>Ga0134128_10001053_pt1 | contig 36859 bp, 35 predicted proteins | sample KB31754_FD_96462 | JGI IMG/M metagenome (GOLD analysis project Ga0134128, IMG submission 96462) | Terrestrial soil microbial communities with excess Nitrogen fertilizer from Kellogg Biological Station, Michigan, USA - KB3-175-4 | ecosystem: Environmental > Terrestrial > Soil > Unclassified ...
CTTCCCATTGATCGTCGCGCAGTGCAGACCGTCGTGCCATCGGGTAGCCCCTCCGTTCAGGCGAACTCTCTATGAATCACATATGCTCAGCTTTGTGAATCCTTAACCGACGACACGCCCTAACTTGACAGTATCTTGAGAGGTCAGTACACTCTGGACCTCAAACCTCGCGAGCGGGAATAGCTCAGTGGTAGAGCATCGCCTTGCCAAGGCGAGGGTCGAGGGTTCAAATCCCTTTTCCCGCTCCATCAAGGTTATCTTTCTTTCAAACTGATTCATCGTAAGCCTACATTCTTAGGCACATTTCACGAAGTATATGGAAGAGGTTCCCTTTCCAATTGTGTTACCGTTTGTCGAGTGCCATCAGGTAGCGAAAATGATCTTCGGCGAGAGACAGCTCCTCTCTGGTGGGAGATATTTGGCCGAATCGTGTTCGGCAATACAATTCTGTAATGGAGCCGACTGCTGAACCAGCATCGCGCCATCGTTCTCGAGTGAGGCGGACGAACTCAAGAGGTGGCGTAGCGACTGGTTTAGAAATACCCTTACGAGCTAGGTGACTGATCATCCGTTCGTAAAGCTGTACGATGAGCTGCTCGTCGTGTGCCGTCTTTTGGCAGATCATCCCCTTTACCCAAGGCCGCTTGATCCCTAGCCAGAGAAGCACAGCGAGGCTGATCAGCGAGAGGATGAGCAACTCAGCCAAAGACTGTATCGTTCCTTTAGATGTGTATTCCGTAATACCACCAAACATTGCCATGAACGGGGTGAAGAGTGCGCTCATGGAATCGAGTGCCTTGTTTCGGGCCGACGTACCCCCCGCTTTTAATTCCCGCACAACGGCAAGCTGATCCGCCGCACTGTACTGCACAAAAAATCGGCTCCACTGGAGCCTGATGGTATCCATCATTCGTCCCAATGCGTGCCATGCGGAAAATCCGCTGCCGACACTTTCGATCGAAGGAGGAGTGGGGTCCATCGTGATCCACCCGGAATGCGGCAGGTGCACCTCCACCCACGCATGGGCGTCTTGCTGTCTGACCACATAGTAGTTGCCGTATTCGTTCCACTCGGTGGCGAGAAATCCCGTGACGAGGCGCGCCGGGATTCCGATCGTCCGAAGCATCATCACCATAGCTGTGGCGTAGTGTTCGCAATACCCGGTCTTGCGGGTAAAGAGAAACTCTTCAAGAGGCTGATCCTGCTCTGTCAGGGGCGCATCAAGGCTATACTGAAAGTTGTGCGTCAGGAACGATTGGATGGCGTTGGCTTTATCATACGTCGTGTGTTGAGCGTGAGTGATTTCCTCGGCCAGGACAGCGATCCGCTCGGATCGAGCGGGGATTTGCAAGAAATGTCGGGTAAATGATTCGGGATAGAGGCTGGGTTCCGAACCGCGATCCGCCGGTAGCACCGGATTGGAGCGGGAAAGAACGGAATACTCGATCCGCGATGAACTGGGGAACGGTAAATAGACTGAACCGGTTAGGTCTGACTGGACGCTCGGGAACTTTCCGCTGACTCTTTCGATAAAAGGAGCAGCAAAGAGAACCGGGGTGTCGAGCGGCTCCAAAAGAATATTCTGCCGGACGGTTTCACCAAGACGAGGTGGGGCGGGAGATCGACTACCGCGAAGGACAAACATCCCGGTCGCGTCTTCACTCACCGCCCGTCGGTCGTTCAGCCGATTTGTCCAGGCCTTGCCGTCATATTGATCGAATGCGACACCTCGTAGGTAAATTCGGCCCACTTCGTGCCGGGAACTATCGGGCAACTCAACCCGCATCACGACACTGGGATCTCGCTTGATAGGTCCGATCTCTCCTAAGTTCACCGTTTCGGAGAATCCCGACGTGCGAATGTTCCCCCCCAAACTTTTTTGGTAAAACCCTGTACTGACCCGGGGAATCGTAAAGAAGATCACCAACGTCAGGCCGAAGGTTACGAGTGCAAGCCCGTTTGCAAGCCAAAAGAGTTGTGGTGTTACGTGGCTGGCCGATGCGGAAAGTCGTGGTCGCCTGATGACCGACATCGTGAGGTTTCCGGTTTCCTCCGGATCCTTGGTCAGCTGAAACAGAAGCAGTGTCCACACGCCGGCCAAAAGATAGAGCAAGAAAATGGGGAGGTACCACAGATCCGTCGTGAGGGACCCGGAAGCCAGGATTGTCACGAGGCTAATGGCGTAGAGATGCAGATAATCACGACGAAGCTTGAGATTGAACAGCTTGATGATCATGAGGATCATGAGGAAATGAATTCCTGCCGGAAGAAGTTCGCCTGAGACCCATAACATATCCACCCAGAATCCAAGAAAGCCGATGATCGCAAGAAGATTCCATCCGGTGTTCGAAATTGACGTAACTGTGGTAAGTCGCTCCACAGCCTTGCCCCCTCTGTTCAGTAAGAGCGCAACGATCAGCGCGGTTCCCGTCAATGCAGCCAGCCATTCCGGCAGATCCGCTCCAAGCGCCAGTCCGATGAAGGACGTGGACGCCAGCCAAATCGACGCGAACCGAAGGGCCTGATCAAACGGCATGTGATGCTCCGGCAATGACGGCTCCGTTAATCAGAATGGCGGGGTGTTCGGGCTCAATATCCCCCGGTCCCAGCCATGACTGCACGACAATCATCGTCCTCCCTTCGACCTCCAAAGGGTCTCCCGGCACATCTACCGGCACGACGGACTCTGCAAGAGGCGAGCGTCGTTCACAGAGGGCGAGCATTCGAAGAAGTTCCAAGCGGTGAAGATCGCCTTGACCGAATGATGAGCGAGACGATCCCACGAGCAACTGGAGCATATACCCGCGTTGTGCCAGGTGCAGAATGATGGAGGCAGTGAGGGAGACCGCCTGTTCAAACAGGGCATCGTGGCTCACTGGAGCAACGGTCGGCAAATACACGATGGCTCGGCGTTGGTCTTCGGCCTCGGTTTCTCGGAGCGTCAATTGGGACGTCCGCGCCGTCGTCGGCCAGTGAATCTTTCGCGAGTCATCTCCGGCTTGATACAGGCGCAGATTGTACAAATCATTGCTATATCCCCGTCGGTGGATGCTCTGTTCTGATCCGGCGTTAAGAAGACCCCGTAATAGACGCTCGTCGATCGGCTTGATCTCAGGGCAGACAATGACTGTTTCTTCGAGCGGGTAAAAGGTTTGTTTCTTGAAGAGTCCGAACGGAAACTCCGTCCCAATGCAAACACCGTCCAGTTGCAGCCGGCCACGCCGAAGGGCGACGAGAGGATAGGGCATCATCCGGCTGGCGCCTGGAAGGAGTTGGCGAATCTCCAACCCTCGATCCAGCTCCCGGCCGTCGCTGACATCGAACATCTTCAGTGAAAAGCTGGGGAGCCGTGACTTCCGATTCTTCACGACCAGCGTGACGGTATTCGGTTCATTCACAATGAGATGATCGGGAAGATGACGATGGAATTCCAACCGTCGCAAGCAGTATTCCGCCACAATTCCCGAGGTCAAAATGAGGCTCAGCATCATCGCGAGCAAAAGATAGAAGAGATTGTTTCCGGTATTGATGGCTGCGATACCGATCGCCAAGGTAAAGAACAGAAATTGAAGGCCCTCTGAGGTCACGTTCGTCGAGCGGTGGCGAAACAATCGAAGAAAGAAGGAAGGAGATTGACGCAGCATGTCCTCTAAGATCCGCACCGGGACACAGACTTCGGGGATGACCTAGACGGGAACAGGAATCGAGTCGACCAAATCCTGAATGATCTGCTCGGCTTGCTCAAAACTGCGCTGACTCATTCCCTGCGCGCGGGCCACCATAATACGGTGAGACAACACGATGGGGGCCAACTCCTTGATATCGTCCGGCAGACAATAGGTCCGGCCGCGGACGAGCGACAACGCTTTGGCAGCCCGACTCAACGCCAACGCTCCGCGAGTACTCACCCCCAATGACAATAGGTCCGACTGTCTGGTGCTGTGGACTATGGCCAAGAGATAGTCCGTGATGCTTTCCTCCATGAGAACATGATCGACCTGTTCCTGGAGCAAAAGGACATCATGAGCCGTCAATAACGGTTGAAGCTCCTCGGCCGGGTGGAGCGATTGCGGTCGGTCGAGGACCTTTTTTTCTTCCTCCTGCGTGGGATAGCCGATGCGAAGCCGCATCAAGAACCGATCCAGCTGTGACTCCGGGAGGGGAAACGTGCCATGGTATTCGGCAGGATTCTGCGTCGCAATGACCATGAAGGGCTGATTCAAGGGATAGGTCTTGTTGTCGAACGAGATCTGCGCTTCGCTCATCGCTTCTAAAAGACTACTCTGTGTTTTCGGCGTCGTTCGATTGATCTCATCCGCAAGTACGACATTGGCGAAAATCGGGCCCGGCATAAATTCAAAGGCCTGTTTCTGACGATTGAATATCGAGACCCCCACAATATCGGACGGAAGCAGGTCGCTCGTGAACTGAATGCGCTTGAAGGTGCAATCCAGCGATCGCGCAAGACTATGCGCGAGTGTTGTTTTCCCGACTCCCGGTACATCTTCGAGGAGAAGATGCCCACGCGCCAAGAGTGCGACCAGGCTCATTTCGATCACTTGCGGTTTGCCCTTGATCACCCTCGCAATATTCTCCTGAATGGCTCGAATGATTTCCGTTGGATTCATGATGAGGCTAAACCGTTGGAGACTGCCGCAGAGTGGCCTGGTGATCGGACACGGTCGAAGTCTAACAAAAGGTCTAGGGACGGTCAATTATTCAAGCTTTTTGCACCCCTATGATCTGGGTCGAGCCACAGCACTTGGACTAGAGGCTTACACAGGAACCAGTGTGACGATCCAGGGGGAAACCTCTTCGGTCATGGAAGCGAACTTCCGTGCGGTACTGCTGGCCGGAGTGCCGGGAAAGATGGCGCCGCGGCTGATGCGGACATACCGAAAATGACCGGCCACGCTGTCCATGAAGGCTGATGAATTCGACGGAAGATAGTGACGCCGGAGGGGTGCCACCTCAGCCAAGTCAATTGATTTGCCGATTGGCAGACCGACAAGCGCATGATAGACCTCACCGAACACCGCTGGCAGATTGTCGGAGTTAAAGAGTCGATCTGGTGGACGATAGCGTGGCTCCTCCAGCAACTGCGCCAAGAGTTCCCAAAACACTTGCGCATCCACTGACCCCAACACGCACAGGAGTCCACGATGGGCGAGCAGGCTCAGGAGAGCCAGGGGGCCGACGATCTCAAACTTCCACGGGGGGAAGAGGAGAGCGCGGCCGCCATGCCGGACTTCAAGCGCTTGTTCTTTGCCAAAACGCGTCTGGCTAAATACGCCTTTGGTACGCTCCAGCTCGCTGCGAATGAGCGCTTTAGAGAGCCTGGTCGGCTCGTAGGCGAAGGTCGGTGTGGCTGGTGCCCAACAGGTTGTGATGGTATATCGTGAGGCCAGCAACTCCTGCCTATCCAGATCTCCAAGCTTAAACATGTCTTGATTGCCGAAGAAAGAGAAGGATAGCCCCTCCTTCCGCTGCAACTTTTGCAGTCTTTCCGTATTCGCATGAAGCGGACCGCCCAGTTGAGAACGGGGATCGAGTCGATCCAGGCAGTGGACGATGAATGGTCGCTGTTGTCGCTTGGGATCAGAGCCGTACAGATCGACTAACTCTTCAGCGAACGAGAGATCGCCGGCCCCGATGTCCAACACGGATGCCACGTCAGTGCGACGAAGGAGGTCATATGGATTATCCAACTCGCGCACGGCTTCTTGGGCCTCCTCACTCGACATCCGGGTCATGGGCCACTTCGAGCCGGGTGCCGGCACCAAATCAAAAAAGACGCTGAGCGCACGGAGCCCTTTGGCCGGAGGAAGGCCCGTGACGGACTTGATGCCTTCTCCGTCGAGATCCTGCACACGCCGTGGCTCGTTCCGTTCGAAGAGGCGCAACAAGGGTTCTTTCACTGAAGCCGGAAGGTCTTTGCTTCGAACCGCGTCGTACAGTCTGGCGATGGTGGAGGGAAAGGTGGCACCTTCCATCAACTTCTTTGATGCCTCCCATTGTCCGAGAAACCGACGCGCACGAAAACTTACAACACGGCGGAATTCAGCGAGTGGGTCGGGATTCATGGAAACGAGATCGGATGTGTGTGAGGGTATCAAAGGACTGTAAGATGCATGAGCATAGTAACCTTCAAACTTTGGCGTCAAGTCGGCTTGTTCACGCTCATTCCGTGTGGTAGGAGTGGTCTCATGAGAGGGCGATTCCTGTGTCTCGATTCTCTGGGTCGACGATCGACCGTGATGCTTGGTTTGCTCGTAGCGCTGCTGGCATTCTCGATCGGCTGTGCGACTGAGCGCGACAGCAACCTGCGTCCCGTTGTGGATGAGGGATGGCAACCGTGGCAGATTCTTGAAACTCAAACCGGACGTGTGATTCCATTTTCAGAATTCATGACGAACCTGGAACGGTACGACATTGTCTATCTAGGTGAGGAACATCACAATCCATACCATATCCAAGCAGCCCTGAAAGTGCTTGATCAATTGGTGGCTGATGGCATCGAACCCACCATTGGAATGGAGATGTTCGGCTGGGACGGCCAACCAGCACTCGATAACTACGTCGCGACGCTTCGGCCGGTCACGAACGAGTTTTTGGAAGAGGTTCGCTGGAAACAAAATTGGGGTGGAGCGTTTGAAGACTACGCGCCATTGGTGAGATTTGCTCGAGACCGGCACTTGTCTGTTCGAGCGATGAATCCACCCAAACCATTGATTCGTCGTCTCGTTAAACTCGGGCTTGAACAGGCCAGACAAGAGCCTGAATGGGTGCCGTGGGGAATCCTCCAGGAGGATATCGTCGACGATCCAGCGTATCGCGAGAGGATTGTCGATCAGTTAAGACGATGCCACGGAGGAATCGAGGAGCACTTCCAAACGATGTATGAGGCGTCGATGGTCCGGGATGAGGGCATGGCAAGAACATTGGCCATCAGACAAGAAGAATTTCGTCGCGAGAACGGCGGCTCCCGTCGTATGATCGTAAGTTACACGGGAGGAGGCCATGTTCAATATAACCTCCCCGTGCCGAAGCGGGTGGCCAGGCGTCTGGGAGGGGACGTCAACCAGACCACGATTTACATGACGTCGTATGAGCCCGGTAAAGCAGCCGATGTCCGGGCTCTCATGCAGGAACCCATTGCGGACTATATTTGGCTGACACCCATGGGCAAGTCGAGTTCGGCCAAACCCTGCCGATAGGACAATCTCGGGGCCATACCTCTTGAGACAGTCTGTGTAGAGCGCGGACGGCACAAACGCCTTCAGTACTTGACAGGATTTAACATGCTCGTCACACTGCAACCATCATGCGAGATGGTTGCGCAAGAGTCCGACTCGTTTAGATGCGAAACAAAATTCCTTGTAGTGCCGAGCGGCTTGGATTGTTGACGTCTCAAATGATCCAGGCCGTCTCGGATGCCTCGGCCTTTCAAATCGCCCATGAGTACTTGACCACGAATCGAGTTCGTATCGTCGAGGCCGACGATTCCCAGATCACGGCCGCCGTCCTCGGCAAAGCCGGTCTATACGAGCAGAACATCCGACTGATAGACGGCCATCTCGTTTCGAAATGTTCCTGCACGCTTCCCGAAGAGGCCATGTGCCGCCATTGCATCGCGGTGTTGCTGGAATATCAACGATGGGCTCATCCTCGGCAATCACGAAAACCAAGCCTTGTGAAAGAAGCGATAACTGTATCTCAGGTCGGTCCTTCGAATAATGGGAAAGGGGCCATCTTACCATCGTTCGCGTCTGACATAAAACTGAGTGATGTCATGGTCTTTTTGGAATGGCTACAACCTACGACGAAAGCCCTTGAAAGGCAGGAGCCGCTTCCCGGTCCTCCCGCACTCGGTCTCGGAGCAGTCTCGACGTGGATTCAAGCGATTAGGAACCTTGAGGATCGACGCAGGGAAAGCGAAGAGGTCATGACAAGTCTCGAATCTCAGTTGAAAGACCGTGAGTCGGAGGTTGGACATCTCACGCAACGACTTCAAACCTCTCTGCGAGAGAGCAATGCCGTGCAGGCCACAGCTCGAGAATTGCAACGCGAAGTGGCCTCCTACCAGGAGGTACTGACCAGAGTCAGCGAGTTGACGGTCGAAGTCGTACGACATGCCGGGCAGATGCGGGCTGTTACGGGGGATATGCTCCAGAAGGACTCTCAGCTCGATAAGCTTGTCAGCTCGTTTAAGGATGTGGCTGAGGCGCTCCAGTCAGCCGTCACGTTGCCTCCTCACGAGTAGCAATTGACCTGTCTCGACACTGATTCTCCCACTACTCGATCCCTCTTGCGCCTTCAAGCCGACGTCCCGTACAATACGTTCCGCTTTTGATGTGCGGATTTGGAAGGGGGACAGAAATGAAACAGCTATTTTCACGAACAGGTCTGTTAATGGGCGCCTTGTTGACCCAAACTTTACCGGCGTTGGCAAACGCTCCAGAAGGAGGGGGGGCTCCAGACTATAGTGGAATCACAGGCCTGTACTATACGCTGATCGGAGTGGTCCTCGCCTACGGCGTTTATGACACATTTTTCAAGAAGTCGTAAGGTATAGCACTTCGTTGACCCGTCTTATGTCGCCTTGTCTTACAAGGTGCGGGTTCTGATTGAGAAGCCTCTCCTTATCCTTCAGCCCTGCTTGTGAGAGGCCGGGGCGTTGTAGGGCCGTTCACTCAGCATCGGCCTGAGAACTTTGAGTACTTGCTCTACGATGACCTGGTAGCCTTCCTTGGTTGGATGAATACCGTCAGCCTGGTTCAACGCAGATGAACCGCCTACCCCTTCGAGGAAGAAGGGGATCAAGGCAAGCTGGTACTCTTTGGCCAGCATCTGGTACATGGCTTCGAAGCTTGCCGTGTAGTCCTGTCCGTAATTCGGCGGCAGCTTCATCCCTGCCAATACAACCGTCGTACCGGCCTCTTGTAATTGTCGGATGATCTGACGAAGATTGCTTTTTGCTTGATCGACCGAGAGCCCGCGAAGTCCATCGTTCGCGCCCAATTCGAGAATCACCAACTCAGGCTTGTTGTTTAAGATCCAGGGTACTCGTCGAAGTCCACCGGCCGTCGTGTCGCCGCTCACACCGGCGTTGATCACTCGATAGCGATACCCGAGACTATCAAGTCGGCGTTGAAGTTGAGCCGGGTAGGATTCATCGGCATGCACCCCGAGTCCAGCGGTGAGACTGTCACCAAACGCCACGATGCGGGGTCTATTGTCCGATGCAGAAAAAGAGATCGCTCCCGACGTGAGCGGCCAAAGAAGCATCAAGAAGACCGCCGCGAGTATGTCATGAAATCGTTTCACCGGTAATGTGCAGCAATACTCGATCCCTGATTCTATACAGTATAATATCATTCCTAGTTCTTTCGTCTCGAAAGGCAAACAAGGTTTTTGATGATCACGGTGAAAGATGTTTCGATGGTCTTGGCGGCGGCAGGTCGTTCGATCACGATCCTTGACCGCATCAGCTTTGAAATCCCGGCAAAACAGGCGGTGGCCATTGTGGGCCCCTCAGGAAGTGGAAAGTCGACATTGCTCGGTTTGATGGCTGGCCTCGATCAACCGGCCACTGGATCAATTCAGCTGGATGGAACAGACATCACGACCATGGGTGAGAGTCAGATGGCCCGCTTCCGGCGCGAAAAGGTAGGTTATATCTTCCAATCGTTTCATCTCATCCCGACCCTTACGGCAATCGAGAACGTCGCCGTTCCCCTGGAACTCAGTGGGGTGAATCGGACGGGCCATCGAGCGGCGGAATTGCTTGCAGCGGTCGGGTTGTCAGACCGTATGGGGCACTATCCGGTACAGTTATCCGGAGGAGAACAACAACGAGTTGCGGTGGCCCGAGCTTTTGCTTGTCGACCGCCTATCTTATTGGCGGATGAGCCAACGGGGAACCTCGACAGTGCTACCGGTGCCCACGTCATCGAGTTGCTGCTCTCATTCCACCGTGATTATGGCACCACCCTCGTGCTGGTGACACACGACGCAGCGCTGGCCTCATCGATGCAGCGTGTCCTATCGCTTCGCGACGGACATCTGGAGTCCGACAGCATGTCTGCATCTTCGAAGTTCTTCAACGGCCTCTCGGCAGCCTCGCCAAATGCGGAGCGGACGCCCTTCGCCGATCCATTATCTTCGGATTCTTTCCCCATATTCGGGTCATGACTTCTTTCATGTTCAAGATGGCATGGCGAGAGACACGCGCGGCATGGCGACACTTTCTCTATTTCCTAATCTGTATCGCGATCGGTGTGGGTGCATTGACCGGGGTCTCCCTTTTCGGAACGCAGATAGAACGAGCCGTTACCAAAGAAGCGCGCGGCCTTCTCGGAGGCGACCTTGAAATCCGACTCTCTCGCCAGATGAGTCTCAAAGGCCAGGAGGTTCTGGAATCGTTGAGCAATCGTGGAGTCGCTCTCGCCCACGTCAGCGAGCTCGTCGCGATGGCCGCGAGAGCCGGATCATCCGGGAGTGGGCAACCGACTCAGATCATTGAACTCAAAGCCGTCGAACCTCAGTATCCGTTATATGGCACGCTCCGACTAGAACCACAGGACGACTTAGCGAATCTTCTTAGCCTTCAAACTCGCCGGTGTCCCGACCGTACCTGTTTTGGAGTAGTCGTGCAGGAGTCTCTTCTGATCAGGATGGGACTCACGGCTGGAGATCCAATCACGATCGGACAAGGCCTGTTCATTATTACCGGCGTGGTCAGAACGGAACCGGATCGCATGACCAATGCCTTCAACCTCGGTCCGCGAGTCCTGGTGTCACAAGAAGGACTTCGTGCGGCTGAGCTGATCAAAGTGGGCAGCAGGATTCGTGAGCGATATCTCCTGAAAATCCCAAGTACGATGACGCCTGAACCACTGCTCTACGAGTTGAGGGGACGACTAACGCCGGACTCTGCCCGTGTGTCGAGTTACCGAGACGCACAACCACAATTGAAGCAGTCTTTGGAACAGCTGACCCGCTATCTAGGCTTGATTGGACTGACGGCACTGTTTGTAGGAGGCCTGGGGGTCGCCACGTCGATTCACGCCTTTGTGCGGGAAAAGTTGAATACGATCGCCATTTTGAAGACGGTCGGCGCAGAGTCTCCCACGATTATCCGAACCTATGGGTCACAGGCCATGATCCTTGGGCTGGTCGGAAGCCTGGTCGGCCTGATCCTCGGTGCACTGTTCCACCAAGGACTTCCGTGGATGATTGCCATCCTGATGACATCGGATCTCCTTGATCAATTGGGAGTCGCGAAGAATGGGATGGACCTTGCTCTTGTTCCTCTTGCGAAGGGGTTGGCATTGGGAATGCTATCCACACTGCTCTTTGCGCTCTGGCCGTTGTTGACGATCCGCGATATCAAACCGGCTCGGATCTTCCGCCGTGAGGTGGCTCCACTGACCCCAATGATAAACCATCCACCAACACCGTGGTGGGCGGCTTGGCGCGAGCTGGACAAGGTAAAGATCCTGGTATCGGTCGGGATCTGCTTGGGCTTGGCGCTCTTGTCAGTATGGCAAGCTGGGTCCTTGAAAGTTGGGCTGCTCTTCGTCCTGGCCTTCACGGCTGCAGTCATGCTGTTGGGTGCGTCGGCACGTGGGATGCTCATGGTGCTGAAGAAGTGGCCACGCCCTGAGTCTCTCGTTCTTCGTCAAGCGTTGGGCAATGTCCTCCGTCCAGATAGCCAGGCGGTGAGCATCACGATTGCGATCGGCATAGCCGTCATGGTCGTGACGACCGTGTCGCTCGTCGAACACTCAGTCCTCACACAAGTAGCCGACAATCGACCGACCGACTCCCCGACGTTTTTCTTCATCGATATCCAACCTGATCAGGCAGAAGGCATGGCGGCTCTCCTGCGTCAACGGTCCAGTGATCCAAACCCTCGATTGACACCGCTGGTGCGATCCCGGCTATCAGCCGTCAAGGACGAGCCCGTAAAATTTGAAGCGACGTCCGAGGAGGAAGAGCAGAAAGAGAAAGCGTCCCAGAAGGAAGAACGGCGGAAGAAGTGGTACCTGACACGCGAATACGTCCTGACGTTTCTCCAGGATCTCCCTAAGGACAATAAGGTTGTGCAAGGCGAGTGGTGGAAACCAGGACAAGTCTTTACCAAACCGCTGATCTCGATTGAGGAGGATGCAGCGGAGCAACTTGGTCTCACAGTCGGAGACACCATTGAGCTCGACATACAGGGGATACCCATCACTGGAGAGATCGGCAGCATTCGGCAAGTAGAGTGGGGGAACTTTTCCCCGAACTTCTACATGATCTTTTCGCCGGGCGCCCTTGATGGAGCCCCGCATACCTATGTCGCCACCATTCGCGTCGCCCCGTCCGAAGAGGTTGCGTTACAGCAAGCGGTCGTCGCATCCTTTCCCAATGTGACCGCCATTAACATGGGCGAGGTCCTCGATAGTTTTACTCGAGTCCTTGATCGGCTGTCGCTTGCCATCCGTGCTGTGGCATTGTTCTGTGTCCTATCTGGAGGCCTCGTGATGGCAGCAGCCCTGGCGGCGACACGCTATCGTCGGTTGTACGAATCAATCATTCTGAAAACTCTGGGCGCGACTCGCAATGTGATCCTGCGTTCGTTTGCGACCGAGTACGCGTTCCTGGGAATGCTGGGCGGGTTGCTGGGGTGCGCATTGGCCAGCGCACTGTCTTGGGCCGTTCTTGAGACAGTCTTTGACCTCCCCTGGAGCCTTCAACCAACCGTGCTGGCCATGGGCTTCGCAGCGACGATCACGCTCACTATGCTCGTAGGTTTTCTCGGTACCTATCGGATACTCGGTCAGCCACCATTGGCGGTACTTCGTCACGAATAGCTCTGAGCCCGATGGGCACCCGGATGGTCACCACTAGCGGCTTGATGGCAAGAGTTCGGGCAACCAGACGTCGATGAGTTGACGAATGCGCCGCTCCTCGCTTCGGCGGAGTTGAGTGAAACGCACGCCGATCGCGTCATTGGTTGACGACCGCGCGACCGCCTCATCGATGGTAATCGGGAAGGAAGCCTCGGAATATTGAAATTCCAGTTCGAGCCGCGAGCCGATCGCCACTGGAGTGGTAGAACGAATCCGGCATCCACGGATCGATAGATTTTCAATGACGCCCTCTTGTCCGATCTCATCCGGGTATTTGGATCGACGCGGCTTAAACCAGACCGGGAAGGAGACCTCGACACGCTCAAAGCTGCGACGAGGATTGGGCGTGCGGCGTCCGAGGAAGGTTCGAAAGCGATCGGCACAGAGCTGGCACCGAAACGGATAAATCGTCAAGCCGCCAAGGAGAACGTCAGAAAGAGATTTTCTGTGGGCGAGGCGGATTTTGCTTGCCCCGCAGGCTGGACAGTGGAGATCAGACATCGGACTTTCCCCAAAAAGTGTTCTTGATTGTAGCGAGATGTGAGGACCGCTACAACCAAGGGAATATGCGTAGTATGCTAATACGTACGTACAGAGAGCGGCTCCAGGCTCTTTCTTTCCGAATCCTACCTCTGAGAATCTACGAATCGGTTGGAAAGAGATCCCCCTGCGTTTTATGTGTCTATCGAACTGGTGAGCGTAGCCAGAATCGTGCCTCCTTCCCGTTCACGGAATGCCACGGCAACACGGAGTTGTTCCAAGTACTGATCCAGAGTTTTTCCGCCCAGATCAATCTTGCGAGCGGTAAAGAAGGTGCGCACGTCTTGTTCGAGTTCCGGAGTGGCGAGACCGACGATTCCCCCGCACATGCGCCTGAGGCCTTGTTTCGGGAACAGTCTGTCCATGTGATCCCAGTTGGCTTTCACAAAATCCCAGGTGATCTCACGACCATACACGCTCATCAGCAAAGCCCCGACGATGAAGGGAGCATCCTGAGTGCGGATCTCGCCATTGATCGTACGGGTCAGCGTGCGCTTGAGTAATTCCTTGTGTCGAAATGAGGCCAAGGAAAACAGGTACCGTCGTTCTTCCTGAGGGGTAGAGGCCGTTCGATAAAGCTCTAGGAATTCATTGTACCGTGCCTCGTTTCCTGTATGGGCTAGAATGACCACGAGAGCGGGCACAACATTCGAGTCGGCGGTAGCTGGATCTTTGCGGTAGCGCTGATACCGTTCCGTTGCCTCATGTTGTGTCGCAGCATCATTGCCGAGCCTCCCGATGGTGCCAAGCAAGTCGCCGCGCAATTGCCGAACGACATCCGATTCTCCTGGCCTTGCATCCCACCCCAACTCGCCTATCGCCGCCTTGACGCAGCCGCGCACAAAGGTTTCGAGGACTCCCCGATCTTCCGAGGAGATGATCCTGTTCAAGAAGGAGAACGAATCCAGCAACACCGCCCAGACGTTCTTATCTCGCTCGCTCTTGAAATGCTCGGTGAGCTGGAGGTATTCCGGAAGTGCCGTAAGCCCAGCGACTGTGGTGGCCCAGGCGTCACTGACAAGGGTGAACCGTTCGATGGCCGCCAGACGATCGAGGCCCTGATCGAGTAGTTGCTCGAGGAGCTGAGCCCGATGGCGGACACGGTAAAATCCATGCCCTCCTTCGTTGATAAAGACGGAGGTGACCCCAGCCGGTATTCCGATAGTCGTCTCCCGCTCTGATAACAGCAGCTGGCGATGTTCTGTACGATCCCCGATGACCAGCCGAATCTGGACAGGAATCTGCCAGAGCTGCTCAGCAGTCGTCGCCTGCGCGATATAAGTGAATCGTTGTTGTGAGAGCCGCAATTCTTGATGCCGCATTTCTGCCGTCACCAAAGGGAAGCCTGGTTGAAAGATCCAGCCGTTCATCAGCTCAGGCACCGGTTGGCTGGCGACTGTGCCAAGGGCGGTCCACAAATCCTTGGTATCGGCATTGCCGTAGGCATGGGTTCGCAGGTACTGTCGCACACCGTCACGGAAAACCGTGGGACTGATATGTTGCTCCAGCATCCGAAGGACCGACGCGCCTTTTTCATAGGTCAAAATATCGAACATCGCATCTGCATCCTTCGGTGCCTGAACTGAGTATTCGATCGGCCTCGTGCTATGGAGCCCGTCGACCGAGAACGCGGCGGCTCGTGCGACGCTGAAACTCTCCCAGCGTTTCCATTCCGGTTTCCACGTATCGACGGCCAGCATCTCCATGAAGGTCGCGAACGCCTCGTTCAACCATAAGCCATTCCACCAAGCCATCGTGACCAAGTCGCCGAACCACATGTGGGCATTTTCGTGAGCCACCACGTCTGCCACGCGCTCAAGCTCAGCATGGGTTCCAGTCTGTCGATCCACGAGTAACGCCGTCTCACGGAACGTGATGACGCCGAGGTTCTCCATCGCTCCGGAAGCAAAGTCCGGGATGGCTACAAGGTCCAGTTTGTCCCCGGGATACGGAACGCCGTAGTAGTCTTCGAAGAACTTCAACGAGGCCGCCGCAATATCTTGTCCGAGCGGCGTCAGCGGTTGTTTTCCTGGGATCGTCCACAGCCGAAGGGGTGTCTGGCCGACCCATACCGGCTCCGTCGCCTCCATACGACCGACCACGAAAGCCACGAGATAGGTCGACATCTTAATGGTGTCTGCAAACCGTACCTGTTTCTTGTTGCTCTCAACAGACTCCGATCTGACCGACGTGTTTGAGATGGCCGTGAGATGAGGATCGATCACGAGCGTGGTCGCGAAGACCGCCTTAAAATCCGGTTCGTCCCAACAGGGGAACGCCCGACGCGCGTCGGTGGCCTCAAACTGCGTGGCCGCCAGGGTGTGTACCGTTCCTGATTCGTCCTTGTAAGTACTGCGATAAAACCCACGGAGCTGATCGTTCAGTTTGCCTTGAAAAGAAAGATGCAGCCGCCATTCGGCAGGATGGATTGGTTCTTGAAAAGAAAGTATGGCCCGCTGTGTCTTTTGTTCCAATTCGATAAGCGCCTTGAATTGCCGCTGATTTGCGTCCTCAACCACCGCTGACTGAAGCACGAGATCAACGGCGTTCAACAGGATAGTCTGCGTGGTCTGTTTGACCGTGATCGTGATCGTAACCTGACCCGTGAAAGTTGCGCCGGCGAGATCAGGTTCAAGCCGTAGGTCATAGCGTGTCGGGATCACATGCCGCGGAAGTCGATAGGGGTCGTGGCTGTCTGGAACATCATCAAGACTCATGTCTTCACCTTGTGGCCTAGTGGTCATTGTGGCATCTGCGGATTTGGATGATGGTACGAGTGTATATGCTATCGGACCAGTCAGAAGAAAGCAGGCGCGTCGGCCGAAATCCAACAGAATTTCTCGCCTGCTGAACGAGCGCTCATTTCCTTGGGACATGGAGGGTGTGAACGCCTTGCGGCGTACCGACGATCAAGACGCTCGTCCGGCCGACAAAGAGACCGGTCTCAACTACACCGGGGATGAGGTTCAGTGCTGTTTCCAGTTCACCCGGCCGATCGATGCGGTCGATATGGACATCAACGATGAGATGACCGGCTTCGGTCTTAAACGGGGCTCCGTCTCTCTCTCTGAGTACCACACGGCTTTTAGTGAGCGCTTCAATCCTGTGCGCGGTACTTCCCCACCCAAAGGGGATGACCTCGATAGCCAGAGGGAAGGGCCCTCCGAGCGCCGGTACTTGTTTGGTGTAGTCGACCATCACGACGAATTGTTTCGCCGACGCCGCCACGATCTTTTCTTTCAAGAGCGCTCCGCCCCCACCCTTGATCAGATTGAAGTTGGGATCGACCTGATCGGCTCCGTCAATAGCGACGTCAATCTCCCACTGATCTTCGGTATCGATGAGAGGAATACCGGACTCTCTGGCGAGCGCGGCAGTCTCTTGTGACGTCGGCACACCTCGCAACTTCTTGCCGGCCCGGACCTGTTCGCCCAGCGCTATGAGAAGATGTTTTGCCGTCGACCCGGTTCCAAGTCCGACCACCATGCCGTCGCGGACAAATTCAACGGCCTTCAGAGCAGCAGATCTTTTGAAGCTGTCCAGATTCCCGGAGGTCATGACGGAGAAGCAAAAGAAAGGGCTGCTGCGACGGACGCCGCACCGATCAAGGCCGTCTGTTGGTTCATGATGACTTTTACGGGCATCTGACTCATCAGCCGTTTGTATCGACCCTTATTGGTAAAGGCTTTTATGAACGTGCCGTCCTGCAGTTTTGTGATGAGCTTGGGCGCAATACCGCCACCAACATACACACCATCGAGAGAGAGCGCCTTCAAGGCGAGGTTGCCGGCTTCTGCGCCATAGATCGACGCGAAGAGATCCAGCGCTTGCTTGGCAATCTCGGCTTGCCCCTGCAATCCCGCTTGAGCGATTTCGGCGGCCGGATTACCAACCCTAATCTTTTCCGCAAGCCACGTCGGTTCATTCTTCTTGGTGTCTCGTAAAAACTCATAAATCGCGTGTAGTCCTGGACCGGACAGAATCCGTTCATAGCTCACGTGGAGATATTGGCTCCGGAGATAGCGAAGCAGTTCGATTTCTTGATCATTGTTGGGCGCAAAATCCGTATGACCTCCCTCAGACGGCATGGGACGGTATGTTTTGCCGTCCCAGAATAAGATACCTTCACCGAGCCCGGTTCCCGCGGCAATGAGCGCCAATGCTTGCCGTTTGTTCGGCGGATTGCCCGCATTCAGTACCTCGAGCTCGTCTGGTCGCAGCCATAGAAGGCCATAGGCGGTTGCTTCCAGATCGTTGAGCAACTGCGCACGTGGAATTTTGAACTGTTTGGCGATGGTCCGACCGTCGATAATCCAGGGGAGATTCGTCGTCTGACAACGATTATCGATAACCGGTCCTGCGATTCCAAAGCAGGCCGCCGTCAGCTTCGCAGGCTCAGCAGGTGAGGTGACAAGTTGTTCGCTTTGGTTTTTCTCTTCGGTTTCCGGTGAGGCTAGGGGGGGTGGCCCTTTCGGCGGTGTAAGGAACTCGACGAGGATGTCTTCGAGCGATTTGTAATCACCACTCGGAAAACTCTCCAGACGCAACGGTTCCACTCGTTCGGTGATCCACTCGTAGAGTGCCAGATTCGTCTTTGTTCCTCCAATGTCTCCCGCGAGAATCATGCACTCTCTCCAGGCGATCGCCTCTTCGTGAGCTGTTGCGCAGCGGCTTGATCAAGCATCCACACCAGTCGACCCGATTTCGGTGATATCTTCGCTGCCGGCAACGAACGATCTGCCTCGGATTCAGACTCGATGACCCGCCGGGCCATCTCTGCCTTACCTGAGCCGGTCACCAAGAACAGTACCACAGCCGCATGATTCAACACACGTAGGGTCAATGTCAGGCGAGACTTGATGCCTATGGGAGCGTGACCAACCGTGACAATCTTGTTCTGTTCCTGTAAGGCCGCTGTTCCAGGAAAGAGCGATGCGGTATGTCCATCGTCTCCGAGGCCGAGCAGGACGAGGTCAATGAGCGGCACTTTTGATGGATCGTTGGTCACTCGTCGAATGCTCTCTTCGTACTCCCGCGCAGCAGCCGTTGAATCCTCATACTCACCTTTCATTCGAGAAATATGATCCAGGTGAATATTGAGCGGTTGAAACAGCGAGGTGTACGCCATCTTGAAATTGCTTTCCGGATGGTCTGGCGGGACACAGCGTTCGTCACCGAACAAAAAAAAGATACGTGACCAGTCGAGCCGCACTTTCCACTCAGGAGTAGCCAGGACCTGATAGAGCGTCTTCGGTGTGGATCCTCCTGAGAGAGCGATGATGAATCGGCCGTGAGACTTGATTACTTGTTCGCTTACAGAATGGATGAAGGCTGCGGCATCCTGCGCCCACTCATGAAGACTGCCCGCGATGCGGGTTTCTGGGATGACGGGCATTTTAGCGGCGTGCGATCTGACGGCGATTCTTTGAGGGTGAACGGCGTTCGGATGCTGCCGTTTCTGTCAATGCCGCTGTGATGGTATTCACCGTGGCGGCTTGGTCACGACCTAATTGAATACGAACAGCATGGCGATCGTGTGCGCTGAGTGATTGTATGTCCCCAGTTGCTTGTGCTTTTGCCAATGTTCCAAACGAGAATGGCTTGCCGGGAATCGGTACATCAGGCGTCATCCGATCCACTAATTTCAGGAAGACGCCGGTATTGGGACCACCCTTGTGAAGTTGTCCGGTTGAATGGAGATAGCGTGGCCCATACCCAAAGGTGGTGACAACGCGATGTCGTGCCATGAGAGCCTTGCGGAGTCGGTGCACCGCTGTTTCGAACGAACGTGACGGAGTGGTATAAGCCAGCACCGAAACGTATGTGCTCGGCTGAATGCGGCTCGACAGATCTTGCGCGACATTCTTGGGATGGCTGTTCGCTTGTTCCGGCAGTTGTTCTGTCGATTGGAAAGTTTCCAGGACGCGATTGGTGTTATCCTTGCTCTCCTGGACATTCGGTTGGTCGAACGGATGAATGCCGAGTAAGTGCCCGGCGATTGCGGTCGCAAACTCCCACCGGAAGAACTCAGCGCCCACATCGTAACGGTCACGGAGGTTGAACTGGACAACCGGTTGTTCAGCCTTGACGAGTGCCTGAACCGCTTGATCGAGCGTATGGGTTTTGTCTCCTTTAAGTTTGAGATAGACGAAGAATCGGTCGATTCCATAGGCCTGTGGCCTCAGAACCGGTTCTTGTGCAACGGGTATGAGACCGGTTCCCTCCTTCCCCGTGCTCTCAGCAAGGAGCAGTTCTACCCAAAGACCGAACGTGGAAAGGGATGGTGATGCGATGACCGTCACCTTATCGCGCCCTGTCTTCGCAAGGCTGCCCATAGCCGCGCCTAGATAGGCACCGGGATTAGCCTCAACGTCTTTCTGCTGACGGCATTGTTCCGCCATACCGGCTGCCCGGTCCAAGAGTCTGACAATATCGATACCAAGGAGTGCTGCGGGAACAAGACCGAACAGAGAAAGCACGGAATACTGTCCGCCGATATCAGCTGGATTCGTGAAGATCTCTCCAAATTCATAATCCCGCGCCATCTTTTCCAAGCCGGTGCCCGGATCGGTGATCGCGACAAACTGCTTTCCTCCGTGATTTCCCTTAGCCTTCGACACCAGGTTCCAAAAATGAGCGAAGAGCGACATGACTTCGATCGTGCCCCCGGACTTACTGGCCACGAGAAAGAATGTTCGCGATGGGGAAATAGCCTTCGTGACCTGCCGAACCCAGCCGGGAATGGTCGAGTCAAGGACCCACAGACGCAGGAAGCCCTTCTGGGATCCAAACAAAGTACGGAAGACCTCTGGGCCAAGACTGCTGCCTCCCATTCCCAGTAGCACGACATCTTTGATATTCAGACCCTTGCCCGTAACGACGCAGCGTTGCAGTTGTTCCAGTTGTTGACGCATCTGGTCCTGTACCGTCAACCAACCCAGACGGTCGGCGATTTCCTTGGGATCCGGCTTCCAGAGTCGATGGTCCTTCGCCCATAACCGGTCAACGACCTGCGCGCTGAGTGCTTCGAAGGCTGGTTTAACTATGGATTGAAATGATGGCGGAAGCTTGTCATTCAACCGCATAGACATGGACCTCCTTTTTCAACGGAATCCCGATGGAAGAGTTGGTGAGGCATTCATTCGTATCTTATTGAGCCGGTCTAGAAAAGGCAACACAGCCTCTCTACTCTGTTTTCCTATTTATCGGTCGGGCGGCGAATGACCACCGCCATGTCGTCGACCAGAGACCAGGCCAAGGATTGCGCATGGTCGACCGAGAGGGTCAGCCGCAGGTAAGACGTGGGCTCAGATGAACGGTCCGTTAAGAACCTACTTGTCCAGTCCTTCACATTTCGCCACCCCACTTTCCCTAGTAGAACGGCGCTTTGAATGAGACTGTCGCTTGCGACGGACGGAACCACCGTGACGCTTAGGGAGTGACTGAAGGACAACACATAGTCAGCCGGCATATCAGCGAGCGAAATAGGCTCCTGTTCGACGCTTGCACCAGGTTCAATCTTTCGTCTGACGACCGAAGGCCGTGCAACCAACCGGTGGATCCCTTTCAGATTTTCTCGTGACCCAGTGGACCAGGCAGTGATGGGAATCTGGTGGAGGCCGATTCCACGACTTTTAATGTGAATCGTACTTCCACCCAAATCAATCAGGAGGTAGGTTTGGGGACGAGCAGCGAGCTTAAGTTCTTCCTCAAGTACCCGCGTTGCCTCTTTCAGTTCGTTGGGGTTGCTGAGATTCAGGTCCGGAAAGACCTCGATATCCTTTCCCCAACTTGGTGTGGTGACGGCGAGCAGCAGAAGAATGGCGCAGAGGTTCATGGATAATATCTGCGCGCTCGTGAGGGATCAAAAGATCATGATCGGTGTCCCTACTCGAGCGAGCTTGTAGACACCTTTAAGATCGCTGTCATTGAGCCGGATGCATCCATGCGTCACGTTTTTTCCCAACAAACGAGTATAGAGCGTCCCATGGATGAAATAGCCTTTGCCGAATCCCAGCGCATATTCGCCGAGGACTCCCTGCTCCGCACGGTCGGCGACATTTTGTGGCACCGCGAGTCCTTCTTCGACGAACGCCCAATCGGGCTTGATCCACGTGGGATTGGTCAGTTTCGACTTGACGAGAAATTCTCCTCGTGGCGTATCGAAAATCCACTGGCTGTGACCTTCGCCGGGCTTATCGAGAATGATTCCACTACCGGTCGAAGCGATCGCATCGAGGACTACTTGCTCTTGATGCTTCACATAGAGTCGGTTCCTGGCCGTATCGACCAAGATATAAGGTTGGTTCGGCATGAGTTGGGACAGCTGCTTGGAGAGCGCCTTATACCGGGCTTGCAAGGTACGAAGACCGGCTTTGTCTTGGGCAGCGGGCTGGTGAACCGTTTGAGAATCTTCGGGCGCTACGCGACTGGTAGTCATGGCGCTTACGACCAGTAGGAGAAATAAAACAACCGCTGAAGTTGCAAGAAGGAGTCGGCCCATCAGTCTACGCTCAAATTTCGTCTCTACGCTGAGCAAGTTCAGCTAAGGTCAGGGCCACCGCGTTCTGTCTCGTCAAGGCACCGACGATTGTGACCGGTGTCCCCACAGAAACGCCCTCGTAGAGAACAACCATATTGGGATTGTCGAGCATGATGCACCCGAGAGTCTGGGCCAACAGTTCATTGTCGGCTCCATGGATCTCGATCTGACCTCCAATGCCTTTGGCCGAGCCGATCCTTCCCGACCTCTTCGCAAAGTCGAATCGACGACGATCTTCCGCATTGGGATAATTCAGAGTCAGGGCTCGGTAGAATTGTGTCTGCCCTGGACCGCGCTTATCCATCACACGATACCGACCTTCCGGGGTCGCTCCGTCCCCCTGGAACTGTTTTTCCAGCATGCCATTGAACCCCAACCTGACGGGGTATGATAGCACCTTCCCTCCGCTCTTGTAGAGAGTCAATTCTCGGTCGGCCTTGCTCACCACGATGGCCGTTGATCGGTGTATTCGCGACCAGTCGATGGTCTGTTTGGCCAAGTTCTGCCAATAAGTGATCCGGCTTTCGTCGGCGTATCGTCCCAATTCTTGGCTGAGTAATGAAGCCTGAGCCTTGAGGGCACGATCCGCTTTCTCTGCCGCTTGCATGGCTCGTTGGAAGTCTTTTTGCTCGAAGAACGAACGGGCCTGTTTAACAAGGAGATCCGTTTGTATGACCTTTTCCCCTAGAAGGATACGCCCATCGATCGATTCGACCTTTGTGACGATCGTATGCAACTGCTCTTCAAGGCGAACGACCTTGGCCTGTGCTGTGCGGTGCTGCGAGGCTTGTCGCTCGTGCAGCTGAGAAACGGTACCTTCGCCCAGGATGTACAGCCGCCGGAGTTCATTCTCAAGATCGCTCGATTCCCATGGCCATCTGATCAGATCATCGTCCAATTGGACGCGTGCTTTCAGAAAGACCCATTGACGAACGAACTGACGGTACTCCTCGGGCGCAGCTTCAGGAGCCCGCAATGCGATCAAATCCTGATCAATGACCTCAAGGGCTACAAGGAGGTCCGGCGGAACGGCTTGAACGCAACTGGTCAAGCAGACAACGCAGAGAACCCCGGCAAGCGTCTTATGTATCCGATCAATCGCCATGTCCTGTGTTACTTTTTCTTTGCGGGTTTTCCTTTTCCCACCTTCGCGAGGGCGGTCTGTATTTCGGTTGACACGCCTTGGCTCATGTCGTGAATAGCCTTCGCCTGGGTTTGCGCAGCCGGATAATCTTCTTTGTCGATCGATGCCTGAACCTGTTTCAGTAACGACTTCAGCCCTTCCACGTCGTTCTTGATGGCCTCCACCGCCGCACGATCTTTTCCGACCGGTGCCTTGGCAACCAAATCTTGCGTTGCTTTCACCGCCTCTTCAGCCACTTGTTGAGCCTGCAAGGCCGCTGCCTTGGCTTCCTCCTTTTTTTGAACTGAGGCTGCCTTAACCCGTTCGCTATCGGCTTTGGCCGAAGCAGATAGTTGTTGTGCCTTGCCATAGTCTCGAAAGAGTGTGAACTTTTCATCCTGATCGGCAACTTCTTTTCGCAATGCGGCAAGGGTACCTTCTAGCTTGGCATACTCATCAGCGCTATATGTGGCAGCGCCGTTTTCCTGTGCATCTTTGAGGGCCTTTTCCGCTTCCTGGATCTGCTGGGTGGGAGGCTCCGCACATCCGGCGATCATAACGAGGGTCAAAGCAAAAGAGACAAGGGATGCTTTTCTCAGCATACGAAGAATCCTCCTTACAGGTTCTATCCACAGACTTTGGTCAATTCAATTCTTCTTTCATCTAGAGTAGCAGTCCATGATTTGCCGCCTGCGTTACTCTTCAAAAAACCATTTAAAAAATGGATGCGCCAGATTAACAGACTTCACCTTCTAGGCATACTGGCACGGCCAAAATACGCAGCAAGGTCAGTGCCACCGATACCGATAATGGTCATTGTTGGATAAAGATTCAATCTATTTCACATATTTATGTTGAGTTTGATGTTCTCGAAGCACCCGATTTTTGTGGCATTCTGGTGGCATGAAGCAAAAGCGCCTCAGCGCTGTGGACATGAAGGACTGAAGCCAGGCGTTCCTATTTTTTAAGGATCTGATGGCGGGGCAGCATGAAATTGACAGGCTTAAGTGCCTCCCCTATAATTCGCAGTTCATTTGAATTGACTATTCAAAGAGTGGAAAGGGAAGGGGGATTATGTCTTTCACATTTCAACAACCATCCAACTTAAAAAAGAAGCGTGAGCACGGATTTAGGAAGCGCATGAGCACCAAAAACGGACGCAAGGTGCTGGCCCGACGGAGGGCCAAGGGACGAGCTCGGTTGACTGTCTAGATACATCGTGTCGGATCAGCCGTGGTTGTTCGGATCGCTCTCGATCTCTCGCGTTGCTGTTGAGCGTGCATTCACCTACCAGCTAGCGTTTTCTCCGGGATCATGAACGGATGGCATGCGACGACGGAAGACCCCCATTTCCAATGACATCGAAAGCGCACAGACCGGATGGTATTTTTTTACACAGTAACCGAGACATTCAAATCGTCAAACATCATGGCCGCCGAATTACGACCACTCTCTTCAATCTCTTAGCGTGCAAGATGGATGATGCCCCGAGTCGCGTTGGGATTATCGTGGGGAAGCGATTTGGAAATGCGGTACGACGCAATCGGGCCAAACGGATCTTTCGGGAACTGGTGAGGCAATTACATCCGGACTTGGTTCCGGGCCGGGGACTTCTCGTGTTTCCAAAGCGAGACGCACTATTGCAATCGCGGGGTGAGTTGGTCCAAGCGTGGAAGGGCTCGCTTGAGCGCCTGCACCTTCTTCAGCCAAGTGCATATTGATATGCAATCGCTGTGTCTATGGATGATTCGAGGATATCGGCTGGTGATTTCCCGCTTGTATGGTCGCACATGCCGATTCGAACCCAGTTGTTCGCAATATGCCTCGGATGCAATCAGCAAATACGGAGCATTACAAGGGATCGGCCTAGCCATCCTCCGGCTTATGAAATGTCATCCCTTCCATCCCGGCGGAGAAGACCCGGTCAAATAGCGGCGATTACATCTTTTTAAGAAAGCATAACCTCCTCATGGAAAAGCGAGTCATCGTGTTCTTGGTGCTCTCCCTTGCGATTATCTTCGGATACGAGTACCTGCTCAAAGAGCTGGGCTTGCTTCCTCAACCGACTGTTTCGGAACCGGCCGATCCTCCCACGAACGATGCGACCTCCCCTTCGAGTACAAGCCCCGAGGTTCCGACCCCAAGCGCTCCGGCTACCAAGGAAACTACGATGCCTAAACCCTCAGGCGGGGTCGGCCGGGATCAAGAACCGCGACGAGAACCTTCCGCAATGGAGGTCGTCGAGGTAGAGACGGGTCTCTATCGGGCTAAGTTCACGACCAGCGGAGCCGCGCTGATTAGCTGGGAACTCAAACGCTACCAAAACAGTTCGGATGGGAAGTCCGCCGTTCAACTCGTGCGACAAGGTGGCAAGTTTGCAGAGCCCCTGACGATCACTGCGGATGATGCCTCTCATTCAAAGGAATTAAGCGAAGGTCTCTACAAGGTTGAAAAGGACTTTACGACCTTGGACCAGGGCCACCCCACGGGCCATATGACCTTCTATTACGGCAATTCCGAGACCGGCGTACGGTTGGAAAAGCAACTGACCTTTCACGCTGATAGCTATGTCGTAGACATCGCATTGAAACCCAGCGGACTCGGAGGGGCCGTGAAAGTTGGATTGGGGACGAATTTTGGGGTGGTTGATTGGGGAGAAGGGTTCATTGGTTCCGTTGGAGCTGCCTCGCTTATCGACGAGAAGATTGAAAACGACGCGCCGGAATCCGAGACTGAGCGAAAGGGCGCTTTGAAATGGGTCGCGCTACACGATAAGTATTTCATTGCTGCACTGATTCCAAACGCGAGTGCATCCGCGTTGCCCAGAAAGCAAGGGGACAAGCTCGTTTCCACTGCAGTTCGTTTGGCTGTCGATTCGTCCGGGGCACCTCTCGGATTCCGACTATTCGCTGGCCCCAAGGAGTATGACACGCTTCAGAGTTTGCAAATTAGACTCGAAGATACCATTGATTTTGGATGGTTTCTTTTCGGGAGTTGGGACATGGTCCGGGCCGTGGCCAAACCTATCTTCTACGTGCTGCGTTATATCAATGATTATACACATAATTATGGACTGACGATCATCCTCCTGACAGTCATGATCAAGTTGCTGTTTGTCCCCCTGCAATACAAGAGTTACTCGTCGATGAAGCAGATGCAGGGCATCCAGCCAAGGGTGGCGGCTCTCCAGGAAAAATTCAAGGACGATCGTGAACGCTTGAACAAGGAGCTCATCAAGCTCTACCGGGATCACAAGGTCAATCCCATGGGCGGCTGTCTCCCTATGGTGTTGCAGATGCCTGTGTTCGTATCGCTGTTCAATATTCTGTACATGACGATCGATTTACGCCAAGCGCCGTTGGGGTTGTGGATTACCGATCTGTCGGTTCAGGATCCCTACTACATTCTGCCTATTATCATGGGAATCAGCATGGTGGTCATGCAAAAGATCCAACCGACTACGATGGATCCAACTCAGGCGAAAGTCATGCTGATGCTTCCGGCGCTCATGACGTTTCTGTTCATCAATTTTCCTGCCGGCCTAGTGTTGTATTGGTTGACGAATAATGTGCTCACCATCGTGCAACAGTTCGTCACGGATCGCTTTTTCTTTCGATCTCCCATCATGGCACCGGCTACGGACGAACAAGGCGACAAGAAATGATGGTCGGTCGATTTTGCTCGATGTGACTAGTCCTCCAACACGTGGGTGAACATGTCGACCGTTGGAACGCCCGAGGATACGATTTGTGCGATTGCGACTCCCGCCGGTGAGGGGGGTATTGGTATCGTTCGAATAAGCGGACCGCATGCCGTTGACATCGCAAGCCGCGTTGTTCGGCTACGCTCCAAGAAATCCTTTCATACACTCGCTTCTCACAAACTGCATCTGGCCGATATTCTCTTTCCGCCTGTACCATCAATCGGTGGCCTTTCTACTTCTGAGACACGTCAATCAACCGAGCAGATAGTCGACGAAGGCTTGGTGGTCTATATGAAGGCGCCTCGATCTTTTACCGCGGAGGACGTGGTTGAGATTCATTGCCACGGAAGTGGGTTCGTTCTGCAACGAGTCTCTGAGGCCTGCGTCGCTGCAGGCGCTCGTCTCGCACAGCCAGGAGAGTTTACCAAACGAGCCTTCTTGAACGGGCGTCTGGATTTATCTCAGGCTGAGGCTGTGCTGGATACCATCAGAGCCAAGTCCGAACTCGGCCTCAAACTGGCACAACGTCAGCTCCGCGGCGAACTCGCGAAGCAAGTTCATCGACTGCGCACTGATCTTGTACTCCTGTTGGCGCACCTAGAGGCCGGAATTGACTTCGCAGAGGAAGATATTGCGTTTGTCGGGCACGACGAGATGACCGTCTCCCTGCAGGAGACGCTGGATCAGATTCGACGAATGTTGGTAACTGCCGAGACCGGACGCGTTCTGCGCGATGGAGTCCGAGTAGTGATCGCGGGCGAGCCCAATGTCGGCAAATCAAGTTTACTGAACAGTTTACTCCAGGAGAACCGAGCTATTGTGACTGACATCCCCGGCACGACTCGAGACTTTATTGAGGAATCGATCGTCTGGCACGGTCTGCAACTGACGTTGGTCGACACTGCTGGGCTGCGTGATACAACCGACCTCATCGAACTGGAAGGCATCCGTCGGTCCGAACAGGCTCAAGACCAGGCGGATATCGTCCTGCATGTCTTGGATGCCGCTCAACTTGCAAAGATAAGCACAGGGAACGTCCGTCTACCCTCTCTGATTCATGAACATTTATTTGTCGTCAATAAAATCGATTTGGTCGCGGCTGCATCGGTGCAACCACTATTCGATGCACTTCGCGCTTGCACAACGTGTAAGGTTCTTGCCGTTTCTGCTCAGACAGGCGAGGGTCTAGAGGCGTTGAAGCACGCGATTCGAGCACGATTTGTGGAGCCGTCCTTTGAACCCAGCGATGGTGTCATTGTCACTCATGTTCGGCATCAAGGGGCGTTGGAGCGGGCCGAGGCTTCGCTCCAAGAGTCACTGGTCTCGATCGAACGAGGCATAGAGCCCGAGTTTGTCGCGGTTGATCTCCGTGAAGCGGCTGATGCGTTGGGCGAGATTGTTGGGGCAATTACGTCTGATGAAGTTTTGGACCACATTTTTTCCGAGTTTTGTATCGGTAAATAGAGGACCCGGTGGCCGTAGCATTTGACATCATTGTCGTGGGGGGAGGTCATGCCGGCTGCGAAGCGGCATTGGCTGCGGCACGAATGGGGGCGAAAACTTTGCTCTTGACGATGGAGCTGAGCCGAATCGCACAGATGTCGTGCAATCCGGCGATCGGCGGAATTGCCAAGGGACACCTCGTAAAGGAAATCGATGCGCTCGGCGGTGAGATGGGGCGGAACACGGATCGCTCCGGGATTCAATTTCGATTCATCAATACAAGCAAAGGACCGGCGGTGCGAGCGTTGCGCACCCAATGCGACAAATCGCTGTATCGCATAGCCATGCAGGAGGCCCTCGCCTCGCAAGAGCACCTTACCCTGGCGGAAGGGGTCGTGGATCGACTGCTCGTGGCCAGAGGTACGGTAACCGGGATTGTGACGGGCTCGGGTGAGACGATCCATGCCAGAGCCGTCATACTGACATCAGGTACTTTCCTTAAGGGTCTTATCCATATTGGACTTAACCATTTCCCGGCCGGCCGTGCGGGGGAGGCCTCAGCTGAACACCTTTCAGACTGCATGCGGGATCTTGGGTTTGAGATCGGACGGCTCAAGACCGGAACTCCTCCTCGATTGGACAAGGCTACGATTGATTTTTCTTTGATGATTCCTCAGCCAGGCGATACTCCACCTCCCCCTTTCTCGTATCGCACTCAACACATCGCGACCAGACAAGTTCTTTGTCACTTGACCTATACCAGCAGAGAGACGCACGATATCATTCAAAAGAATCTCGACCGCTCGCCTCTGTACAACGGCGTCATCGAATCTACCGGACCTCGATATTGTCCTTCCATCGAGGATAAAGTCGTGCGTTTTGCCGAGAAAGAACGCCATCAGATTTTTATTGAGCCTGAAGGCCTCAACTCGACCGAATTTTACCCAAACGGTATTTCAACCAGCCTGCCGGTTGATGTCCAGGCCGCTATGTTGAAAACGATCCCCGGATTAACGCATGCCAAAATACTCAAGCCGGGCTATGCGATTGAGTACGATTATTTTCCTCCTCGTCAGCTCTACCGAACACTCGAAACGAAACAGGTTGCAGGTCTTTATCACGCCGGACAAATCAACGGAACTTCTGGGTATGAAGAAGCTGCGGCGCAGGGCTTAATTGCCGGTATCAATGCAGTTCTGAAGCTGCGGGAAAGGTTTCCTCTCGTCCTCGATCGGTCTCAGGCCTATATCGGGGTGCTCATCGATGATCTCATTACGAAAGATGCCTACGAACCTTATCGAATGTTCACGTCGAGAGCTGAATATCGATTGTTGCTCCGCCACAGCAACGCAGACCTTCGGCTCATGCAGGTTGGATATGACGTTGGTCTGATTCCCGAGGAAGCGTATGAGAGATTTTTGCAGAAGAAACATCTGATCGAAAAAGAGATCGAACACCTCAACACAGCTAGGCCGCCATTCACAGAAAAAATACGGTTGCAGACAAAAGACACATATCTCGAGAATGCCTCGTCTGCCATGACCATGGCACAGCTTCTTCGCCGACAGGAATCAAGCTATCAAAAACTCTTAAGAGTTTTTGAGATGCCGTTCATTCAGGAAAATGAAATCGCTGAAGAGGTAGAACTCCAGATCAAGTACGAAGGTTATGTGCGTCGTCAGATTCAACAAGTTCAGAAATTTAAGAAACTTGAGCAAAAATTGATTCCTCACACGTTCAATTACAACATGGTTTCTGGATTTTCCAGTGAAGTTCGAGAAAAGTTCAATAGAGTAAGACCGGAAACAGTAGGCCAGGCATCGAGAATATCCGGCGTGACTCCCGCTGCCATATCTTTGCTTCTAGTTGCGATAGAAAAGAGTCAACGTCAGGTTCCTGCTACTCGACAAATAGTGTCATAAAATCGAGTGGACCAAACCTTTCCTATTGACCTCACTCCCGCACTGGCGTAGTTGTTCCACGTGGAACAAACGAGTTCAGCTTTCTTATTGCTGAAGGAGAGTTCGTCACAAATTGGTGTTCCACTCAGTACTGAACAAATGCAACAGTTCATGGTGTACCTTAAGCAGCTTCAACTCTGGAATCAATCATTCAATCTCACAAGCATTACACTAGATCATGAGATAATCATCAAACACTTTGTGGATTCCCTTGCCGCGCTCAAGGCCGATGATATTAAAGCGTGTGCGAGGCTGCTTGATGTCGGCACAGGAGCCGGATTTCCTGGAATTCCGCTAAAAATTGCGAGACTTGACCTGCATGTTACCCTCGTTGAACCAGTGAGGAAGAAGTCTTCATTCCTTCACTTCATCATAGGGCTCCTTCGACTTGAAAACGTCGACGTGTTCGATGGGACTTTAGAGCGATTCCTGAACGAACGTCAGCCTTATGGATCATTTGACTATTTGACTACTCGCGCCTTGAAACATGATTTGATTCTCCACGATGGCACGGGGCTCCTTCGACAAGGAGGGAAAGCCATTCTCTACTCGTCACGATCGATTAACCAATCAGATCTTCCTTCTAATTGGTTATTGATGAGTTCCTACACATTTCAGCTTCAGAAAGGATATGGGCAAAGAGTTATTTCCACTGTTAAACCTTCAGCCTCATCAACCGTTCTTAATGTTCCACGTGGAACAAATCTGTTGTAGGAGCTCTTCCGATGGGAAAGGTTATTGCGATCGCAAATCAAAAAGGCGGAGTCGGCAAAACTACTACAGCGATAAATCTTTCCTCGGCCATTGCCTTAGAAGGAAGGTCCGTACTGCTCATTGATATGGACCCACAAGGAAACGCCACGAGTGGTCTCGGGATTGACCATGGGACGTTGAAGAACACAACCTACAGCTGCCTTGCTAAGACCACCACAATTCAAAACTCATCAACGCATACTTCAGTTCCCGGACTCACTCTCTTGCCGGCCAACGGGGACCTTGCAGGGGCTGAAGTTGAGCTTGTCAACATTGAAGGGCGCGAAGGTCATCTCAGGACCATCATTAACGAAACCAGAGAGGCATATGACTTTGTTTTTCTAGATTGCCCCCCAGCTCTTGGAATTCTCACCATCAATGCCCTCACCGCCGCAGACTCGGTTCTCATACCAGTCCAATGTGAATATTATGCGATGGAGGGTCTGACCAGACTCATCGGGAGCATCGATCTTGTCCGTCAATCGTCTAACTCAAATCTAGACCTGGAGGGAATCGTCTTGACGATGTTTGACTCGCGCAATACCTTATCCAGGCAGGTTGTCGACCAAATACGATCCCACTTCGTCGATAAAGTCTATCAAGCCGTCATTCCACGCAATGTCTCGCTCGCAGAAGCTCCCAGTTACGGCCGACCTGGAATTTTGTACAACGTAGCATCTGCCGGTTCGCAAGCATACGTATCTCTAGCTAAGGAGTTTATAGCCAATGGAGAAAAAAGCCCTCGGTAAAGGACTCGGCGCCCTCCTCCCATCCTCCAAAACGAGCCAGCCAATGGAACCAACTGATGTCCAGCGAGTCCGGATCGAGAACATTGTGCCAAATCGCTATCAACCGCGGCACACCTTTCCCCAGGAAGAACTTGCTGAACTGGCGGCTTCCATCAAAGAGAGCGGGGTTCTTCAGCCGATTATGGTTCGCCGCAAGGGTGACGGCATTTACGAATTGATCGCCGGAGAACGCCGATGGCGCGCCTCGAAGGAAGCCGGTCTGGAGACCATCCCCGTCGTCATTCGCAATTGCAGCGATCAAGAATCTCTCTTACTGGCATTGGTTGAGAATCTCCAACGAGAAGACTTGAATCCGATGGAGACTGCACGGGCGTATGCGCGCATGATGAATGAGTTCGACCTTACGCAAGACGCAATTGCCGCAAAAGTCGGTCGCGATCGTTCCTCCGTCGCAAACTTCGTTCGATTGATCCATCTTCACCCTGAAGTACAAGAACTCGTTGAAAGGGGAACCCTGACCACCGGCCATGCGAAAGCCCTTCTCGGCATCCAATCTGCTGAGGAGCAGCTCAGAATCGGGAAAATGGTCGTTGCCGGCACCTTTTCTGTCAGAGAAACAGAAAAACTCGTGGAGCTCTCTCTTGTAGCAAAAAAGCGTCCGCCTAAGAGTCCTCGCAGTTCACCATGGGCTGATCTCGAAACCAGATTACAAAAACGTCTTGGTACAAAAGTGACAATTCACCCCCACAAGCAAGGAGGGAAAATCGTCATTCACTATTTTTCCCCTGGCGAATTCGATGGAGTGGTGGAGACACTCCTGGGTTAGCTGTTTAGCCTCCGTCTTGGGACCGCCTTCCGGCCTCAAAAGTTGATCTTATTGCTTTTTAAGCATATGAACGCTAAATATCTCAACGGAACCGACCGATATATTTCCTAACGATCAGGATTCCGCTCTTCATCAATAGGACCCCGCTATCCCAAATCGTAAGAGGAGGCGAGCGTATGTGGAAAGACAAACAAGACGGTAGGCGTTCCGATGATGTGGACATTGAGAGCAACGGACCGAGCCTGGAATCTATGCGACACGACCCCGGGCAAGATGTCAGCGCTTTTGTCGGAAAAGGTGTCGTATTCAAGGGGACCATCACCTACAACGGGACCGTTCGGATCGATGGGACTCTCGATGGGGAAATCCACACCGACGGCATCCTATTGGTTGGCGAAGAAGCTGTCATTACGGCGAAAGTTACGGCCGGCACCATCGTCTGTAAAGGAAAGATTACAGGGGATATTCATGTCAAAGACAAAATGAAGTTGCGGGCTCCTGCGATTATTAACGGCGGAATCACCACACCCATGCTCTCCATCGAAGAAGGGGTCCTCTTTAACGGCACCTTGGAGATGGAACAAGCCGCCTCACACTCCCAACTTGGAACAACACCTCTTCATTCCATCGGGATTCCGAATGAGCCCACCATCCGGAGGGTCTCCGCCTAGGCGTGTGATACACTAGACAACGAAGAGAGGAGGCTCCTTCTCACCAAACGAGCTTCCTCTCCTGTTCGACCCACCTGAGGATAGTGCCTCGTTGGTTTGTGTTCACAAGGAGCAAGGAAAGCTGATGTGGGCTCTAGGCGACAAACGGACCCCAGACTCGAGCGACAGCGATAATTTTACGTTCCTTGGGAAAGGGGTCGATTTCAAAGGCATTCTCAATTTTGATGGAACCATCCGCATCGACGGCCGCGTCGAAGGCGAAGTCCACACGACCGGGACCCTGATTATCGGAGAGCAAGCGGTTATCAAAGGCATTCTTTCAGCCGACATCCTGATGACCAGCGGCAAGGTCAACGGCACGGTCACAGCCACCGCAAAAATCCAAATCCTTAAGCCCGGGGTTCTCATCGGTGATATTCGCACACCTGGTATTTCGATTGAGGATGGCGCTCACTTCCACGGCATGTGTGATATGGGAGCTCATAAGTGGGTCGATGAAAACCCATCGCCGTCCAAGAACGTTCACGATTTAGCATCTCAGCGCAGCAAAGCTCGAGCGGTAGACCTCTAGCCCTTTATCGACTTCCCCGCTACAATGCTGGCCACATGACTCGCCCAACCGTCCTTCTCGGTATGAGCGGCGGAGTTGATAGCTCTGTCGCAGCCGCATTGCTCGTCCGCCAGGGCTACGCGGTGCACGGCATTACCCTTCAGGTATGGGAACAAGAGGACGAAACCGTATCAACATCCAAAAAATGGCAAGAACGGGGTTGTTGTAAGGTCGGCATCGCCAAGCATGTCGCCCAACTTCTCAACATCTCCCACGAAGTCATCGATACCCGCGACGCCTTTCGGAAAGGAGTCATTGACGATTTTCTTCAGGGCTATACCACCGGCACAACACCCAATCCCTGTGTCCGCTGTAATGAGAGAGTAAAGATTCGGGAACTCATGGATCTCGCAGCCTCGCGAGACTTCAATTACGTAGCGACAGGACATTACGCTCGTCTCCAGACCAATCATGGCACTTCAGTCCTCGTACGGGCCACTGATGAACGCAAGGATCAAACCTACTTTCTCTATCGCCTCAACCCTCACTGGCTGCCCAGACTCCTCTTCCCTCTCGGTAACCTGGCCAAATCAGAAGTCTGGAGAGAAGCGGAGGCCTTGGGACTCCCAGCCGATGAGCTGAAGGAAAGTCAGGAGATCTGCTTTGTCACTCAAGGAGATTACCGTACATTCATCGAAAAAGAGGTTCCTCAAGCCAAGAAACCAGGCCTCTTTCTCGATGAGGCGGGACAGCCATTGGGCGAGCACGACGGAATCGCATTCTACACACCAGGGCAACGCCGAGGCCTTGGCATCGCCACAGGACAACGGCTCTATGTTCAACAAGTACACCCGACCACTAATACCGTCATCCTCGGCCCGGAGAACTCCCTGCGTAGACAAGAGTGTATGGTGAGCGACCTCAATATCTTTGTGTCTCATCTCTTGGAGAGGCCAACTGAAGTTCACGTCAAAGTCCGCTATGCGACACCCCCGACACCTGCCATTCTGTCACCATTGACTGCCTCAAACATCCATGTTCAGTTTCGGGAGGCGCAACGGGCATTAAGTCCAGGCCAATCCGCGGTCTTCTATGAAGGAGACCATGTTCTCGGAGGTGGAATTATCCAACCGTTCTCACGCCCTTGACCCTTTCTTCTTCTTGACTTGTCCTGCAATCTTCCTATAGCCTGCGAAGCTACGGGAGCGGAGGAGAAGTGCCTCCATTCCCACTCAAAGTCCATGCTCATCGCATTCATCTGAGGTTTCGATGTTCGGTTCATTTGGATGGATGGAATTACTGCTGATCTTGATCATTGTCTTGATCATTTTTGGCGCCGGTAAACTTCCCCAACTGGGAGAAGGTCTCGGTAAAGCCATTAAAGGCTTCAAGAAGTCCGTACACGAGGCCGATGCCATTGACGTGACACCGGACGAACAGTCTCAGCAGGCTCAGTCGCAGGCCACGTCATCCAATCAGGTCAGCGCCCAATCAGAAGCCACATCATCACCCACTCCTCACCCGGCGCAATCGGGCCAGGTGAAACAAGGGTAACAGGCTTGAGTGTCCTGTGGCGACTGGACACATGGGAAATTAACGGCCTTATCATTACTATCCTGAATCATGTTTGGATTGGGAGCCAGCGAGATCTTAATTATTCTGGTGATAGCCTTCCTCCTCTTCGGTCCGAAACAACTCCCGGAAGTCGGACGCCAAGTCGGTAAAGCCATTAAGGGCTTTAAAGATACGGCCGAAGACCTGCGCAAGTCAGTGGAGCCGGAGATCAATATGATTCAACAAGAAGTCAAAATGGTCGAACAGGACTTCCAAGCTTCTATGAAAGAAGCCGAAGAGGAAATCACTGCTGCCGGCAAACAACCGGAGGAGGCTCCCCAGTCTCTTAGCAAGTCGGGTCACCTATAACCAGAAATGATCAGCGCGGTGGTTTCACGACCAGGACACGGGCACCATAGACTCCTCTCCATTTTCCCCCTCTCATCGAACCCTCTCATTGACGATTACATAGAGACAGCTCGTTACGCATTTTCCCCCTCGTGCTGAAAGGGCTACGCGACTCCATTCCTCTTCAGAGAATGAATACCGTAAGGACGATTTCTAAACCGACAGTTCGAGAACAGCGGAAGACGATCTTTCCCACAGCCATGACGGCGGCGATCGGACTATTTACCTTCTGCAGTTCAGCCGAGAGCACCTTCGAATTGCCCGAAGGGGAAAAGATTACCAATCCCATCGTCATCGGGCGTGGCATCCCTCAAAAAGAAGCCTACGAACTGTTCGATCCAAAGATCGGAAGAAACTTCGACCTCAAAAATCTTTGGATGCGAGCCGACATGCGCGTACGGCCGGAATTCCGCAATCACGTCTATTTCGGTGGCGGTATCGGCGCCAGCGGACAATGTAACGCCCCTGGTATTGCTCCAAATAACCTGACCGGCAACGCCAACGATCAATTCGTCCAACAGATGACCCGCTTAGGCATCGGCTACGATCTATCACCCGATGTCAATTTTTACTTCGAATTCATTGATTCTCGCACTTGGGGTGGGAACGGCACGCCGGTCGGCGCCGGAGGCGCTGGAAACAACGGAGACCCTTCGATCCACACCTGTGGATCCACGCCTAATCCTGGCGGGAGGCCCGTCTGCACACTTGGAGTGCGAGCCGGCTACATGTTGATTCGTAACTTCGCCGGCATACAGGGTCTGGGTCTCAAGGCCGGTCGGCAGTATCTGGTGTTCGGCGATCAGAGCTTGTTCGGTCACTTTGATTGGTCCAACACAGGCTTCTCGTTTGACGGAGTCATGGTGCAATACAGTAACAGCATACTGGATTCCCATGTCGACTGGTTTCGGACAGCAGAAACGGACCTCTTCCAAGGGGCGGCGGTCGGCAGTGGTCAAGCAAACATCGTCGCCACAGGTCAGGCCGCGAAGTGCCGACCATGATGCCGACTTGTTATAGCTAAGTCCACAATCGTTGATAGGTCTTGACGATAGCGTCGAGGGTGGCCTGCTCCTGATACTCCCGGCGCTTCTTCAGAGCGGCGAAGTCCTGCTCGATGGGGCTGAGGTCGGGGGA
>Ga0134128_10001054_pt1 | contig 36849 bp, 31 predicted proteins | sample KB31754_FD_96462 | JGI IMG/M metagenome (GOLD analysis project Ga0134128, IMG submission 96462) | Terrestrial soil microbial communities with excess Nitrogen fertilizer from Kellogg Biological Station, Michigan, USA - KB3-175-4 | ecosystem: Environmental > Terrestrial > Soil > Unclassified ...
CGCGCCGCCTGGAACCAGGGGTGCTGGTCCGAGGTGTGGTTCACCACGAGCTCGGTGATCACGCGCAGCCCGCGCTCGTGCGCCTCGCGCACGAAGCGGCGGAAATCGCTGCGCGTGCCGTACGCGGGGTGGACGTTGCGGTAATCGGCGACGTCGTAGCCGTCGTCGAGCATCGGGCTCGGATAGAAGGGCAGCAGCCAGAGGGTGTTCACGCCGAGGTCGCGCACGTAGTCGAGCTTGCTGGTGAGCCCGCGGAAGTCGCCGATGCCGTCGCCGTCGGAATCGAAGAACGCCTTCACGTGCAGCTGGTAGATGATGGCGTCCATGTACCACAGCGGATCGCCCTCGAGGGCCGGGGCGGGCGCCGCGCGGGAGGCGGTCCGCTGGTCCATCACGGATGCCCGGGCGTGACCGCGAAGACGTGCGCCGGCGCGCGGCGCGGGTCGAGCATGAGGAAGTTGCGGCTGCCCCACCACGGATAGCGCTCGCCGGTGACGAGGTCCTCCACGGTCCACGCGCCATAGTCGGCGAGGCCGAGCGCGGCGAGGTCCGCGTTCACCCAGCCGCTCTGGACGTTGTGCGGATCGAGGTTCACCGCGACGAGGAGGGTATCCGCGCCCGAGCGCTTCGAGTAGCAGATCAGCATGTCGTTGTCGGTGGCGTGGAAGGCGAGGCTCCAGTCCGACTGCAGCGCCGGATGCTCGCGGCGGATGGCGTTCAACTTCGCGGCGAGCGTGGCGATGCGGCCGGCGCGGGCGACGTCCCAGTGCCTGAGCTCGTATTTCTCGCTCTCGAGGTACTCCTCGCTCACGTCGTCGCGCGGCCGGTTCTCGCCCAGCTCGAACGCCGGGCCGTAGATGCCGTAGCTCGCGGCGAGGGTGGCGGCGAGCGCGAGGCGCACCGCGAAGGCCTCGATCGGCTGGTTGCGCAGCTGCTGGGCCAGGATGTCGGGCGTGTTGGGCCAGCAGTTGGGACGGAAATACTCGCGCGACGGCGACTTCGTGAGCTCGGTGAAGTACTCCGTGAGCTCCGCCTTGGTCGTGCGCCACGTGAAGTACGTATACGACTGCGTGAAGCCGAGCTTCGCGAGGCGGTGCATGACGCGCGGGCGCGTGAACGCCTCGGACAGGAAAATGGTGCGCGGATGGTCGCGCCGCACGCTCGCGATGAGCCACTCCCAGAACGCGAACGGCTTGGTGTGCGGGTTGTCGACGCGGAAGATCTCCACCCCCTCGCCGATCCAGAACTCGAACACCTCGCGCAGCGTCTGCCAGAGCGCGCGCCAGTCGCGCGTCTCGAAGTCGATCGGGTAGATGTCCTCGTATTTCTTGGGCGGGTTCTCGGCGAACTGGACGCTGCCGTCGGGGCGCCTGCGGAACCACTCCGGATGCTGCGTGACCCACGGATGGTCCGGCGCCACCTGCAGCGCGATGTCGAGCGCGATCTCCATGTCGCGTTCCTTCGCCGCGGCGACCAGGCGGCGGAAATCCTCGTGGGTGCCGAGCTCGGGATGGATCGCGGTGTGGCCGCCTTCGCGCGCGCCGATCGCCCATGGGCTGCCGACGTCTCCGGGCTCGGCCAGCGTGGAGTTGTTGCGGCCCTTGCGCCGGGTGCGCCCGATGGGATGGATGGGCGGCAGGTAGAGCACGTCGAATCCCATCGAGCGGATGCGGTCGAGGTTCGCCTCGAGGTCGGCGAAGGTGCCGTGCCTTCCGGGCTCCGCGGACATGGAGCGCGGGAAGCACTCGTACCAGCTCGAGAAGCGCCCGCGCTCGCGGTCGACCCAGGCGGGGAGGCTCAGCGATTGCACGGCGCCCGAGCGCGGCGCATGGCATTGCGCGAGCTCCAGGCGCGAGTCGTCCATGGCGAGCTCGTGGAGCTTCTGCGGGTCGCTCTCCTCGCGCAGCGTGCGCGCCCACTGGATCAGGTCCTCGCGCGCGCTTCCCTCCGCGTTCGCGATGCTCTCGGCGATGAGGTCGCTCCCGACCAGCGCGTGCACGCGCAGGTCCGCGGGATCGGTGCGGCGCAGGAACCCGTCGCGCCAGGCCGCGAGGTGGTCGATCCAGCAGACGACCCCGTACTGCCAGAAGCCGATGCGGTCCACGACGAAGCGCGCGCTCCAGCGGTCGTTCGCGAGCGGCTCCATGGCGAGCCCGTTCCAGGTGGTGTCGCCCGGCCCCCGCCAGCGCAGCTCCGCGCGCACGCGCTCGTGCCCATGCGCGAAGCAATCCGCGCTCACCACGATCTCCTCGCCCACCACGCGCTTGATGGCGAAGCGCCCGCCGTCCACCTGCGGGGCGACGCTCTCCACGATGGCCGAGGGCGCGAGCGTCTCGCGCACCGACGCGCGCGAGAGGTCGTTCACGGCGCGGCCTCCGGCGCGAAGAGCGAGAACGCGAGCGGCGGGAGCGAGACCGAGATCGAATGCGGGCGGCCGTGGCACGGCTCGTGCTGCGCCTCGACGCCGCCGAGGTTGCCGACGCCGCTCCCGCCGTAGAACGGCGCGTCGGAGTTGAGCACCTCGCGCCAGCGCCCCGCGAGCGGCACGCCGACGCGATAGCCGTGGCGCACGACCGGCGTGAAGTTGCACACCACCAGCACGGGCGAGCCGGATTTGGCGAGCCGCAGGTACGTGATCACGCTGTCGTCGCTGTCGTTCATGTCGACCCACTGGAAGCCTTCCGGCGAGAAGTCCACCTCGTGCAGCGCGGGCGTGTCGCGATAGGCGCGGTTGAGGTCGCGCAGCCAGTGCTGCACGCCGGCGTGGTCGGTCTCGTGCGTGAGCTCCCAGTCGAGGCCGCGCTCATGGTGCCACTCGCGCCACTGGCCGATGTCCCCGCCCATGAAGAGCAGCTTCTTCCCCGGGTGCGTCCACATGTAGCCGTACAGCAGGCGCAGGTTCGCGAACTTCTGCCAGCGATCGCCCGGCATCTTGTCGATGAGCGAGCGCTTGCCGTACACCACCTCGTCGTGGGAGAGGGGCAGGATGAAGTTTTCCGAGAACGCGTACCACAGCGAGAACGTGAGCGCCGAGTGGTGGAAGCGGCGGTGGATCGGATCGTGCGCGAAGTAGTCGAGCGTGTCGTGCATCCAGCCCATGTTCCACTTCATGGAAAATCCCAGGCCGCCGGTGTGCACCGGGCGCGAGACCTGCGGCCAGGCGGTCGATTCCTCCGCGATTGTGCGCGTGTCGGGGAAGTCGCGCCCGAGGCCCACGTTCAGTTGCTTGAGGAACGTGATCGCCTCCAGGTTCTCCTTGCCGCCGTACGCGTTCGGGATCCACTCGCCGTGCTTGCGGCCGTAGTCGAGGTACAGCATCGAGGCCACCGCGTCCACGCGCAGGCCGTCGATGTGGTACTTCTCGAGCCAGAAGTGCGCGCTCGAGGCGAGGAAGGCGCGTACCTCGTGACGCCCGTAGTTGAAGATGGCGCTCTTCCATTCCGGATGGAAGCCCAGGCGCGGATCGGCGTGCTCGTAGAGGTGCGTGCCGTCGAAGCGCGCGAGGCCGTGCGGGTCGTCGGGGAAGTGCGAGGGCACCCAGTCGAGGATCACGCCGATGCCGTGCGCATGCAGCACGTCCACGAGGTGCATGAAGTCCTGCGGCGTGCCGTAGCGCGAGGTCGGCGCGAAGTAGCCGGTGGTCTGGTAGCCCCACGAGCCGTAGAACGGGTGCTCGGTGATCGGCATCAGCTCCACGTGCGTGAAGCCCAGCCATTGCACGTACTCGGCGAGCGGCCCGGCGATCTCGCGGTAGCTGGGGAGCCGGTCCCAGCTCGAGCGGCGCCACGAGCCCAGGTGCACCTCGTAGACGGCGAACGGGGCTTCGAGGGCGTTGTGCCTCGCGCGCGTGCGCATCCATTCCGCGTCGGCCCAGTCGTAGTCGAGCGACCAGGCGAGCGAGGCGCTCGCCGGCGCGACCTCGCTGCAGAAGGCGAAGGGGTCCGCCCGGTCCTCGCGCTGCCCGTGGATGTTGGTGATCGAGTACTTGTAGGCCGCGCCCGGGCGCACGCCGCCGACTTCGGCTTCCCAGATGCCCGACTGGTCCCAGCGCGGATGCAGCACGTCGACGCCCGCCTTCCAGCCGTTCCAGTCCCCGATCACCGAGATCGCGCGGGCGTTGGGCGCCCAGACCGCGAAATGCGCCCCGCCCTCCGGCGCAAGCTGGCATCCGAGCTTGCGGTAGAGGTTGGCGTGGGTGCCTTCCTTGAATAGATAAATGTCGTGCTCGGTCAGCATCGCCATGGCGCCGCGGACGGAATCGACGCTCAATGGAGATGCTGCAGGGGCTGGCCCAGCATCGCGGGCGTGATGAGCGTCACCCCCTTGTCGGTCACGTGGAAGCGCTTGCGGTCCTCTTCGGGATCGACGCCGGCGCGCAATCCGGGCGGGATGTGCGTCCCCTGGTCGACCACGACGCGCGAGAGGATCGCCCCGCGGCCCACTTCCACCTCGGGCAGCAGCACCGCCTCGTTCACGGTGCAGTAGCTGTGCACGCGCACGCGCGAGAAGAGGAGCGAGTTGCGGATCGTGGAGCCGCTCACGATGCAGCCGCCCGAGACCATGGAATCGATCGCCGCGCCGCGCCGGCCTTCCTCGTCGAACACGAACTTCGCCGGCGGCAGCTGCTCCTGGAACGTCCAGATGGGCCATGCGTCGTCGTAGAGGTTCAACGCGGGCGAGACGCGCGTGAGCTCGAGGTTCGCTTCCCAGAACGCGTCGACCGTACCGGCGTCGCGCCAGTAGGGGCGGCCGTCGGTGAACTGCGCGCAGCTGTCCTGCAGGCGGTGGGCGTAGACGCGCGACTCGTTCGCGAGCAGCCGCGGGATGAGGTCGTGGCCGAAGTCGTGCCCCGACTCCGCGTCCAGCGCATCGTCCACCAGCTCGTCGTACAGGAATTCCGCGTTGAAGACGTAGATGCCCATGCTGCCGAGCGCGCAGCCGGCCTTGCCGGGAATCGCGCGCGGCTCGCGCGGCTTCTCCTCGAAGCCCATCACGCGATAACCCTTGTCCACTTCCATCACGCCGAGCTGGCCCGACGCCTCCTCGAGCGGCACCTCGACGCAGCCCACGGTCATGTCGGCGTCGCGGTCCACGTGCTCGTAGAGCATGCAGGCGTAGTCCATCTTGTAGATGTGGTCGCCGGCGAGCACCAGCACGTAGCGCGGCGCATGGCGCCGCAGCACCTCGAGGTTCTGGTACACGGCATCCGCCGTGCCCTTGTACCAGTCCGAATTGTGGCTCTGCTGCGCGGGCAGCAGCTCGATGAACTCGTTGAAGCGCCCGTCGAGGAACGACCAGCCCTTCTGCACGTGGTTGATGAGCCCGTGCGAGTGGTATTGCGTCGCCACGCCGATCCTGCGGATGCCGGAGTTGATGCAGTTGGAGAGGGCGAAGTCGATGATGCGGAACTTGCCGCCGAACGGGACGGCGGGCTTCGCGCGGCCTTCGGTGAGGGGACCGAGGCGCGAGCCGCGGCCGCCGGCGAGCACCACCGCCACCGTCTGGCGCGCGAGCTGCGCCATGGTCGAGCGGTCCGGCGCGGGACGTGGCACGCCCTGGCGCCCGGCGTGGATCTTCTGGATTTCGTTGCTGGTGCGCGCCATCGGCGTTCTCTTCGCGAAGTCGTTTGTTGGTGGTTGTTTCGACCGGGGGCGATGAACAGAATTTCCTTGCACGAACGCGCGCCGCCTCTCCTCGATGATGTCCCAACGCGCTCAGGCGCGCCGTAGGAGGCGTCCTACGTCGGCCCGCTCGCGCTCCTTCGCCTTCTCGGCCGGCGCGAGCTCCACCAGCGCCGGCGCCTCGCCCGAGCGGCGCGACCACACCAGCGCCTCGCCCGGCCGCGGCTCGCGCAGCGCCTCGGGCGGCGCGGGCACCTCGATCACGCGGGCGAGGGCCGCGAGCGCCTCGCCCGCGCCGGCGCCGCAGGCGACGATCGCGTTGGCCGCGGCGAGCAGGTCGGGCGGCAGGCGGCTCGCCTCGGAAGACACGTAGATCGTATTCTCCGCCGGCGCGATCGCCACCTCGTCCTTGAGGCCGCGCGCCGGCAACGCGTGCTGCGCCTCGTCGATCACGATCCAGTGCGGCCGGCCGGTCGTCTCCTGCAGCGCGCCCAGGCGCCGCACCAGGTCGGTGATGAAGCGCGGGCGCTTCGCGGCGGCGAGCGCCACGAGCGACACGACGGTGCTGATCGCGGGCTTCTCCAGGGCCGTGAGCACCTCGAGCGTCTCGGGCGCACGGTCGCCGGCGCCGATCACCACCGCCGGCACGAAATCGAGATAGTGGCCCAGCGTGTCGATCACGCAGAACTGGTAGCCCATCGCGCAGGCGCGCGCGACCAGCCCCATCACGATCGCGCTCTTGCCGCTCGCCGGCGCTCCGGCGATCACCATCGAGACGCCCGCGGTCGGCAGCGCGACCGCGGTCCCGTGCGCGCCGCGCCCGAGGAGGAGCGCGCGCCGCTCGGCGCGGGGCGGCGTGCGCGCGAGGTCGCACTCGATGAGGTCGGCGATCACCTCGAGCACTCCGTCGCCGTGCGTCTCGCGGGTCACCCGGTCCGCCTTCATCTTGAGCGTCTCGATCGCGTTCGCGACCGCGACCGAGTACTCCGCGGAATCGAGCAGCGCGTGGTCGTTCTCGCCGTCGCCGGCCGCGACCAGGTTGCGCGGCGAGAGCGCGAGCTCCTCGAGCGCGACGGCGAGCCCGCTCGCCTTCGTGACGCCCGCGGGGAGCACCATCACGGCGCCCTTGTTGAAGATCACCTGGCGCTCGAGGCCGAGCTCCTTGATCACGTCGATCACGGTCGTCTCGTGCGGCACGACGGTGGCGACGATCGACAGGCCCACCGAAACCGGCACCCCGCGCGCGACGAGGCGCTCGACGAACTCGGGCGGCGGCGGATCGCCGAGCGCCTGGCGCTCGCCGTCCTGCGGCCGGTAGAGGAGCGCCCCGTTCTCGGCGACCACGCGGTCGAACAGCGCGACCCCGGGAAAGATCGCGAGCAGCTGGTCGAGCTCGCGGCCGGTCACGAGGAGCAGCTTGCGGCCGGTTTCGCGCAGCCGCGCGAGCCCGTCCACCACGTGGGGCGCGACGACGCCGTCGTGGGCGATGGTGCCGTCGAAATCGACTGCGATCGCGGTGTAGCGCATGGAACGGGCGGCGCGGCTCGGGGTCTTTCGGAAACGTCCACCTCGGGGCCCATGCCTTGGCCAAGGAACAGCGGCGAGCGACCCTCGGCATCGACATCGGCGGCACGAAGAGCCTATACGCACTCTTCGACGAGCGTTTCGAGGTCGTGGCGCAGGAAAAGTTGCGCACCCATCCCGATCGGGGCGCGGAGAAGGCGTTCACGCGCGGGCTGAAGAAGGCGGTGGGTGCGCTGCTGGAGGAGGCCGAAAGGCGCGGCCTGCGCGTGCGCGCGGTCGGCGTCGGCTGCGCCGGCGACATCGACATGCGCGAGGGCGTCGTGCGCTCCTCGCCCAACATCGGCTTCCTCAGGGATTATGCGTTCCGCGCGCGCCTGGAGAAGCTCACGCGGGCGAAGGTTTTCGTGGGCAACGACGTACAGTCGGCGCTCTACGGCGAGCTCGAGCTCGGCGCGGCGCGCAAGGCACGGCACGTGATCTGCGTCTTCCTCGGCACCGGCGTGGGCGGCGCCATCGCGATCGACCGGGCTCTGCACCTGGGCGCGTGCGGCCTCGCGGGCGACCTCGGCAACTACGTGCTGCACGCGTCCCATTCGGCGGATGCGCCGCGCGCCGAGGTCCTCGACAACGTCGCGAGCCGCCCGGCGATCGCGGGCGACGCCGCGGCGCTCGCCGCGAAGCGCTGGGCCCCGAAGCTGCGCGAGAAATCCGGCACGGACGTGACCGACATCAAGAGCGGCGACATCGCCGCGGCGATCCGCAACGGCGACAAGGCGGTCGAGAAGCTGGTGCGCAGCCGCGCGCGCATGGTGGGCGCCGCGATCTCGAACTTCGTGGACTTCATCAATCCCGACATGGTGGTGCTGGGCGGCGGGCTGGTCGAGGCCATGCCGCGCCTCATCCAGCACGAGGTGGCGAAGGCGGTCGAGGCGCACGCGACCGCGAAGGCGGCGCGCGCGGCGCGCATCGTGGTCGCGAAGCTGCACAACCACTCGGTGACGACGGGCGCGGCGAAGCTCGCGCTCGACATGCTGGAATCGAAGCCCCCGATCGATCTCGGTTGAGCCGGCGTCAACCGGCGCGCGCACCGCGCCGTTTTCGCAAGGGCCCACTGACCCCGAGGAAGTCCCCATGCAACTCGACGCCGCATTGCCCATCGTCCGCGCGCTCGCCGACGGCGTGAATCCCGTCACCGGCGAGGCGTATCCCGAATCCAGCCCCTATGCGGAGCCGCGCACGCTGCGCGCGCTCTACTCCGCCGTCGACCTCATGGCGCGCGAGGTGGAGCGCGAGAAGCGCCGCGAGCGCCTTCCCGCCAACTTCGGCAAGCCCTGGACCGAGGGCGAGGATCGCACGCTCGTCGCCGAGTTCGACGCCGGCGCCGTGATCCCGGAGATGGCGCGCAAGCACCTGCGCACGCAATCGTCGATTCGGCTGCGCCTCGAGAAGCTCGGCAAGATCCAGCCAAGCGCGCAGGAGTCGGACCCTGGTGTTGCCGTTGCTCGGTTCAGGGCCTGACCCCGGTTTTCGTGCGCTTCAGTCCTTCTCGAGCTTGAGCGCCGCGGAGTTCATGCAGTAGCGCAGCCCGGTCGGCTGCGGCCCATCGGGAAAGACGTGGCCGAGGTGCGCATCGCAGCGCGAGCACAGCACCTCGGTGCGCCGCATGAACCAGCTGCGGTCGTCCTTCTCGGTCACCGCATCCTTCGCGGCGGGCCGCGAGAAGCTCGGCCATCCGGTGCCGGATTCGAATTTCGCATCGGAGCGGAAGAGCGGCTGCCCGCAGCACACGCAGCGGTAGGTGCCCGCGTCGTGGCAGTCCCAGTACTCGCCGGTGAAGGCGGGCTCGGTGGCGTGCTTGCGCGTCACCTGGAATTGCAGCGGCGTGAGCTGCGCCTTCCACTCGTCGTCCGATTTCACCATCTTGTCCATCGCCATCCCCGTCGTGCCCGCACGATCCCGTCGTACCCGCGCATCGCCGTCCTCTACCCGCGCATCGCCGTCGTCCCTGCACCATCCCGTCATCCCCGCGCAGGCGGGGATCCATCTGCGATTCTAACCCGCGTCTCCTCTGCGCTATCCTGTGCGCACCTTGGACGCGCCGCACGACTATCGCGCGGTCTTCACCGACCGCAACCTCGCCGTCATCGCGCTGCTCGGTTTCTCCTCCGGCCTTCCGCTCGCGCTCACGGGACAGACGCTGCAGGCCTGGATGACGGTGGACGGCGTGGATCTCTCCACCATCGGCTTCTTCACGCTGGTGGGCATTCCCTATACGTGGAAATTCCTGTGGTCGCCGGCGATGGACCGCTTCGTGCCGCCCTTCCTCGGTCGGCGGCGCGGCTGGCTCCTCGTCACGCAGGTGGCACTCGCCGCGGGGATCGCGGCGATGGCGACCCTCGAGCCGCGCCGCGACCTCACGGCGCTCGCCGCGCTCGCGATCTTCGTCGCGTTCGCCTCCGCCTCGCAGGACATCGTGGTCGACGCCTATCGCACCGACATCTCGCGCCCCGAGGAGCGCGGGATCGCGGGAGCGCTCGGCGTGGTCGGATACCGCGTCGCCATGCTCGTCTCCGGTGCGCTCGCGCTGGTGCTCGTGAACGGCTCCGGCATGCTGCCCGGGCTCGGCTGGCGGACGACCTATCTCGCGATGGCCGCCTGCATGGGGGTCGGAGTGCTGGCGACGCTCTTCGGCCGCGAGCCCGCGCTCGCCGCGCCGCCGCCGCGGACGCTGCGCGAGGCCGTGGTCGAGCCGTTCCACGAATTCCTTTCCCGCCCCGGCGCCGGCTGGCTCGTGCTGCTCCTCGTGCTCTACAAGCTGGGCGACGCGTTCGCGGGCTCCCTCACCACGGCGTTCCTGCTGCGCGGCGCCGGCTTCTCGCTCGCCGACGTGGGGCAGGTCTACAAGGTCGTGGGCCTCACCACGACGATCGTGGGCGTGGTGCTCGGCGGCACGCTCATGGTGCGGCTGGGCCTGTATCGGTCGCTCCTGGCGTTCGGCATCCTGCAGGCCGTGGGAACGCTCGCCTATCTGTGGCTCGCGCTCGCCGGGCACGCCTATTCGATCCTGGTGCTCGCCGTCGGCGCCGAGAACCTCACCGCCGGCATGGGCACCGCCGCCTTCGTCGCGCTGCTGATGGCGCTCTGCGACCGGCGCTATACCGCCACGCAGTACGCGCTGCTTTCCGCGCTCGCGACCGTCGGCCGTGTGTACGTCGGCCCCGCGGCGGGCTACGCTACGGATCCCCGCTACCTCGGGCTCGCGTGGTCGACGTTTTTCCTCTGCACGTTCATCATCGCGCTGCCGGGGCTCGTCCTGCTCGCCTGGAAGCGGCCCGCGATCGAAGCGCTCGACCGGAGAACCTAGGCATGCCGAGAAGACCCGCCATGTTCAGCACCGACCTCGTCCCCCTCACGCAACCGCTGCCCGCGTCGATCGCGGCGGCGGCCGGCACCACGCTCGCGCGCCACGCCTACCTCGACTGGGTGCTCGGCCAGGTGATGTACAGCCTGATGGAGATCTCGATCAAGCAGGGACGCGTGATCCTCAAGCTGCCCCGGCCGCGCCAGTACATCGCCGCCGTGCAGGACCTGTTCGAGTTCCACCGCATCGAGGCGGAGTACAACTTCGAGCAGCTCGCGCGCCGGCTCGAGGCGGCGGAGCGGGTGCGTGCGCTCCTTACCCGCTCGACGTACATGCGGGAGATCGGCGCCCGCGAGCCGCGCATCCACCTCGCCCGCGCCCTCTGGGATCCGGGTCCCGGCGGCGAGACGCAGCCCGAGTCGCAGCTCGTCGACCGTGCCTTCCTCGCCGCGCGCCGCAAGGAGGTGGACGCCGCGATCGCCTCGGCCGAGAAGCTGCGCTCGCTCATCGACAAGGAATTGCGGACGCTTCATGAACGGCGCCGCAAGAGCAAGCGCCTCGACCGCCGGAAAAGATAATGGGGACGTACCCCGTTTTCTCTTAGGCGGAACGGCTGTTGGGTGAGCGCTCGTTCCGCCTAAGAGAAAACGGGGTACGTCCCCGGTTCATTTCCTGCGGAAGCGGAAGACGCCGATGCTGCCGCGGAGGTTGGGCAGCATGTGCACGGTCTTTCCCTCGTGGATCACGCGCTCGTCCAGGATGCGCGCGCCCACCTTCGTGCACAGGCCCTCGAAGTCCTTCACCGTGCACAGGTGGATGTTGGGCGTGTTCCACCAGTCGTGCGGCAGCGTCTTCGAGACCGGCATGCGGCCCCGCAGGATGTCGAGCCGATGGCGCCAGTAGCCGAAGTTGGGAAACGTGACGATCCCCTCGCGGCCCACGCGCAGCATCTCGTTCAGCACCCGCTCGGCGTCGCGCATCGCCTGCAGGGTCTGCGAGAGGATCACGAAGTCGAACGCGCCGTCGCCGAAGGAGGCGAGGCCCGCCTCGATGTCGCTCTGCACGACGTTGATGCCGTTCTTCACGCTCGCGAGGACGTTGGCATCGTCGATCTCGATGCCGTAGCCCTTCACGCCGTGGGTGGCCATGAGCCCGGCGAGCAGCACGCCGTCGCCGCAGCCCAGGTCGAGCACGCGCGCGCGCTCGGGAATCCAGGAGCCGATGAGCTCGAAGTCGTAGCGTTGCATCACGCCCCCTCGCGCGGCTCGCGGCGCCCGGCGTAGCCGCGCATCTCCTCGAGCTCGCTCTCCAGCGCGACGAGCGGCGTGCGGCGCTCGCCCGCCCCCACCTCCGACGCCACGTTGTCCATGTACGCCGCGACGAGCTGGTGGTAGTGCGGGTTGTCGAGGAGGAACGCGTCGTGCCCGTGCGGCGCGTCGATCTCCGCGTAGCTCACGTCCTTGTTCGAGGCGACCAGCGCCTTCACGATCTCGCGCGAGCGCTCGGGCGGGAAGCGCCAGTCGCTCGCGAACGAGGCGACGAAGAAGCCGGCGCGCGCGGCGGAGAGCGCGCGGGCGAGGTCGCCGCCGGTCTCCTTCGCCGGGTCGAAGTAGTCGAGCGCCTTGGTCATCAGCAGGTAGGTGTTCGCGTCGAACACCTGCGCGAACTTGTCGCCCTGGTAGCGCAGGTACGACTCGATCTCGAACTCCACCTCGTAGTTGAAGCCGTACTCGTCGCGCTTGAGCACGCGCCCGAACTTCTCCATCAGCACGTCCTCGGAGAGATACGTGATGTGGCCGAGCATGCGCGCGAGCTTGAGGCCGCGCGCGGGAATCGCCTTGTGCGCGTAGAAATTGCCGCCGTGGAAATCCGGATCCGAGACGATCGCCTGGCGCGCCACGTCGTTGAACGCGATGTTCTGCGTCGAGAGCCGCGGTGCCGCCGCGATCACCAGCGCGTGGCCGATGCGGTCGGGGAAGGAGAGCGTCCACTGCATCGCCTGCATCGCGCCGAGGGAGCCGCCGATCGCCGCGGCGAGGCGCCCGATGCCGAGCCGGTCCATCAGCCGCGCCTGCGACACGACCCAGTCCTCCACGGTCACCACCGGGAAGCTCGCGCCGTAGGGCTGTCCCGTCGCCCGGTCGATGGAGCCCGGTCCCGTCGAGCCGTGGCAGCCGCCGATGTTGTTCACGCCGATCACGAAGAAGCGCTCGGTGTCGATGGGTTTCCCGGGCCCGACCAGGTTGTCCCACCAGCCGACCTTGCGTGGATCGTCGGCGTAGTAGCCCGCGACGTGGTGGCTGCCCGAGAGCGCGTGGCACACGAGCACCGCGTTGGAGCGCTCGGCGTTGAGCGTCCCGTACGTCTCGTAGACGAGCTCGTAGGAGGCGAGGGTCTTCCCCGCCTTGAGGATGAGGGGCTCGAGGAAGCCGGCGCGCTGCGGCGCGGCGGCGCCCACGGAGCGGGACGCGGCGTCGTTCATGGCCATAAAAAACCCGACGGACTGAAGGTCGTGTCGGGTTGGTCTCGCGCCGCCACTCGCTTTAGCCGTATTTATCAAGCGCCCGCAAGCTGAGCTCAAATCGGCGCCGTAGGAGGCGAATGATAGCAAACGCGCTCCCGTCTGTGGAGGTGGGTGCGGCGCGCGCGGCGATCGGCCACAATGGCGCGAAAGGAGGGGTGGACCCTGCGAACCTGGCTCGCGATCCTGTTGACGCTCTTCGCCGGCGCGGCCGGCGCGGCGCAAAACGTCTACGCCGTGATGTCCCTCGTGGGAGACGGGCTCCTCGTCGTGCGCCACCGGCCCGTCACGGGCACTTCGCTGCCCGACTCCGTGCACGAGTTCCTGCCCGTGAAGGATCCGATCTTCGATCACACCGTGCTCCTCGCCGTGGACGACGCCGTGCGCAAGGCCGACCCCGGCGCGAAGACCCTGCTCCTCGGTGCCGATGCGGCGCTCGCCGAAGCGCAGTCGAAGGCGCTCGATGCCGCCGATCCGGCCAGCGTGATCGCCCAGGCCGTGCGGGCGCGGCTTCCGGCCGGCGCCACGCGGCTCATCCTCGTCGTGAAATCGCGCCATCCCGCACAGATCGAGTTCGCCGGAAGCCACGTCGGCAGCGGCCGGCTCGAGGGTCTCGGGTACTACATCGACGACGCGGTGCTGCCGGCGGATCGCAACAGCACCGGCGACAGGGACGTGGGCCTCCTCGCCCCGTTCACCTACTTCGAGGTGGCGATCGTGGACCTCCCTTCCGGCAGGGTGCTCGCGGAGAAATCGGTCTACGCGGCGCACTCGGTCTCGGAGAAGTTCTCCGACACGCTCTCCCCCTGGGATGCGCTCACGCCGGAGCAGAAGATCACGTTCGTGCGCGACCTGCTGCGCCGCGAGGTCGCCGAGGCGGTGCCCGCGATCCTGCCGCGCTGACGCTCACCCGTTCAGCTTCTCCATCAGCGCCTGCAGCTTGTCGGGCTCGTCGGACCGCAGGATCCGCGAGACCACCGTGGCGAGCTCCGCGACGCTCGTCGTGAGCACGCGCTGCTTCACCGCGAGGATATGCGCCGGATGCATCGAGAAATGGCGTAGCCCGAAGCCGAGCAGGAGCCGCGTGAGCTCGACGTCGCCCGCCATCTCACCGCACACCGCCACCGGCTTGCCGTGCTGGTGCGCGGTGCGGATCACGCTCGAGATGAGCGTGAGCACCGCCGGGTGCAGGGGATCGTAGAGATGCGCCACCTTGTCGTCGGCGCGGTCGATCGCGAGCGTGTACTGGATGAGGTCGTTGGTGCCGATGGAGAGGAAGTCGAGCTTGCGGATGAACATCGGCAGCGCGATCGCCGCCGCGGGCACCTCGATCATCCCGCCCACCGGCACCTGGTCGTCGAACCTGAGCCCCTGGGCGCGCAGCTGGGCGCGCGCGTAGTCGATCGCATGCAGCGCCTGGTTGAGCTCCTGCCAGGTCGCGAGCATCGGCAGGAGGATCTGCACCCGGCCATGGCGCGAGGCGCGCAGGATCGCGCGGAGCTGCGTGTGGAAGAGCGCGGGCTCGGCGAGGCAGTAGCGGATCGCGCGCAGGCCGAGCGCCGGGTTCACAGCGACGTATTGGTCCGCGTCGGTCGCCTTGTCGGCGCCCAGGTCGAGCGTGCGGATGGTGACCGGCAGCCCCTTCATGCCCTCGACCACCTCGCGATACGCCTCGTACTGCTCGTCCTCGTCGGGCAGGTCGCGGCGGTTCATGAACAGGAACTCGCTGCGGAAGAGGCCGATCCCGGTCGCGCCGCTCGCCTTCACCGCCTCGATGTCGGACGGAAGCTCGATGTTCGCCCAGAGCTGCACCGGGGTGCCGTCGAGAGTCGAGGCGGGAGCGGTCTTCAGGCGCTTCAGCTTGTCGCGCTCGAGGCGCGCCTCGTTCTGCTTCAGGCGATATTCGGCGAGCACCCGGCGATCGGGGTTCACGATCACCACGCCCTGCGTCCCGTCGACGATGACGAGCTCGTCCTCGTGCACCAGCGTGCGCGAATGGTGCAGCGCCATGATCGCGGGGATGCCGAGCGAGCGCGCGACGATCGCGGTGTGCGAGGTCGCCCCGCCCAGGTCGGTGAGGAACGCGAGGAAGCGGTGCTCGCGGAACAGGATCACGTCGGCGGGCGAGAGGTCGCGCGCGACGAGGATCGGCCCGTCCTCGCGCGCGGGCTTCGCCGGGATGCGCCGCTGGCTTCCGGCGAGCGCCGCCAGCACGCGCTCGGCCACCTGGCGGACGTCGGCTTCGCGCTCGCGCAGGTACGGGTCGGTCACGTCGCCGAACTGCGCGAGCAGTTCGTCGAGCTGCAGGCGCAGCGCCCACTCGGCGTTGCAATGCTCGCGGCGGATGATGTCGCGCGGCGCCGCGGTGAAGGCGTCGTCGTCGAGCAGCATCAGGTGCACGCGCACGAAGGGCGCGAGCTCCGCCGCGCCGCTGTGGCGCACGCTCTCGGTGAGGTCCTTCAGCTCGTCGCGCACCTCCTTCACCGCGCGGTCGTAGCGGCGCTGCTCGCGCGCGACGTCGGCGGGGACGACCTGGTAGTGGTCCACCTCCGCCGACATGCCGGCGAAGAGGTGCGCGTGGCCGATCGCGATGCCGCCCGAGACGCCGATGCCGTGCATCGTGAAGCAGATGGTCGAGGCGTTGTCGCGCGCGGCGTCCGGCGGCATGGCGCTTCCTAGTCCGGCTCGCCGAACTTGTCGGCGAAGAGCTTCTCCACGGTCGCCATCGCCGCGTCCTCGTCGGGGCCGTCGGCCTCCAGCTCCACCGAGGAGCCCAGTCCGGCGGCGAGCATCATCACGCCCATGATGCTCTTCGCGTTCACGCGCCGGCCGTTGCGCGCGATCCAAACCGCGCTCCGGTACTGCGAGGCGGCCTGCGTGAGCTTCGCCGAGGCGCGCGCGTGCAGGCCGAGCTTGTTGGTGATGGTGATGGAACGCTTGATCACGAGTCGTTCGAGCACGAATGCGCGATGCGCGTGATGCCCTCGGTCCCGCCGGCGAGCGCCTTCTGCAGCAGCACCGCGAGCGGCTCCTCGCGATAGCTCAACGCACGGATGAGCATCGGCAGGTTCATCCCGGCGATGCCCTCCACGCGGCCGGGACGCAGCAGGCGCGCGGCGATGTTCGACGGCGTCGCGCCGTAGATGTCGGTGAGGACGAGCACCCCGTCGCCCTGGTCCAGGAAGCGGATCAGGTCCTCGGCCACCGGCAGGATCGCGTCCGGATCGTCGTGCACCGTGACGCCGAGCTGGCGCAGGTAGAGCGGGCGCTTGCCGAGCACGTGGCTCGCGGAGTGGATGAGGGACTCCCCGAACGCGCCATGGGAGACCAGGAGGATGCCGATCATGGGCGCCATCTTAAGGCACGGTGCCGTTTTGCAAGCCGGCCGCGGCCAAGATAGGGTGGGCGTTTTCCCGCCGGAGTCCCCGATGCTTCGCAGCCTCCTCGCCGCACTCCTCACCGCATTCCTCGCCTCGCCGGCCAGCGCCAAGCCGCAGGTCACGCACATCGATCCCCCGAAGCACGTGCTCTTCATCGGCAACAGCTTCAGCTACTTCAACGACAGCCTGCACGGCCACCTGCGGCACCTCGTCCTCGCGGCCGACCCCGGCCACGAGAAGGAATACCTGTTCCGCTCGAGCACCATCTCGGGCGGGTACCTCTACCAGCATTCCGGCGACCTTCCGTACGAGCTGCAGGACGCGCACTGGGACGTCGTCGTCCTGCAGGGGCAGAGCCGCGAGCCGATGGCGAAGGACGCGAAGAAATCCGCACGCTTCCGCGACGTCGCGCGCGGCTTCGACGGGCTGATCAAGGCGAGCGGGGCGAAGACGGCGTTCTTCATGACCTGGGCCTACCAGGGCAAGCCCGCGATGACCGATGCCCTCGCCCAGGGCTACGAGGGCATCGCGAACGAGCTGGACGACCTCGTCGTGCCCGTGGGGCTCGCCTTCCGGCGCTCGCTCGAGGAGCGCCCGTCGCTGGTGCTGCACTTCAAGGATCACATGCATCCGAGCCTCGCCGGAACCTACCTCGCCGCTTGCACCTTCTACGCGGCGCTCTACGGCAAATCGCCCGAAGGCAATCCCTACACCGCGGACCTCGACGCCGACAGCGCGCATTTCCTGCAGGGCGTCGCCTGGGAAACCGTCCGCGCGTATTACGGCGCATCGGTAAAATGATTCGTCCATGAGCGCCCGCATGCCCCATCCCACCGAGATCACGCTGCACAAGCAGTCGCGCGTGCTGGACATCGCCTTCGACGACGGCAGCCGCTTCGAGCTGCCGTGCGAATACCTGCGCGTCTACTCGCCCTCGGCGGAGGTGCGCGGACACGGGCCGGGCCAGGAGGTGCTGCAGACCGGCAAGAAGGAGGTGGGCATCGAGGCGATCGAGCCGGTCGGGGTCTATGCGCTGAAGCTCGTCTTCAGCGACGGGCACGACACCGGCATCTACTCGTGGGAATACCTGCACGAGCTCGGCGCGAAGCGCGAGTCGAACTGGAGGACGTACCTCGCGCGCCTCGCGCAGGCCGGAAAGAGCCGCGAGCCATGAGCCGTCCCGGCCGCGATCCCGCGCAGCCCTCGGGCCCGGCGGAGCAAAAGACCACGCACTTCGGCTACCGCGAGGTGGCGGAGGAGCAGAAGGCCGAACGCGTCGGCGAGGTGTTCCGCTCGGTCGCGCCGAGCTACGACCTGATGAACGACCTCATGTCGCTCGGCCTGCATCGCCTCTGGAAGCGCTTCGCGCTCGAGCTCTCCGGCGTGCGCGCGGGCTCACGCGTGCTCGACGTGGCCTCGGGCAGCGGCGACCTCGCCCGCGCCTTCGCGAAGCGCGCCGGGCCCGGCGGCGAAGTGGTGATGACCGACATCAACGCCGCGATGCTCGCGGTGGGACGCGACAAGCTGCTCGACGAAGGCATCGTCGCGCCGCTCGCGCTCGCCGACGCGGAGAAGCTGCCGTTCCGGGACGACGCCTTCGACTGCGTCTCGGTCGCCTTCGGCCTGCGCAACATGACGCGCAAGGAGCTCGCCCTCGCGGAGATGCGCCGCGTCGCACGCCCCGGCGGGCGCGTGATCGTGCTCGAGTTCTCCAGGCCGTGGAAGCCGCTCGCGAAGGCCTACGACGCGTACTCGTTCTCGGTGCTGCCCGCGCTCGGCAAGTACGTCGCGAAGGACGAGGCCGCGTACCGCTATCTCGCCGAATCGATCCGCATGCACCCCGACCAGGAAACGCTCAAGTCGATGATGCAGGCGGCCGGGCTCGAGCGGGTCGAGTACTTCAACCTCGCGGCGGGCATCGTGGCGCTGCATCGCGGGTGGAAGGCGTGATGGCGCTCCTTCCGCATCCGGCCGAGCGGGCGGTGAACCACCTGCTGAGGAGCCGCCCGCTCGCGCTCGAGCGCCTGCGCCCGCATGCCGGCCGCACCGTCGCCTTCCGCGTCGGCCCGCTCGCCTTCGCCCTCACCGTGCAGAGCACCGGTGAAGTCACGGCGGCGCTCCCCGGAACGCCGGAAGACCTCGCCGTGCGCCTCTGGCCCTTCCTCGTGCCGCGCCTCGCCGCGGGCGAGGAGGCCGCCTTCCGGGAGATCGAGATGCAGGGCGATGCGGAGCTCGCGCAGGAAGTGTCGTTCCTTGCCCGGAACCTCACGTGGGATTACGAGGAGGACCTGTCGAAGGTGATCGGCGACATCGCCGCGCATCGCCTCGCCGGGGCCGCCCGCGGCCTCGCGCGCTGGAGCCGCGAGGCCGCGCTCCGGAGCGCGCAAGGAGCGGCGGAATACTGGACCGAGGAATCGCCGCTGGTCGCCTCGCGCGTCAAGGTCGAATCGTTCGTGCACGGCGTGTCGGAGCTGCGCGACGGCGTGGATCGACTCGAGAAACGCCTCGAGCGCCTGGAAGCGGGCGCCCGGCGCTGAGGGCGCGGCCCGCGCGGTTTGTCGGAACTAGTTCCGGTGGCGGATGGTCTGCGTGGAAAGTCCCACAACGCGCGGAACCGCGACGCCATGAGGCCGTTTGCCGCAGCACTTCTGGCGTGCCTCCTCGCGACCAGCGCCTTCGCCGGGGATGCCGCGCCCTCCGGGGATGCCGCACCATCCGGGCATGCCGCGTCCTCGGGCTCCGCGCCGACGGCGCCGGAGTCGAAGCACGCCGAGCCGAAGAAGGGTGAAGCGCGCACCGTCCTCGCGGTCACGTGGCAGGCGCCGCAGCCCTTGCGCGGCCTCTACGAGAAATACCTACCGTCCCCGAAGGCCGATCCGAACGAGGACCCGGTCGTCGCACGACGCGCGTGGCTGCGCGACATGCGCAAGCGCGTCCCGCAGATCGCCGCGGCCGAGGGCTGGTTCTCCGCCAAGGTGGACGTGCGCTTAGACGGCGATCGCCGCGACCGCGTCACGATCGCGGTCGATCCGGGCCCGCGCACCACGGTCGGGAAGGTCGAGATCGACTTCGCGGGCGACCTCGCGGGCGCGGGCGACGATCGCGAGAAGCGGCGCGCGAACCTGCGCCGGTCCTGGACATTGAAGCCCGGAGCGCCTTTCGTGAGCGCCGACTGGGAGGCGGCCAAGACCGCGATCCAGGAGCGGCTCGACGCGCGCGACTACGCCGCGGGCATCATCTCCGCGAGCGAGGCCCGCGTGGACGCGCAGGCGAACCGCGCGGACCTCAAGGTGGTCGTCGACAGCGGCCCGCGCTTCACCTTCGGCGACGTCTACATCGACGGCCTGCACCACTATCCCGAGGCGGTCATCCGCCGCCTGGTCGACCTCAAGCACGACGAGCGCTACTCGCGCGGGCGGCTGGACGAGCTGCAGCACACCGTCCAGACCGGGCCGTGGTTCTCGAGCGTCGTGATCGACATCGATCGCGACCCCGCGCATCCGCAGCGCGCGCCGGTGCGCATGACGGTGGTCGAGCGCCCGCGCCGCGAGGTCGGTCTCGCGATCGGCTACGGCACGGACGACGGCGCGCGCGCGGAGACGGCGTACCGCGACCGCAACCTGTTCGATCGCGGCCTCGACCTGCAGAGCTCGATCCGCGCGGCGCAGCAGGACCAGCTGGGCTACGTGGACGTGTACCTTCCGCCGGGACGCTTCGGCGAATGGCACGGCAAGCCCGTCACGTTCACCGACAGCTTCGGCGTGCTCGCCGAGCACAGCACGGTGCAGAAGAACGTGCGCAGCCGCTTCGCCGCCGCGGGCTACCGGCACTTCGAGCTCGAGCGCACCGAGTACCGCGTGGGCCTCTCCTACCAGATCGAGCGCCAGTTTCCCGAGGGCGCGGAGCCGCGCGTCACGCGTGCGCTCGCGCCCGTGGTGTTCGCCACCTGGCGCCACGTCGACAACCTCTACGATCCGCATCGCGGCGTCGTGCTGAACCTGCAGTTCGCCGCCGGCGCGAAGGACTTCGCTTCGGGCGAGGACTTCGTGAAGACCTACGCCGAGACGCAGTTCTGGTTCCCGCTCGGGCGCACCGACCAGCTCCTCCTGCGCGGCGAGATCGGCCGCACGTTCGCGCCGAGCCGGCTCGGGCTGCCGCAGGATTTCCTGTTCGTCGCCGGCGGCTCGCGCTCCAACCGCGGCTATGCATACCAGAGCCTCGGCGTGCAGGAAGGCGACGCGGTCGTGGGCGGGCGCTACCTCGCCACCGGCAGCGTCGAGTACGTGCACTGGCTGAACGAGAAGTGGGGCGCCGCGGTCTTCACGGACGTGGGCGATGCGAAGGACAGCTGGAAGGACCTGGAGGCGAATCCGAGCTACGGCGTGGGAGGACGCTTCAAGACGCCCGCCGGACCGCTCGGCCTCGACCTCGCCTACGCCGAGAAGCCGCGCAAGTTCCGGCTCTCGTTCTCCGTGACGGTCGCCTTCTGATGAGCGCCGCCGCTCCCGTCGCCCCGCCTCCGGCTCCGCGTCCGCCGAGCCGCTGGCCGCGCGTGCTCGCGATCATCCTCGCGATCCTCGTGCTCATGGTGCTCGCGCTCGTCGGCGCCGCGTGGTGGCTCCTCGGCAGCTCGGGGGGAGCCCGATTCCTCGCGTCGAAGGCGGGCACGGTGCTCGGCCCCGGCGCGCAGGTCGAGGGCGTCGAAGGGCGCATCGGCGGCCTCATGAAGATCCGCGCGATCGAGATCGACCAGCCGGATCTCTACGTGCACATCGACGACGTGGTGATGGAGACCGCGCCGCTCGCGGCGCTGCACGGCCGGCTCGATGTGCGCCAGCTCACGGCGCGCAACGTCGAGGTGCGCACCGGCCCTTCGAAGGAGAAGGCGAAGCCGCCCGCCATTCCCGCGCCGCCCTACCCGGTGCTGCTCGAGGAAGCTGACGTCGGAACCTTGCGCTATGCGGCGATGACGCCGGCCGAGCACGAGGCGAAGGATGCCGCGGCGAGGAAGGCGGCGCGCGATGCGGCGCGCGGCAAGGAGCTCGTCGTCACCGACATCGCGCTCGCGGGCGCGGGCGACTCACGAAGCTGGACGATCCGCAGCGCGGCCGCGACGAGCGAGTACGGCACGGCGCACGTGAAGGGCGACATCGGCACGAAGACTCCCTATCGCCTCCATCTCACCGCGGACGCGGCGGGGCGAATCGAGGAGCATGCGTACCGCGCCGCGGCGGCGGTGCGCGGTACGCTCCAGAAGCTCGAGGCGAGCGCGAACGTCGAAGCGCCCGGTGCGCACCTCGACGCGCAAGCGACGGTCGCGCCGTTCGCGGAGCAGCCGCTCGAATCGCTCGCGCTCGACGCGAAGGCGCTCGACCTCGCGGCGCTGCACGCCGGGCTTCCCGCGACGCGCCTGGACGTGCACGCGGCGCTCGCGCCGCAGGGCGCGGGATTCGCGGGGCCGGTACGCATCGCGAACGCGGCGCCGGGCCGCTGGGACCAGGGCGCGCTGCCGTTCAGCGAGGCTTCGGCGCGCGTCGCGGTGGATCGCGCGGGAAGCGCGCAGCTCAGCGGGCTCGCGATCGCGCTCGCGGGCGGCGGGTCGGCGAGCGGGAGCGCCTCGATCGCGAAGGAGGGCATGAAGGCGGACCTGCGCCTCGCCGCGGTCGACTTCGCGGCGCTCTACGGCAAGCTCCAGCCGACGAAGCTCAGCGGGGCCGTCTCGGTGTCCGGCGACAGCGCCGCGCAGCGCTTCGAGGTGGCGCTCCAGGATCCGCGCTTCTCGATCGAGGGACGCGGCGGCTACAGCGCAAGCCGGCTCGACATCGCGTCGGCCACCGTGCGAACGAGCGGCGGCCTGGTGAGCGCGAAGGGCGACGCATCCTTCGCGGGCACGAAGGAGTTCCATGTCGAGGGCCGCGCGCGGCATTTCGATCCATCGGCATTCGTGAAGGCCGACGCGGGCGACCTCAACTTCGCGTTCACCGCCGAGGGCGCGCTCGCGAACGGCATCGCGGGCGAGGCGCGCGTCACCTTCTCGCCCAGCCGCTACGCGGGCCTCGCCACGACGGGACACGTGTTCGTCGCGGGCGACGCGAAGCGGATCGCCTCGAGCGACGTGCGCCTCGCGATCGGCGATGCGCGCATCGATGCGCACGGAAGCTTCGGCCGGCGCGGCGACGCGATGGAGATCGCGCTGCATGCGCCGGACCTCTCCGCGCTCGCGAGCCCCTTCCACGTCGCGGCCGCCGGACGGCTCGATGCGCAGGCACGGCTCACCGGCACGTTCCACGAGCCTGCGGGCCGCATCTCGCTCACCGGGACGAAGCTCGTGCTGCCGTCGAACCTGCGCATCGACGACGTGAAGCTCGACGCGCAGGCGGGCTCGAGCGCCGCGAGCCGCATCGATGCGACGCTCGTCGCGCACGGCATCGCGTTCGGCAAGGAGAATCCGCCGCCGCCGTTCGCACAGGCCGTGAGCGCGAGCCTCCAGGGAACGCGCGCGGCGCACACGCTGCGGCTCGACCTGCAGATGACGCGCGATTCGCGCCTGCAAACGACGCTCGCGGGCGGGCTCGACGAGCGCGCGCCCTCGCTCGCGTGGAACGGCCGCGTCGAATCGCTCGCCCTGGGCGGGCCGGGCGCCTTCTCGCTCGTGGAGCCGGTCGCGCTCTCGGCCTCGGCGAGGCGCGTCGAGCTGGGCGACGCGACGCTGCGCGGCGATTGGGGCGAGGCGCGCTTCCAGGTCACGCGCTGGACGCCCGCCACGCTCGACGTCGAGGGAACGACGCCCGGCGTCGAGGTGCGCACGCTCGCGCGCTCGCTCCGGCTGGGCAACGCGCCCGCCTCGAACCTCGTCGTCGCCGGCAACTGGAAAGTGCACGCGGCGCAGAGCTTCGACGGGAGCGTCGAATTCCATCGCCTCTCCGGCGACGTGCGCGTCGGCAATCCCGAGCTCGACCTGGGCCTGAGCGAGCTCACGCTGCGCGCCGACGTCGTGCACGGCCACGCGCGCGCCAACGTCGACGTCGTCGGCACGCGCGTCGGACGGATCCATGGAGAGGGAACGGCGCTGCTCGTGAGGAGCGCCAAGGGCTGGGTGCCGGCGCCCGAGGCGCCCATTTCCGCGCGCGTGAACGCCGAAGTGCCGGACATCTCCACGTTCGCGGCGTGGATGGGTCCCGATGCCGACGTGCACGGGCGCCTCGCGGCGAACCTCACGGTTTCCGGCAGCGGGTCGGCGCCGCGCATCGCGGGCGAGGTGCGCGCCTCCGAGCTCGCCGCGCGCGAGCCGCAGAGCGGCTTCGAGATCGAGCAAGGCGAGATCGCGCTGCGCCTCGCCGGCCGCTCGATCGCGATCGAGCGCTTCACCGCGCAGGCGCCGTGGCATGCGCCCGAGGGCGCGCAGAAGAAGATCGCGCAGGCGAAGGGCCATGCGCCCGGCACGATCACGGCGAGCGGCTCCCTCGACCTCGATTCGCGGCAGGGCGACATCCGCATTCACCTCGCGCAACTCCCCGTCACCCAGACGCCGAGCCGCTTCGTCGCGCTCAGCGGCGACGCGCACCTCGAGGCGCAGCGCGATGGTGTCCTCGCGCAGGCGAGCCTCAAGGCGGACGCCGGATGGATCGGGGCGCTCGAGTCGGCGCCGCCTTCGGTCTCGGACGACGTGGTCGTCGTGCGCGCCGCCGCGCCGCCGGAGAAGCCCCAGTCCGGCGTCGCCGGCGAGCGCATCGCGGTGGACGCGCGCTTCGACCTCGGCGATGCGCTCTACTTCCAGGGACGCGGGCTCGACACGCGCCTCGCGGGGAACCTCCACGTGACCGGCACACCGGCGGCGCTGCGTGCGAGCGGCGCCGTACGCACGGTCGGCGGCACGTACAACGGCTATGGGCAGAAGCTCACCATCGAGCGCGGCGTGCTGCAGTTCGCCGGCCCGATCGAGAACCCGCAGCTCAACGTGCGCGCGGTGAGGAAGGGACTGCCGGTGGAAGCGGGCGTCGAGGTGATCGGGAGCGTCGCGCATCCGCGCGTGCGGCTCGTCTCCACACCGGATGTCCCCGAGCCCGAGAAGCTCTCGTGGCTGGTGCTCGGCCGCGCGCCCTCCGACCTCACCGCGGGCGACGCCTCGCTCCTGGTGCAGGCCGCCTCGTCGATGCTCGGCAAATCGCCCGGCGACGACATCGGCCAGAAGCTCGGCTTCGACGAGGTGAAGGTCGGGCGCGCGAGCACCAACAGCGTGCTGGGCGTGCTCCCCGAGAGCACGGTGGCGGGCCGCACCGGGACCGCATCCGCGGCCGAATCGGTGACCGTGGGCCGCAGCCTCACGCGCGACGTGCATCTCTCGTACGAGCAGGAGCTGGGCGCGGCCGAGGGAACGCTCAAGCTCGCCTGGAAGCTCACCCGGAAATTCGAGCTCCTCGCCCGCGCCGGCTACCTGCCGGGCCTCGACGCCGTGTATCGCTGGACCTTCGAGTAGTCCGATCGGCACGGGCGGGACGAGGAATGTCCCTTTTCCGCTATATCGGTAACCCTGCGGCCCTTCCTTCGCTCCTACGCGGCGGTAAAATTACGGCTACATCCTCGCCGTCTTTTTCGCGTCAGGAGCCCCGATGTACGAATGCCCGTGGTGCACGCACAAGAGCTTCTCCTTCTGGCAGAAGCAATCCCTCGGCCCGAACCGCACGCTGCGCTGCGGCAACTGCCGCCGCCACGTGAGCGTGCCGTGGGGACGCGCGCACCTCGCCGCGATTCCGCTCTTCCTGTGCGCGGTGGCCGGTCTCTGGTTCATCGGCGATGCGTTCAACTCGAAGCTCATCGCGCTCGCCGGTGCGTTCGCGGGCGTCGCGATCGGGATGGTCCTCACGATGCCGCTCTACCATGCGTTCGTGCCGCTGGTGAAGCCGCACGCCGGCGGTCGCAAGTAAGCGAGCGGGCCTCGTAGATCCAGCTACCCGCAGGCCCCCACCCATCCGCACGCGCTGCAGAAGTCGCAGCCGTCCTTGCGGATCACGGTGAAGTTGCCGCACTCGGTGCAGCGCGCGCCCTTCATCACCGCGGGCTCCTCGTTCTCGCGCGGCGCTTCCAGGACGCCCATCTCGCGCGTCGGATAGCCGCGCTCGTCGAGCAGCCCCAGCATCGCGTAGCGGTGGATCACGAGGCGCGCGACGTAGGCGACCGTCGAGGGCCAGTTCTGCTGGCGCCGCTCGCCGGGCACGAACGCCATGAAATCGCCGAGCGGCTCGGAGTAATCGAGGAGCTTCCTCAGCTTCATGCCGATCCAGGCCGGATCGACCACGCGCATGTCGAGCGAGAGGATGCGCGTGAGGCCGTCCAGCGCGCGCGGATAGTGGCCCGAGAGCCAGATCGAGTACGGGCGCGTCGTGCCGTCGGGAAGCTGGATTTCCTTCAACCCGAGCACGAACTCGTCGTGCGACGCGGGGTTGGAAACGTCCACCGTCCACGAGAGCGTCCCCTCGGTGCCGGTGCGCGGCTCCTCGACGCTGAACATGTGGTCGAGCACCGGCGTCTTCTCCGCGCCCTCGAACGCGTGCAGCTGCTCGCAACGCCAGCGCACCACCTGCGCCATCGCCGAGACCACGCCCGGCACGCGGCGTTTCTCGCCGTGCGGGGGAAAGCGCAGGTCGAACGCGTCGTCGCCCACGGTGTTCGCGAGCACGTCGAGCTTCATCCTGAGCCACGCGCGGTCGTCGGCGCGCATGTCCATGGAGAGCGTCTTCGCGACGGCGCCGAGTCCGCGCGGCTGCTCCGCGCCGTTCACCCAGACCTCGAACGGGAACTCGCGTCCCGCCTCCGCCACCTCGCCCACGAAGAGCGCGAAGCGCCCCGAAGGCGAATCGACCATGTAGGTCCACGCGAGGTTGCCCTCGGGAAGCTCCGGGCGCCCCGGCCAGCGCAGGCTCGTGAGCACCGGCTGCGGCAGCGTCTTGATCGCGAGGCGCTTGTTCGCGTCGCTCTCGATCGTGGCAAGCTCGCGCGCCGCGGGCTTCGCGGTGTCCGCGGTGAGCACGGCGCCGAGCACCGTGTTCGGGCGATACGTCGCCAGCCCCTTCAGTCCCGACTTCCAGGCCTTCATGTACAGGCCCTCGAAGTCCGCGTACGGATAATCCTCCGGCACGTTCACGGTCTTGGAGATGCTCGTGTCGATGAAGGGCGCGACGGCGGCGACCATCTCCTCGTGCGCGGCCGCGGAGATCTCCAGCGCGGTGACGAAGTAGCCCGGCAGCTTCGCCTGCGCGCCGAACAAATGGTGATAGAGGCGCCATGCGTGGTCCTCGACGCGGAACTCCTTGTGGGTGCCGTCGGCCATGCGCTTCTTGCGTATGTACGTCCACGAGAACGGCGGCTCGATGCCGTTCGACGCGTTGTCCGCGAAGGCGAGGCTGATGGTCCCGGTCGGCGCGATGGCGAGCAGGTGGGAATTGCGGATGCCGTGCTTGCGGATCGCTTCCTTGATGTCGTTCGGAAGGCGCGAGGCGAAGTTGCCGCCCGAAAGGTAAAGATCCCGGTTGAACATCGGGAACGCGCCGCGCTCCTTCGCGAGCTCGATCGAGGCGAGGTACGCGCGGTCGCGCATGAACTCGGTGATCTTCGCCGCCATCTCGCGCGCGGGCGCCTCGTCGTAGCGCAGGCGCAGCATCACGAGCGCGTCGCCGAGTCCCGTATATCCGAGCCCCACGCGGCGCTTCGCCTTCGATTCGGCGTCCTGTTGCTGGAGCGGCCACGGGGTGTCGGTGAGGACGTCATCGAGCATGCGCACGGCAACGGAAACCACTTCGCCGAACGCATCGAAATCGAAGCGCGCTTCCTTGTCGAACGGATCGCGCACGAATCGCGCGAGATCGATCGATCCCAGGCAGCAACAACCGTACGAGGGAAGATACTCTTCAGCGCATGGATTCGTGGCTTCGAGGGTTTCGCAGTAATAGAGGTTGTTGTCGCGATTCGCGCGATCGAGGAACAGCACACCCGGCTCCGCGTGGTCGTACGTCGAGCGCATCACCTGGTCCCACAGCTCGCGCGCGCGGAGCTTCCGATACACCCACGAGCCGTCGGCGCGTTGATAGGCGCCGGCTTCCTTGATGTCGGGCGAGGGCTCGGCCTTGTGCACCAGCTCCACGTCGCGGTCGGCCTCCACCGCCTGCATGAACGCGTCCGTCACGCCCACCGAGATGTTGAAGTTGGTGAGCTCGCCGGAATCCTTCGCGTGGATGAAGCGCTCGATGTCGGGATGGTCGCAGCGCAGCACCCCCATCTGCGCCCCGCGCCGCGAGCCCGCCGATTCCACCGTCTCGCAGGATTGGTCGAAGACGCGCATGTACGACACCGGCCCGCTCGCGCGGGAGAGCGTGCCGCGCACGAAGGCGCCTTCGGGACGGATCGCGGAGAAATCGTAGCCGACGCCGCCACCGCGGCGCATCGTCTCGGCGGCCTCGGCGAGCGCGGTATAGATGCCGGGCTTGCCGTCGACCACCTCGGTGATGGAATCGCCCACCGGCTGCACGAAGCAGTTGATGAGGGTCGCCGTGAGCGAAGTGCCCGCGGCCGAGTTGATGCGCCCGGCGGGAATGAACCCGCGCTCCTGCGCCTCGAGGAAGCGTGCTTCCCAGTACGCGCGCTTCGCCTCGGGCTCGACGCAAGCGAGCGCCCGCGCGATGCGCGCGCGAACCTCTCCGGGGGTCTTCTCGCCGCCCTTCGCGTATTTCTCGAGCAGCACCTCGCGCGAGATCTCCTGCTCGGGGAGGCTATCCACCGCGGGCCGGCGGCCGGCGGGCTTCGTCGTTTGTGCCATGATGGACGTTGGTGGTTTCGGTGCGCGATTCATGCCGCAACCGCGCTACATTAGTTTGATCCCGATCGGCAAACCCCGCTACTCGCGGTTCGACAGCCCATGAACACGGAAATCGCGACCCTCGCCGGCGGCTGCTTCTGGTGCCTCGAGGCGGTCTACGTCGAGCTTCGCGGCGTGGAGTCGGTCGAGTCCGGCTACATGGGCGGCAAGACCGCGAGCCCCTCCTACGAGGACGTGTGCTCGGGCGATACCGGCCACGCGGAAGTGGTGCAGATCGCCTTCGATGCCGAAGAGATCTCGTACGCGGACCTGCTCGAGATCTTCTTCGCGATCCACGATCCGACCACGCCCAACCGCCAGGGAAACGACGTCGGGAGCCAGTATCGTTCCGCCATCTTCTTCCACGATGCCGAGCAGGAGCGCATCGCCCGCGAGACGGTGAACCGCGTGCAGGCCTCGTTCCGCGATCCCATCGTCACCGAGATCGTGCCGGCGAGCCCGTTTTACAAGGCCGAGGAGTACCACCAGGAGTATTACGGGCGCGTGGGCGGGCGCAATCCCTACTGCACGTTCGTGATCGACCCGAAAGTCGCCAAGTTCCGGCGGAAGTTCGCGAAGCGGCTCAAGGAAGCGAAGTAGTCGCGCCGGTCTCGCGCGGTAGAATCCCGGGTTCCATGCGAGCCCTGCGCCTCACGCGCATCCTCCACACGATCGGCCGCTACGGGCTGGACGAGTTCCTGCCCCGCCGCGGAACGCGCCTCCTGCGCCTGCCGTTCTCGATCGCGTACTTCTGGATCGACCGATCGCGCCCGCGCGCCGAGCGCCTGCGCCTCGCGCTGGAATCGCTCGGCCCGATCTTCGTGAAGTTCGGCCAGCTCCTCTCGGTGCGCCCCGACCTGATTCCGGAGGACGTCGCCGAGGAGCTCTCCAAGCTGCAGGACGACGTGCCGCCATTCCCGTGGGAGACCGTGGCCGCGACCCTCGAGCGCGCGTACGGCCGGCCCTACACCGAGGTCTTCAAGTCCATCTCGAACGTGCCGGTCGCGAGCGCATCGGTCGCGCAGGTGCACTTCGCGGTGCTCCCGGACGGGCGCGAGGTGGCGGTGAAGATCCTGCGGCCCGGCATCCGCGAGGTGATCGGCGAGGACGTGGGGCTGCTGCACGCGCTCGCCGGGCTGGTCGAGGATTTCATGCCCGGGGGCCGGCGCCTGCGCCCGCGCGAGGTGGTGGTCGAGTTCGAGCACACCATCACCGACGAGCTGGACCTGCTGCGCGAGGCGGCGAACGCGAGCCAGCTGCGGCGCAACTTCGCCGACGGGCGGCTGCTCGTCGTCCCCGAGGTGTACTGGGACTGGTGCAACCGCGAAGTGATGGTGATGCAGCGCATCGACGGCATCCCGGTGAACGCGGCGGCGCGCCTGCGCGAAGCCGGGATCGACATCGCGAAGCTCGCGCGCGACGGCGTCGAGATCTTCTTCACGCAGGTGTTCCGCGACGGCTTCTTCCACGCCGACATGCACCCCGGCAACATCTTCGTGCGCCGCGACGGGCGCTATTGCGGCGTGGACTTCGGCATCATGGGGACGCTCTGCGATGCGGACAAGAATTACCTCGCCATCAACTTCATGGCGTTCTTCCATCGCGACTATCACCGCGTCGCGGTCGCGCACGTCGATGCGGGCTGGGTGCCGCGCCACACGCGCGTCGACGAGTTCGAGGGCGCGATCCGCTCGGTGTGCGAGCCGATCTTCGACCGGCCGCTGAAGGAGATCTACTTCGGAAAGCTCCTGCTGCGCCTCTTCGAGGTGTCGCGCCGCTTCCGCATGGAGATCCAGCCGCAGCTCGTGCTCTTGCAGAAGACGCTGCTGCAGGTGGAAGGCCTCGGCCGCCAGCTCGACCCCGAGCTCGACCTGCGCCGCACCGCGCAGCCGATCCTCGAGCGCTGGATGAAGGAGCAGATCGGCCCGCGCGCCTTCGTGCGGCAGTTGCGCGAGGAGGCGCCGCTCTGGGCGAAGACGCTGCCGCAGCTCCCGCGCCTCGTGCACCGCGTGCTCTCCGAGGATCGCACGACGCGCTTCGAGGACGCGATCGCGCGCCTCGAGCGGACGCAATCGCGCCAGGTGCGCATGCTCTTCGGCATCGCCGCGGTGCTCGCGTTGCTGGTGGCGGTGGTCGTCTTGCGCTGATCGCACCAACCCGCGATCGACCTTCCTTCGCCTTATCGCTTGCGTGCGAGCGTCAATCCATCGCCCACGGTGAGCAGCGCGACGTCGACGCGTTCGTCGCGCGCTACGGCATCGTTGAACGCGCGGATCGCCTGCGTGTCCTCGCTCCGGTCCTTCGCGTCGATCACCGTGCCGCTCCAGAGCGTGTTGTCCACCGCGATGAGCCCGCCCGCACGCAACAGCTTCAGGCAGCGCTCGTAGTACGCGAGGTAGTTGGCCTTGTCCGCATCGATGAACGCGAAGTCGTAGCGGCCCGCCTCGCCCGCGGCGAGCATTTCGTCGAGGGTCTTCGTCGCGCGCCCGAGCCGCAGGTCCACCTTCCCGGCGACGCCCGCCTTCTCCCAGTAGCGCCGCGCCATCGAGGTCCACTCCTCGCTGATGTCGCACGCGACGACCTGGCCGTCGGCGGGAAGGGCGAGCGCCACGGCGAGCGAGCTGTATCCGGTGAAGACGCCGATCTCGATCGTGCGCCGCGCGCCCAGGAGCTTGACCGCGAGCGCCATGAACGCGCCCTGGTCCGGCCCGATCTGCATCTGCGCGTGCGGCATGCCGGCGGTCGCGGCGCGCAGCTCCGCGAGGACCGGGTGCTCGCGCGCGCGTTCATCCACGTAGCGCTGCAGGGCGTCAGTGAGGGGAAGGAGACGACCGGACATGGCGCACCTCGCCGGGGTTGGGTGTAGCATTATCTTCGAATCGCCATCGGGATCGCACGCTCCCGGTGTTCCAAGACGGTGTCCCGTCCAAGCGCTGCGGCTCGCGAAGGCTCGCGCGGAGGATGCATGGACACCCCGATCGGCCGGCAAACGGTGCGGCGGCTTCTCGCCGCGAAGGCGCTGCGCGCGTTCGCCGACGGCTACGTGGCGCTCCTTCTTCCGGCCTACCTTCTCGAGCGCGGCTTCACGCCGCTCGCGGTCGGCATCGTCGCCACGACGACGCTCGCCGGCTCCGGCCTCGCGACGCTCGCGATCGGATGGGTCGCGCACCGCTTCGCCTACCGCGACCTGCTGCTCGCGGCCTGCGCGCTCATGGCGGCGACCGGGATCGGCTTCGCGCTCGCGCCGGATTTCGCGCCGCTGCTGGTGGTCGCCTTCGTGGGCACGCTCAATCCTTCGAGCGGGGACGTGAGCGTGTTCCTGCCGCTCGAGCACGCCTCGTTGTCGCGCGCCACCGACGACCGCGACCGCACGCGCGCCTTCGCGCGCTACAGCCTGGTCGGTGCGCTCGCGGCGGCGACCGGCTCGCTCGCGGCCGGGACACCGGCGCTCCTCGCGCGGGTCGCCGGAATGGACCTGGGCACCGGCTACCAGGCGATGTTCGTGCTGTACGCCGTCGTCGCGCTCGGCGCGGCGGCGCTGTATCGCGGCTTGCCGCGCATCGAGCCGCAACCGGCGGGGCGGCCCCAGGCCGCGCTCGGTCCCTCGCGCTCGCGCGTGCATGCGCTCGCCGCGCTCTTCAGCGTGGATGCGTTCGCGGGCGGCCTCATCGTGCAGTCGATGCTCGCGCTGTGGCTCTATCGGGCGCACGGGCTCACGGCGGCCGCGGCGGGGACGCTCTTCTTCTGGACCGGAATCCTCTCGGCCGCCTCGTTCCTCGCGGCGGTTCCCGTCTCGCGCCGCATCGGTCTGGTGAACACGATGGTGTTCACCCACATCCCGTCGAGCGTGTGCCTGATCCTGGTGCCGTTCGCCTCCAGCTTGCCGGCGGTGGTGGCGCTCCTCCTCGTGCGGAGCGCCCTTTCGCAGATCGACGTGCCGACGCGCAGCTCCTACGTGATGGCGATCGTCACACCCGCGGAGCGCCCGGCCGCCGCGAGCGTCACGACGGTACCGCGCAGCCTCGCGGCCGCCGCGAGCCCGTTCCTCGCCGGCTACCTCCTCGGCCTCTCCGTGTTCGGCTGGCCGCTCATTGCCGCGGGCGTATTGAAGATCGGCTACGACCTCGCGCTCCTCGCGATGTTCGGCAAGGTGCGCCCGCCCGAGGAGGCAAGCGCGAACGGCGACGCGGCCGCGCTCGGGCCGGCGCGCGGCAAGTGAGCCGGAAGCTCTACAGGTCGTCGATTTCCACGAAGACCGGCTGGTGGTCGGACGCCTGCGTCGCCGAATCCACACGCAGGGCGCGCACTTGCCCGGCGAGCGGCTCGCTCACGAACACGAAGTCGCAGCAGTACGGCGTCCTCGAGTACTTGTGCTGGTGCACGCAGAAGGTGGGCGCGTGCGGATGGCGGCCGTTGAGGATCGGCCACGCGTCGCGATAGCGCGGGCCCTCGGCGAGCGGTTTCTGGATCTCTTCGTACGCGCGGTTCTCCGGCGGGAAATTGAAGTCGCCGCACAGGATCGCGAGCGTCGTCTGCGGCGTGGGCTCGAAGGGACCGCCTTCGCGGCCTGCGGGCGGCGGGTGCATCGCGCGCCCGCACGCTTCCTCGTGCAGCTCGCGCAATTTCCGCGCCTGCGCCTGGCGCTGCACGTCGGAGTAGTACTCCAGGTGCGTGGTGGTGATGCGAGTCGCGCCCATCGGCGCCTCGACCGTCGCTTCCACGGCGACGCGCGGCATCGTGTCCACGCCCGGATCGGCGGGCCAGGGCAGGGCATGGCGCCGGACCGAAAGCACCGCGTAGCGGCTGAAGATCGCGTTGCCGAAGCGTCGCCGGCGTCCGTCCTCGCCGCGAAGATCCACGCCGCAGCCCTGCACACGTGTGTAGTCCGGGAGGAGCTTCGCGAGCTCGGCGAACTGGTCGCGATCGTCGTTCGCGGGCAGGCCGGGCGCCGGAAAATTGTCCGCGACTTCCTGCACGCAGAGCACGTCGAAATCCGCCAACTCGCGCGCCGTGGCGACGATGCGTGCGAGGTCCACGCGCCCGTCGTTGCCGCGGCCCCACTGGATGTTCCAGGTCACCAGCTTCATCGCGATTCGCCGCCGTTTCGCCCCGATTTTGCCAGAATCGACCCGTAGCCTCGGCGCATCGTTCCCCAAGGATGCGCCCCATGGACCGGCTTTCGACCTCCCTCCTCATGCTCTTCACCGGCCTCGGCGCCTGCGCCGCCGAGACCGTCCCGATGCCGCAATGGCAGCGCCATTTCGACGCGCAGGGCGTGAAGGGCACGTTCGTCCTCTTCGAGCCGATGCAGGATCGCTACCGCGTCCTCGACACCGCGCGCGCCGAGCGCCGCTTCCTTCCCGCCTCGACCTTCAAGATCGCCAACGCGCTCATCGGCCTCGAGGTGGGGTCGATCGCGGACGAGAACGAGGTGTTCCGCTGGGACGGGAAGCCCAAGCCCTACGCCGCGTGGGAGCGCGACCAGACGCTCGAGACCGGCATGCGCGACAGCGTCACGTGGATGTTCCAGGAAGTCGCGCGGCGCACGGGCAAGGCGCGCATGCGCGAATGGCTCGAGCGCCTCGAGTACGGCAACCAGGACATGTCGGGCGGCATCGACCACTTCTGGCTGCAGGGCGGCCTTCGCATCAGCGCCATGGAGCAGGTGCGCTTCCTCCATCGGCTCGCGGAAGGGCGCCTGCCGATGACGCAGCGCGCGCAACGGCTCGTGCGCCAGGCGCTCGTCGTGGAAAAGACCCGGAGCTGGACGCTGTACGCGAAGACCGGCACGGTGACCACGGGCAAGGACGCGGTGATGTGGTGGGTCGGCTGGATCGAGCGCAAGGGCCGCCCGCAGGCGTATTTCGCCATGAACTTCACGCCGCGGCCCGGCACGACGCCGGCGGACCGCCTGGAGATCGGGCGAGGCGTGCTGCGCGAGGCGGGAGTCCTCTAGAATGGGGATTTATTTTCCTCGCCTCGCCGTGAGGCCGTCCCATGCTCCTCTGGTTCGTCGTCGCCTACTGGGTCGTCTCCGTCGCCATCGGCCTGGTGGCCGCCCGCTGGGTCCATAACACCAGGGACTTCGCGGTCGCGGGCCGGCGCCTGCCGATGTACATCGTCACGGCGACGGTGTTCGCGACGTGGTTCGGCTCCGAGACGGTGCTCGGCATCCCGGCGACCTTCCTGCAGAACGGCTTTTCCGGCATCGTGGCCGATCCCTTCGGCTCCTCGCTCTGCCTCGTGCTGGTGGGGCTCTTCTTCGCGCGGCCCCTCTACCGCATGAACCTGCTCACCATCGGCGACTTCTACAAGAAGCGCTTCGGCCGGCCGGTGGAGATGCTCACCTCGCTCTGCATCGTGATCTCCTACCTCGGCTGGGTGGGCGCGCAGATCAAGGCGCTGGGTCTCGTGTTCAACGTCGTCTCCGCGGGCTCGCTCTCGCAGGAGTCGGGGATGGTCATCGGCGCGGCCACGGTGCTCGTATACACGATGCTCGGCGGCATGTTCTCGGTGGCGATCACCGATTTCATCCAGATGATCATCATCGTGCTGGGGATGCTTTACATCGGCGGCACGGTGAGCCGCCTGGTGCCGGGCGGCGCGCCGGCGGTGATCGCGCATGCCGCGAGCCAGGGCAAGTTCCACATGCTCCCGGACTTCAAGTTCGCCGACGTGGTGGGCTTCTTCACCGCATGGATCACGATGATGCTGGGGTCGGTCCCGCAGCAGGACGTGTTCCAGCGCGTGCAGTCGGCGAAGGACGAGAACATCGCCGCCAACTCCTCGATCCTCGGCGGCGTGCTCTATTTCTGCTTCGCCTTCATCCCGATGTTCCTCGCCTATTCGGCGAGCCTCATCATGCCGGACATGGTGGCGGCGAACCTGAGCAAGGATCCGCAGAAGATCCTGCCCGACCTGATCCTCTCGCCCGTCGTGCCGGTCTTCGCGCAGATCATGTTCTTCGGCGCGCTCCTCTCGGCGATCAAGAGCTGCGCGAGCGCGACGCTCCTCGCGCCCTCGGTGAGCTTCGCGGAGAACATCGTGCGGCCGTTCCTGCCGCGCACCGGCGACAAGCAGAACCTCGTGCTCATGCGCGTCGTGCTGGTCTGCTTCACGATCCTCGTCACGTTCTTCGCCCTGCACTCGAAGTCGAGCATCTACGGCATGGTGGAGAACGCGTACAAGGTGACGCTCGTGGGCGCGTTCGTGCCGCTCACGTTCGGGCTCTACTGGAAGCGCGCCACGAACCTGGGCGGCATGCTCTCGGTCGTGGTGGGCCTCATCGTCTGGATCGGCTGCGAGTACTACTACGCCGATGCCGCGGTGCCGCCGCAGCTCGCCGGGGTGATCGCGAGCCTCGGCGCGATGATCGTGGGCTCGCTCGTTCCGGGCCAGGTGGCGCGCCCCGCGCAGGTCGCCGAGCAGTCGCGCTAGCGGCCGCCCGGGCGCCGCGCGCCCGGCGGCGTTTCACCCCGCCTTTTCCGCATTTCGTCGCTTTCTCCTTTCGGGGCCGCCCCTCGGCCCCTAATCTCGCGTCCATGCCGAACGCACCGCGTCACGGCAACGGAACAAAGGAGAAAAAGACCATGCTTCGCCGCTCCATCGCCGCCCTGCGGGGCGAATCCGCCGTCCCGACACTGCTCACGCTCGTGGTGTCCGCCTGGTTCCTCGCCGCGGGCGTGGCGATCTTCGCCGACCGCGCCGATGCACGCCCCCGGGCGGAGCCCGCCGCGGCCCAGGCCGCCAAGGGCTGCGCCACCCCGTCGGTCCTCGCGGAGTGGCCGGCGATGCACGAGACCATCCTCGTCGAAGCCGCGCGTACCGGCTCCGTCGTGGCGGAGGGGCCGGCGGTTCACGAGACCATCCTGGTCGAGGCGCGCCGCGGGTAGCGGAATGCGCGTTTCGTCGCATGCGATTGGAAAGGGGGGCCGACATTCGGTAACGTGGCGGGCGTGACTTCGTCCGCCTCCCTGCTCGAGGGACTCACCGTCCGGCGCGTGCTCGCCGTGACCGCCCTGTGCGCCGCCGCCGCGCTCGCCGTGGTGCGCCTCTTCTACAACACGTACTGGGACCTGCTGGTGAGCGCGCTCTGCGTGGGCTACACCAGCATGCTGCTCTTCACCGTCGCGGGCAACGTGCGCCAGTCGCTCCTGCCGCGCGAGGCGGCCCAGGTCGCCGCGGTCGTGGTGGGCTCCTTCCTCGGCACGATCCTCACCGGCGTCGTGAAGGGCCGCGGCCTCTCCGAGATGTTCAGCGAGCGGCTCTCCGGCGTGATGATCACGATGGGACTGGGCATCGGCGTGGGCTGCGTCGTGGTGGCGGGGCTGATCCTCCGCGAGAAGCACGCACGCGACCAGGCGCGCATCCTCAAGGCGGAGGCGGAACGACACCAGCTCGAGAAGAGCGTGCTCGAGGCGCGCCTCGCGCTCATGCAGGCGCAGGTCGAGCCGCATTTCCTCTTCAACACGCTCGCCAACGTGCAGCACCTCGTGGAGACCGATCCCGGCGGCGCCGCGCGGGTGCTGGAGAGCCTCATCCGCTACCTGCGCGCGGCGTTGCCGCAGATGCGCGAGTCGAGCACCAACCTCGGC
>Ga0134128_10001055_pt1 | contig 36839 bp, 41 predicted proteins | sample KB31754_FD_96462 | JGI IMG/M metagenome (GOLD analysis project Ga0134128, IMG submission 96462) | Terrestrial soil microbial communities with excess Nitrogen fertilizer from Kellogg Biological Station, Michigan, USA - KB3-175-4 | ecosystem: Environmental > Terrestrial > Soil > Unclassified ...
AATAATCCAGGTTGAAGCTCAACGTATTTTTCTTCTTCGCCTTTTCGAGTTGGAGCTTTGAATAGCGGTGGTAGTTATTGACGACCTGTCGTCCGGTGAGGAAGCCGAGCGCCGCGCCCACCAGGACATCGGAGATCCAATGCTGGTTCTGGACGATCCTGCTTAGTCCTATCGCGGTCGCGGCCGAATAGGCTACGATCGGCACGACCCGGTATTGGCGATATTCCATGGCAAAGACGGTCGCCGCAGCAAAGGCGACGGTGGTGTGCCCCGACGGAAAGGATTCAAACGAAGAATTGTCTTTTTTCAGAAAATGGTAAAAAGGGCCGTGAAATACATGGCTGTTCTGGCCTGTCACGGGATCATAGTAGGACGGTCGCTGCCGGCTGGTCAGGTATTTCAGCACGGTCTCGATCGCCGCCCCTGTGAGATAGGCCTGCGTCGCCAGCAAGGTGGTTGTCTTTTCCTTGTCCTTTTTAAAAAGAACCCCATAAGCTCCAAGGGCGACAAGGGTATAGGTCTCATATAAGCCCCCAAAGTTCGTGACATAGGTGCTGGCTGAAACCACCGATCTATTCGTCCTTATCTGCTCGACGGCAAATTTATTCACCGGTTTGTCTGCAAATAGGACTGCCCCGGTCGTCACTGCCGCAAAGGCCCCTATTCCAAGCCATTCCCGTCTCGTGGCCCTGAACGGTGCGGTCCACTGCTGCTTGATGTCGTCGGCTACCAGTGTCATGTAGACACGTGGCGTTATTCTTGTGTTCTCGTTGTAATAGGACGGACTAACCTTGTTCTTTTGCTTCGCACCCGTACTGTCCGGGTTCTTGGCGAGGCTATCCAGTTTTTTCGTCAGGGAATCGGTTTTCTGGGCAGAAGCCAATACCGGCATCAGCAATAAAAGAACCGCAAGTAGCCTAAACAGATAGCGCATGGGCTGGGTTTATTAGACCAAAGGCATTTTGCGTGCCACATCTTTCGCTCCCTAAAAAGTCTTGACAAAAGATAACCCTAACTGCCCGCTATTGTAGGTCGGCATCAGCACCGTGACCTTGTCCGTGTCCTTGGGCTTGCCGCCAAAAAGATGCTGCATTTTGGGATACAGCCAGTATGCCAGCCGCGTGGAAGCGATCCCCACCCCGGCGCCGGCCATGACATCACTCATCCAATGCTTGTCATTGTACATCCGCAGCAGACCCGTAGCCGTAGCCATTGCATACCCGGCAACCCCATACCAGGGCGAGACATCCTTATATTCCAATCGCATGAACTCGGCACCGGCAAAGGCCTCCGCCGTGTGCCCCGAAGGAAAGCTCTGGTAATCCGATCCATCCGGCCGCAGCTCATGCGACCAGCCCTTCACCGAGAACACGGCTCCATTCGCGAAAATATTCGCCATAAGCAAAATGATCGTCCGGTCTTTGAAATTGTGCGCCCCGTGAATACCGGCGGCATTCAATGCATACACACTCAGCGTCGGCGCAAACATAAGGTAATTGTCGATGTGGAACGGCTTGTGCGGATCGTCCTGCCAGACCTGCTCCTTGACCTCGCCATTCACTTTCTGCAGCATCCCGTTATGGACTGCCGTTGTCCCATAAGCGATCATCGCCACAGGCAAGAGAAACTGCTGCACAGGAAAAGGCCTGTTCAGCTCAGCCGCCTTCTCCCAGTCATATCGCCTGGGCAGCGTGTCCGGCCGCGAACCCAAGCCCGTGGTCATATTTATTTCTCGTATGGTGTCAGGGGCTTGCCCATAGCCCCATTGATACAGGACTAATAGCCATGCTACGGTAGAGAGTTTCCTCATAGATTAATGTTAACAGCAAAAATCTTAAGAAAATTGCACAATGTCCTGTTAAAATGCCGCTTAGACCGCCGGCAATTTATATCCGTTGTGATATTCCTTCATAAGATATTGACGGTTAACATCATCGTCTGTAAACTGCCCCGCCGCCTTGTCCCAGGTAAGCCGCTTTCCGCTCCGGAAGCTGATATTCCCCATCTGGGCTACCGTCGCCACATGAGCCCCCGCCTCGATCGAACAATGCAGGTCCTCGAACCGGCGGGACCGCACCACGCCGACATAATTGGCCCAATGCTTCACCAGACCGTCGTCCGATACCTTGGCCAAAGGCTTGCTTACCTTGTTCTTGCTTTGTCTTTCTTCGATGACCTCCCAGCCGTTGCGGTTGAGGATCAGCGTTGCATTATTCCCGATATACGCGATCCCGTGATCGCGGCCATAGCTGCCATTGTCGATACCCATCGCATGGTCCCACACCAGGTTGAACCCATCGAATTCATACAAGGTCGTCAGCGTGTCGGGCGTCTCCTCATACAGGTCGGGGTAGGCGAAATCGCCACCGAGCGCGGCAATGCTCTTGGGAACATCCGCCTTCATTCCCAACAATCCGTAGTCCAGCAAATGCACACCCCAGTCCGTCATCAACCCACCAGCATAATCCCAGAACCAGCGAAAATTGAAATGGAACCGGCTGGAATTGAAGGTCCGCGTAGGCGCGGGTCCCAGCCACATGGCATAGTCCACACCCGGAGGCGGCGCGGAATCCGGCACCACCGGCCCCGGCTTCATCCAACCCTGGTAACACCAGACCTTGACCGTCCGGATATTCCCTAACTGTCCCGAGTAAACGAAATCGACGGCGTCCTTGAAATGCTGCTCGCTTCGCTGCCATTGTCCCGCCTGCACCGCCCGGTTGTATTTCTTCGCCGCCGCCATCATCGCCCGGCATTCGCCGATGCTATTGCCCACCGGCTTCTCGCAATACACATCCTTGCCGGCCATACACGCCTCGATCATGATCAGCGCATGCCAATGGTCCGGCGTGCCGACGATCACCACATCGATATCTTTTTGTTCGAGTAATTTCCTATAATCCCCATATGTCCTGATGCGGCTCGTATCGATATTCATTTTCGCCAGATCCTTCATCCGCTTGTCGAGCACGTTCTTATCGATATCGCAAAGCGCGACCACATTGACACCTGGCTGCTTCAGCGCTGCCGTGAGATCGGCAAAACCCATCCCGTTGAGCCCCACGGCGCCTACATTGATCTGGTCGGAAGGCGATACCCGGGGGAACCGCGGACCCAATAAAACGCCGCCCGCAAGGGCGGCTGATTGTTGCAAGAAATGACGACGATTATTTTTCATATGAAAACAGCGCAGGGTTAACTGCGCTGCACCAATATACTGAAAATTACTTTTAGCTTTTCTACATCTTTCTTACCAGCGTGATCACGCCCGTTCCCATTTGGATCTGGCTCGTGGTCGTATCAGAGCCCGATACCGTCATTCGCAGGGTGTCGCCGCTGATGACGAAACGCCCGCCCTGGCCCTGGCTCGACGAAGCGATACCCGCAGGCAGCAGACCGCCATTGGGGAAATACAACGAATCCGTCCCGATGAGCTTATAGCTGACGTTCATCGAGGTGGCCGGAAGCGTCGCACTAAACGGTGTGGTCAGCGTATCATAGATCTTCCCCTGATAATAAGCATACGTGGTAGCAGTAGAACTTACCGAATAGGCAAGCGAATTCACGTCCATCGAGTCCATGGTGAAGGTGATGCTACCGGAATTATTCTGGGTGATATAGTTGGCATAGGTGACCGTCGAATCGCCGCTCACTACTGCATTCACCTGCGTCTGCGTACTCATATTCACAAAATTCCAGGTGCCGGTCACGACATTCGAGGGTGGAGCGCTCGATTTCTTGCAGGATATCGCTATCGTCAATAAAGCGCCGATAGCCGCGGCTACAAAAGTCAGCCTCATAGGAGTTTATGTGCAAGAACGAAAAATGACAGGCGCTTATTGCATTAACAAATGAATCACATCTGCACACATTACTTTTAAAAAAAATTTGTGTCCGCCCCAAAGATCCTTTTTCCCTCTATCCTTGCCCTTTACTTTTCCTCGCACTGCTATTCGCCTCCACCCGACCTCCTTTTCGGCCGGTCCCACCTTCAACGTCCTCTATGACGGCCGCCGGAATTCTCTCAGTCCCGAACCCGGCTATTATGCAAGCCTCATCTATCGTCCCAATTTTACCTTCCCCGGCAGCGACTCCAATTGGCAAAGCCTGCTGTTCGATGCTCGTGCATATAAGCATTAAATTCTCGAGGACAAATATCTGTCTCGACTATGGCTTCGGGTTACATGGCTCCGGCGGCATCTTCGCTAACCTCGGCGAGGTGTTCTAGCGTATTTTAATGATGAAAGGCCGTGTCCACTAAGGTTTGGGAATAATCCTGGTAGTAGACATTCTTGCCTGCCGTCGTGTCCGTAACAAAGTCTTCGATCCGCACGACTCCGACACCCGGGCTAACGTAATAGTTCGTTTGTTCCAGTGTGATGTTGTTACAGTTCTGGATGATCTCGGAATTCACGTAACAAGGATAACCGGCTACCTGTACCTGGTTGGTGTAACCATATTGGTTATAATACACCAGGCAAGCGGGATTCGTATAATCCGTATAACCCTGGCCTATCGGTCCATTTTGGTTCACCAGCGCAAACATGGTATAGGACTGGAAGGCAGGACTGTCCACTTCATAGATAGCGTAGTTGTCAGGGCTCACGGCAATATAGGCACCGTTAAACCACCCGTTGGGGTTGTTCATCTCGAGATATACCGTTCCCGTATTGTCCTGGACGGCAGTTTTGGTCGCGACCATGGTATCCTTATAAGGAGTTCCCGGAACGATCACCGGAGTGAAATTAGGCGTGTCTGTCCATACGGAATCCACATAGTACCAGGTATTCCCGGCAGTCGTAGGAAACAAACTCTGGGGGCCATAACCTGCGGACGGGCCGGAACTATTCTTGTGGCAACTTACAAAGATCAGGGTAACTACTGCGATCAAGGTGAAAGCTAATGCTCTTTTCATATCGAAGGATTTCAGGCGGTTAGACAGGCCAAATGGCCCTATGTTTAACGTTGAATTGTTAATAAAATTTTAAAAATAGTGGTTTTTGAACCACAGACTAGTGATAATCAACCATACGTGCAAATGGAATGCCGAGTTGCCTAACGGAGCCGCATTCGCTCCCAGTATTCCTCCAACCGCTCCTGGAACTGATACTGAAAAGCCGCTTTCAACCGCGGCTCCGATATCCCCGATTGCCAGATGAGCGCAGGAAGCGCGACGGACCTGCCGGGATGATGCTGCAGAAAGATACGCACCGCATAAGCCGCGTCGAGCTCTGCCTGAGTAGGAAATTGATCATATATAACAGCCTCTTTAACAATGATGTTTGTCTGCATAGGGCAGGTTTAAAGTCCTATATACGAACCTACCGCCCTTCCGGTTTCGTAGATCGATAAGGGAAACCCCTATGTCGCGCGAAATCCCCGACCGACCTAGGCGACCCTCCACCATCTTGCCAACCCGCCGGCCACCGCGAACCTGCCGGCCCCCGCCCCCAAATAAAAGGCACTCAGGTCGGTGACCGTAAATTAGTAATTCTGTCGACCGTCGCCAGGCTTTCGGTAAACGAATCCCGATATCGATTCAGATCCCAGTACGGTTTATCCGCGACAAAGCTTTCCCATTAGGCCCTTCGGGCGTCCGCTGCCGCCCTATTCACGTGCTCGAGTGCACAGAATACCTCCCCCTGGTCATAATACAGGTCGGTTTGGTCCAGATAATAGTCCATATAGGTGGTCAAATAGTAGGCTGCGCGTTCTCCGCCGAAGGTGGCGAGTGCCAAGGCATACCCTTTACCGGCGAAGCAAACTTCGCTTTTCAGGAGATGCGTACCGAGGATATCCACCAGTTCGATGTAGCCTTTAATGGCTGCAAAATAGGCACCGGTGATGCGGGTCCGCCAATCGAAGTCACCGAACAGGTTGTGGACGATGTCAAGATCGATGGTCTGGGCTGCAGTAGACAATTGGGCAATAGTGGATTCATCCGCATTGGATATCCCGTTGCTATAAAATGGCAGGACCCATTTTTCGACAAAAGCTTCGTCCAGTTCGTTTTGATTGCGGGGCACGTCCCAATCTTCGAACGGGTTGCGGTGGCGCGTGGTCGCGCCGGCAACGTGCAAGGCGATCTGGTCCGCCTGGGACTGTTTGGTGAAGAGTTTTGTCCAGAGTTTGGAGAAGGGCATGAGACAAAATAGGAAAAATCAGGTGAAATCGGGAAGCACGCCAGATTTTATAATCTATTCACGTAGTTCTTTATCCGGGCCAGCAATTCATCAAAGGGCGGCTGGCCGCGGTAGTAGATGGTGGCCGTCCGTTCGTACCGCTGTCGATAGTCGTCCCGGATGGCGGGATCATCGAGGAGAAAAGCCTGGTTCTGGGAGACGGGAATGTTGCGATCTGCCGCAGGAAACCGTTTCGCTTTATGTTGCTGGTAGGCATCGGTTCCGATAAAATCCTGCACCTCTTTCCTGTTCAGGAGACAATACACATCATAATACTGTCGCATGAAGTTGGGATTTTTGTCTGCCCCCTCCTGCTCCCGGCGGAATTTTGTAGCGATCGTTTGCAGCTTCTCCACGAACGTGTATTCGAAGTTGTAGCAGATGACATTGGTTGCGCGGTTATCGATGAGCTCTATGCCCGAGGTCGTTACCGCTTTGTCGTAGGCCCAAGAGCTGATGGTCACCTGCTGATTGGGGCTGGTATCGTCAAAGCCCACTTCCAGCAAGATTCCCTCTTTCACTCCCGCCAGTAGTGTCGTGTAACTTGTATAATATAACCGGATACCACCGCTTCGAAAGTAGTCGTTGTCATCAAATTCCGGATCCCTCTCGACCCGGACGATGCCGTCGATCCGCATATTCGCGGCCAGCCAGTCATAAAAGTCACGGCGGCTCCGGACTGCCCCTTCTTTCGTATTCTTTGGATTCTCTTTCACCCGCTGTTCCGCTGGCGGATGGATCAGGATATCGATATCCTCCGAGAAGCGGTCGATGATCCCAAATCCCTTGGAGAGCGACGTTCCTCCTTTGAGCTCAAAGGCCATTCCATTCTGTTGCAACCCGTACAGAACATGCATGATCCAGTAATCCTTCTCCACGAGGAAGGGATCGATCTCGCCATCCCTGCCCACGATGCGGAGCAACGCTTCAAAGTCTTTATGCTGATGCAGGAACGAAGCGGCCATGACTATGTTTCTTTAATAAAGGGGTAAAGAATTTCCGGGCTCTCAGTCCACCATAGTCTTTGACGGCCCGGGCGAGCTTTTGGGCATCCATTGTCGGCACCTTGTTTTTCACGCGTTCCAGGACCGCTTCTTTGTCCTCGGCTACCGCATCGATGTTGTTCAGCAGATCCACCAGCAAAAACTCTTCCGTCAGCCGAGCCGGAAAGTGCGGTTTCACCCGAAAGGCAAAGCGCTGACGGCCCAGTGTAAAGTCACCATGCCGTTTATGGTTATAGACGACCCGTTGGTTATAGAGCTGCGTCGTACCTACTCCCAGACTATTGTAGGCATTAGGTGAAGTGATCAGAAAACGGTCATCTTTTAAAAAGCGCTGCACCAGCTTCGATTCTTCTGGCGGAGTGTTCCCAAAGACCGATGGCTTAGGATAATAGTACAGCCCCTGGGACACTTTTTCCAAGGTGCCCGCTTTTACCAAGGCGGCCAGGTGCCGATCCGGCGATTTGGACCATTCAGCGACATCGGACCTGCGGTAGAGGTGGCCTTGTTTTAAGTGATTCTGTAGCTGTTGGAGGGTGCTCATGTTTGCACAAAATTATAGAATAATAGAAGAATATTAAAAATATTAATTGAAAATTCATGCAAATTAATAATTTAAGTAATTTAAAATCAACAACAACTAGCGTTGATTTAACCGACATTAATCCTTCGACCATTGCCAGAGACGTCCTGCTTCTGCCCGGCCTGCGGTATTCATCATCGATGGACAAGCCTCTCCCTTTAGGAGGGTAATGGAAATTAGCAATTGCATTGAACTAAATTCTACCTGTAACCCTTAACTGGTTGCGCAAGAAATCTGCAAAAGTCCCCCGAATTGGGCCCTGAATTGGCCCCATATAATTTTACTAGCGCATTTATTTGATTAGGAAAGAGTTGCCAAGAAAGAATGAAAGTGGTGACCCTTGGAAGAAAAAGCCGCATAACAAATTGTCAACCAATTCATTATGCGGCAAATGCCTCGTGGGTCGTACAGGATTAGCTTCGCTGATCCTTGGCCTCCGGCGGTTCCCTTACCCAAGGCCCCCACGCCCGCTTCGCGTGCGGGCCTTTTTCACGCGTCCGGGCCTGCGAGCGAGCTCGCGCCCTACCGCATGAAAAAGCCCCCCGGCATTCGCCGGGGGGCCTCGTGGGTCGTACAGGATTCGAACCGGTGACCCCTACCATGTCAAGGTAGTACTCTAACCAACTGAGCTAACGACCCGATTCAACCGCGACAAGAAAATCTTTTTGTCAAGCGGGGCGTGAAGGTAGGAATTTTTTTAGATTTATAAACCAAAAAACCCACGCTTGCGCACAAAATTCCAGTACAAAGACTTCGAACCCGGCGAATTCACAAACGAAAAAGATCGCACCCTCGGGGAGACCATCGACCTCATCAGCAGCTTCCCCTGGCAGGACCAGCACGATCACCTTATTACAATGGGAAATATGTTCTACATTATCTCGACCCGCAACATCATCTCTATACCCGCTCGCTCGACCCGCCGGAGGATTCCATCCCGATGATCCGCGCTTTCTTCGAGACCCAACCCATTCGACACGGCCGGTTTCCGGAAAGGAGCGTCGCTGTTACAAAACAACGCCGTCCATTTCGAGAATCAAAATGGCTGCCCTTTATAAACCGCGACGCTTCAACTCTTTTCGAATAAGCCCGAGCTCCCGGCCCGTTTGCCCGGCCATCGAACTGTTCTCCTGCGCCCGCCGCATCAAATAAGGGATCACATCCTTGATAGGCCCAAAAGGAAGATATTTACTCACCGAACAGCTGGCCTTGGCAAGATTGAACGTGATGTTGTCGCTCATCCCATATAGTTGAGAGAAATGGATATGCGGATGATCCAGCGACAACCCACGCTGCTGCAACAGCTGCACCGCGTAAAGATTACTGTATTCATTATGCGAAGCGACGATCACCCCGACGCGGTCCAGGTGCTCGATGGAAAATTGCACCCCCGCATTGTAATCTCTGTCCGTCGATTCCTTGTCGGGCTGTATCGGCGAAACCGTCCCCATCGCCTCCGCCCGCTTCCGCTCTTTTTCCATATAAGCGCCACGCACGAGCTTCGCCCCGAGAATGAAATCGCGCTGCACCGCCGCTTCATACGAATCATGCAGGAATTCCAGCCGGTCCGAACGATAGAGCTGAATGGTATTGTACACCACTACCCGCCCCTTGTTGAATTGCTCCATCATAAGGATCGTCAACACATCTACCGGCCCCTGGATCCAGGTTTCCTCCGCATCTACCAGCACGCCGGTCTTCCGGTTTGCCGCCGTCTCACAGATCCTTTGCATCCTTTTACTCACCGCCTGCCATTCTTCCTTCTCCGCCACCGCCAGCATCTCCAGGGCCTGAACATAGCGACGCATCAACGGCCCCTCTGTCTTGTCCATGGCCGCATGCAGCCGCTCCAACAACCCGAACCGCGCAAACCCCGTTACCTTGATGCTCATAAAAGGGATATTCGCCTGCGTAGCCGCATATTCGATGACCCTTATGAACTCATTGCAGGCATGCTCGAAACCCGTCTCCCCTTCCTCACCACCCTCGACCCCATAATCAAGGATCACCTGCACACGATATTCACCCAGCTTCCTGGCCACGGAAGCCGTTTCTTCCAGTGTCTCGCCGCCCACAAACTGGGAAAAGATCGTATCCCGGATCAGCTTCTTTATAGGCAGGCCGCTCCGGATCATCCACGGCGTCAATTTGGTGCCCAATTTTACCAGGGAAGCATACCCCATGCTGGAGAAAAGGAACTCCGCTTTTTTCAGTTCTTTATCCGTTTTGTATTCAAATGCATTGGCAGTGTTCTCGAATGAAACAGTTCCCGGCTCTATATTCATGGCGATCAGACGGTATTTTGCCCGCAAAAGTATTAAATTCAACCTAAATCACCTGCACATGAGAAAACCCCTCTGGCTCTGCCTGGCCTCCGCCTGCCTTTTCGCATGCATGCAACACCCCCATTACGCCACCATCATCCGCCACGCGCTCCTCTACGACGGCAGCGGCAAAACCGCCTATCCCGGCGATATCGCCATCCAGGACGATACCATCGCCGCCATCGGCGACCTCTCGGCCGCCACGGCCACCAACGAGACCGAAGCACACGGCAAAGCGCTTAGCCCGGGTTTCATCGATATGCAAAGCCAGTCCATGGAGTCGCTGATCGCCGACGGCCGCTCCGAAGGGGCCGTCCTCCAGGGCGTCACCCTCGAGATCTTCGGCGAAGGGGATTCGGAAGGCCCGCTCACCGACACCCTGAAAGCCATCGCCCAAAAACAGCAGGGTGATATCCGCTACAAGATCGAATGGACCTCACTCAAAGACTATCTCGAATACCTCCAGCGCAAAGGCGTCTCCACCAATGTCGCCTCCTTCGTGGGCGCCGCGACCATTCGCGAGAACCTGCTTGGCTTCTCCGATCGCACCCCCGATAGCGCGCAATTGGAAAAAATGAAGGCCCTCACCCGCAAAGCCATGGAAGAAGGCGCCCTCGGCGTCGGCTCCGCACTGATCTATGCCCCCGGCTTCTATGCAAAGACCCCCGAGCTCATCGAACTTTGTAAGGCCGCGGCCCCCTATGGTGGCGTTTATATCTCCCATATCCGCAGCGAAGGCAACCAGCTCCTGCAGGCCGCCGGCGAACTGATCCACATCGCAAGCGAGGCGCATATCCCGGCTATCTTCTATCATCTCAAAGCCGCCGGAAGAACTAACTGGAACAAGATGGATTCCCTCATCGCCAAGATCGACAGCGCCCGCCACGCAGGTCTCGACATTTCCGCCTGCATGTATACCTATACCGCCGGCGCCACCGGCTTCGACGCCTCCATGCCACCCTCCGTTCAGGAAGGCGGCCTCGACAAATGGATCGAACGGCTCAAGGACCCCGCCATAAGAAAAAAGGTCGTCACGGCGATGCGCACCCCCACCAACGCCTGGGAAAACCTTTACCTCGGCGCCGGCCCCGACAACATCATCTGCACAGGTTTCAAACAGGATTCGCTGAAATACCTCACCGGCAAACGCCTCAGCGAGATCGCGAAAATGCGTCAGACCTCACCCGAAGAAACCGTGATCGACCTCGTCATCGAGGACCACTCCCGGGTCGACGTCATCTATTTTCTGATGAGCGAGGACAATGTCAAAAAAGAGATCCGGCTGCCCTATATGGCCTTTGGCTCCGATGCCGCAAGCATGGCCCCCGAAGGCGTTTTCCTGAAAAGCAGCACCCATCCCCGCGCCTATGGCAACTTCGCCCGCCTCCTCGGCCACTATGTCCGCGACGAAAAGGTGATTCCCCTGGAAGAAGCCATCCACCGCCTTAGCGGCCTGCCCGCCACGGAACTGCACCTAAAGAAACGCGGCCTCCTCGCGGTAGGCAACTATGCCGATCTCGTGCTCTTCGACGCCGACTCCATCCGCGATAACGCCACCTATGATCATCCGCATCAGCTGGCCACCGGCGTGATCGATGTCTTCGTCAACGGCGTGCAAGTCCTCAAAGCCGGCAAACACACCGGCGCCAAACCGGGCCGCGCCGTATTCGGACCAGGGTATCGACCCTAACCCCCGGCGACCCGCGACCGCCATTGCCCCCGAAGCCCTATCTTTGCCCGCCAACGCACCATCATGAAGATCCTCCGCACCGACATCTACAAGTTCTCGATCCCCATGCATCCGTTCACCATCGCCACCGGAACGATGCACTATGCGCAGAACATCCTCATCCGGGTACATACCGACGCCGGCTATTACGGCGTGGGCGAATGCTCGGCCTTCCCCATGATCGTCGGCGAGACCCAGGCCACCTGCTTCGAAATGGCCAAAGACTTTGCAGCGTTATGGAAAGGCCGCGACGCACTCGACATCGAATCCCGGATGCAACAGCTCCACGATTTCACGGCCTTCAACGCCACCATCAAAAGCGCCTTCGATATCGCGCTCTATGACCTGGCCGCAAAACATGCCGACCAGCCACTCTTTCAGTTCCTCGGCGGAAAATGGAAAGCCGTCGAGACCGATCTCACGATCGGCATCGACACCCCCGATAAGATGGCCCAAAAGGCGATAAAATTCAAAGCGGATGGCGTCCGCATGATCAAGATCAAGCTGGGCAAGAACGCTAAAGAAGATGTAGAACGCGTTCAAAAGATCCGCGCCGCCGTCGGTGAAGACATCATCCTCCGCATCGACGCCAACCAGGGCTGGAGCTTCCCCGATGCGCAATATGCCCTGGAACAAATGGGGCCCTTTCAAATACAGTTCTGCGAGCAGCCCATGCGGCGCCACGACGACTACCTGCTGCCCGAACTGCGTAGCCTGTCGCCCGTAAAACTCATGGCCGATGAAAGCGTCTTCGATCATCACGACGCCCAACGCATCCTCGCCGCAGATGCCTGCGATTACGTGAATATCAAATTCGCCAAATCCGGCGGCTTCCTGGAAGCCACGAAGATCAATGCGGTCTGCGAAGCACAGGGCATCCCCTGCATGATGGGCGGAATGGTAGAAAGCCGCGTAGCACTTACCGCCTTTGCGCATTTCGCACTGGCACACGATAACATCATCTTTCACGACATGGATACCTGTATGCTGGGTCATACGGCCGACCCCGTAGCCGGCGGGGTACGCTACAACGGTTGGTTCGTGGAGACTCCCCGGACACCCGGTCTCGGCGCGGACGGGGATGATGCATTCCTGCAAAACTGCGAACAAATAACCATTTAGTCATCCAGCAGCTTCAACGCTGCGCCCACCCCCGGCCGGCCAGGCCCGGTGTTACCGACAAGACAATCAGATATCGAACCATAGGTATATATTTGCACTATGCAAAATAAAGCAAAGACGGCGAAAGAATCCCTGATAGTCATGACGGAACTCGTTCTCCCCAACGATACCAATGTGTTCGGCAACCTCATGGGCGGCCGCCTCATGTACTGGATGGATATCGCCGCCGCCCTCTCCGCCGGAAAGCATTGCAATGCACCGGTGGTCACCGCCTCCGTTGACAATATCTCCTTTGAGAACCCGATAAAACTAGGTAACGTCGTCCATATCGAAGCCAAGGTCAGCCGGGCCTTCAACACCTCCATCGAAGTACACATGAAGGTGTGGGGCGAAGACCATACCCAGCAATACAAATACAAAAGCAACGAGGCCTACTATACCTTCGTCGCCCTCGACCCCAACCGCCGCCCCCGCCCCGTCCCCGAACTCATCGCCGAAACCGAAGAAGAAAAAAGGCTCTACGATGGAGCCCTACGCCGTCGTCAGCTGCGGCTGATCCTCGGCGGAAAGATGAAACCGGAAGAAGCGGGTGAATTGAAGGCATATTTCCTTAAAGGATAGTCTCCGCCCGGCTACGGCTGCTTCGCCACGCCCGTCTCGCTCATTCCCTTCGCTCACGCTCGGGAATCCTCCGGGCGGCCCTGTGATGCGCCCCCATCATCATGAACTTCTTGCTCTGCTCGATCGAGTCCATCACCTGGTCCAGGATGACCTCCGCCGGCGCATCATAATCGATCACCAGCGGCTCCTTGAAGACCACGGACAGTTCCACTCCTTTTTTCTTGAACTTCAACCCCTTTTTGTCAAAAGCGCGCCAGAACCCGCTGATGATTACCGGCACCACGATCGGGCGGTTCTGCTTGATGATATGCGCAGTCCCTTTTCTTCCCGGCGCAAAGGCCTTCGTTGTACCCTGCGGGAACGTGATCACCCAGCTGGTATCCAGCGCCCGAAAGATCTTGCGGGTATCGCTTGGGTCCAGCCCGCGCCGTACCTCGTGGCTGGCGCTGTTCCAGGTCCGTTTCACCGTAAGCGCCCCCGCCATAGTAAACAACCGGCTCACCCAGCTGGCCCGCATCGTTTCCTCCGCAGCTACATAATAGACGTTGGTAAAAGGGTTTAATAAATAATAAGGCAATCCTAATCGATCCCTTTTACCCCATTTCACGGCACAAAAAATATGAAGGAAGGTGATGACGTCGGCAAAATACGTCTGGTGATTGCTTACAAAAAGGACATTTTTTTTGGGTAACTTACGAAGCTGCTCGGTCCCACTGATCTTGAGGCGATTTACGATTGTCAGGCCGGGATAAGAGACCATCCCCACTATAGCATACACTAGTTTCCGCACGAGACGGAAATTCCTCAATCGTTCTCTTAATGATCTCATATGTATATTCGGACTGCGGATCTCGGGTCCGCTACGCGCGAAAGTACGGAATAGTCGACACATCTCAGTAACTTTGCCACCCTATGCGTTTGAATACTGTTATCTTCGATATGGATGGATTGCTCATCGACTCCGAACCCTGCTGGCAGGAAGCCGGCATGGAGACGCTGTTGCAATTCAATGTTACCCTCTCTCCGGTTCAATACCATCACACCACCGGCCTTCGAACGCGCGAATGGCTCGATTATTGGTTTGGCCATTTCGGTATCGGCAAAGAACGTATCCCCGCAGCTGAAGCAGCCCTTCATCAGCATGTGATAGAAAAGATCAAATCCCAGGCCAGCCCCCTCCCCGGCGTCCACGAGATCATCGCCTTCTTCAAAGCAAGAGATTTCCGCGTCGGCCTCGCCACCTCCAGCCCCCTGTCCCTCGTCAATGTCGTAGTAGAAAAGTTAGGCATCGCCGGCGAGTTCGAAGCCGTTGCCTCCGCCGAACATCTGCCCTATGGCAAGCCACATCCCCAGGTCTATATGGATTGCGCCGCGTCCCTCGCCGTATCCCCCTTGCAATGCCTCGCCTTTGAAGATTCTTTCAATGGCGTCATAGCCGCAAAGGCCGCCCGCATGACCTGCGTAGCCATCCCCGTCAAAGACCAGGCCCACCTCTCCAAATGGGGCGCCGCCGACCTCAAGCTCGGCTCGCTTCTCGACTTCACCGATGAACATCTCGCCAGCCTGCAATAAAATAAAAAAGGCCCCGGCGTCAAACCGGGGCCTTGTATCTTAGGATAATCTAAGCTTAGTGCTTCTCTTCGCCGTCCGCATTACCCGCGCCATGCTGATCCTTTTCCTCCTGCTTCAGCTTTTCCTTGATAGAAGCTAATGCACCAAGATCACCAAGCGTGGGCTTTTCAACTTTCTGCTGGATGTTCTTGACAGCCTTGCGCGTCTTGTCGGCATCGGCTCTTGCTTCCTTCTTGAGAGCTTCCTTCTCTTCATGCTTGCTCTGTTCCCAAAGACGGGTATGGGACAATACGATCCGCTTTTCGTTACGATCGAACTCGATCACGAGGAACGGTGCCGTTTCATCCGCCTGTACCTGCTTGCCGTCTTCCTTGTTGAGATGACGGTTGGGAGCGAAGCCTTCCAGACCATAAGGCAACTGCACGATAGCGCCCTTCTCATCCTTGCGGATCACCAGGCCTTCATGCACGGAGCCTACGGAGAAAGTCTCTTCCAGCGCATTCCAGGGATCTTCTTCCAGCTGTTTGTGTCCAAGCTGCAGCTTGCGGTTGTCCTTGTCGATACCGAGGATCATCACGTCGATGTGCTGACCGACCTTCGTGTACTCGCTGGGGTGATTGAACCGTTTCAGCCAGCTCAGATCGCTGATGTGGATCATGCCGCCGATACCGGGAGCCAGCTCCACGAATACGCCATAAGGAGTGATATTCTTGACCAAACCGTTGTGACGGCTGCCCTGCGGGAATTTCTCCGCGATCGTATTCCAGGGATCTTCGCTGAGCTGCTTGATCGACAGGCTCATCTTGCGGGCATCCTTGTCCAGGGTCACGACCTTGGCCTGATGCTCGTCGCCCAGCTTGAAGAATTCCTTCGCGTTGATCGGCGTATTCGCCCAGGTGATCTCGCTCACGTGTACCAGCCCTTCTACACCCGGCATGATCTCGAGGAACGCACCGTAATCTTCGATGTTGACTACACGGCCCTTGACGATCTCGCCTTCCTTGATGGTCTCAGGCAACACATCCCACGGATGCGGGGTCAGCTGCTTCAAACCAAGGCTGATACGTTTCTTGCCGTCGTCGAAATCGAGCACCACGACCTGCAGCTTCTGATCGAGCTTCAACACCTCGCTCGGATGGCTGATACGGCCCCAGCTGATATCGGTGATATACAGCAGACCATCCAGACCACCGAGGTCCATGAAGGCACCGAAATCGGTGATATTCTTGATCGTACCTTCCAACACCTGGCCTTTCTCGAGCTTGCTGATGATCTCGGCACGTTGTGCTTCGATATCGCTTTCGATAAGCGCCTTGTGGGATACTACGGCATTCTTGATCGCTTCGTTGATCTTCACGACCTTGAACTCCATCGTCTTGCCGACGAACTGATCGTAGTCGGTCACAGGTTTCACGTCGATCTGCGATCCGGGTAAGAACGTCTCCATACCGAATACGTCGACGATCAGACCGCCCTTGGTCTTGCTGGTAACCGTACCGGTAACCACTTCGCCGGTCTTGTGGACTTCGACGATCTTCTCCCAGGCACGGGTGATCCGGGCCTGCTTACGGCTAAGATGCAGATGGCCTTCGCGGTCTTCCTTCTCTACAACCATCACTTCCACTTCATCCCCCGTCCGCAGATTCTGCAGATCGCGGAATTCGTTCAGCGATACCAGACCGTCGCTCTTGAAACCGATGTTGACGACCACATCCGTTTTGGTCAAACCAACCACGAGACCCTTTACGAGCTCGCCGTCGGTGATGGCTACGAACGTGTTCTCATACACCTTGTCATACTTTTCTTTTTCTTCCTTGGTGTAGACGGCTACATTGCGTTTGTCAATGCTCCAGTCAAAATCATCATGTGCAGTCTGCACGGGTACAGGCGCTTTTGTTGTCGCTGTAGCCTCCGGTGCGGCTGTTGCCACTTCCGCAGTCTCCTGTGATTCAGCGTTTGAGTTAACAATATTATTTTCGGACATAATAAAACCCCGACGTTTTTAATTCGGGGTAGCAAAGGTACAAAAAAAAGGCCAAAATCCGGCCCCTGAAGGGCCCGTGGCCGGCTATATTTTCTTCTGTATCATCCATTGATGCCCAAAGGGATCGGCCACAATTCCCTGCCGGAAACCATAGAAATAATCCTGCATCGCACTCACCTGGTTCCCTCCCGCCAGCAGGGCGCTGGCCATCATATGGTCCGGGTCATCCACGAATATTCCCAGCAGGACCGAGGTCCCGCCTAAAGCCCCCGGACTCCGCCGCTGCGGCGAGCTGGGCATCTCCTCATGTAAATGGAAAAGCGACCCGCCGATGGACATTTCCGCGACGTGAATGCTGCCGTCATCATTGTTGAAAAGACGGACCACCGTCGCCCCAAAGGCCTTCTGGTAATATTCCACAGCCGGGGCTACGACGGAAAGGACGAGTTCCGGGGCAAATTGCGCCCGTTCGGTTAAAGTGCTCATATTCAAGGTTTTTTCGTAATAGTATCAGCCACTATCCATCCTCCCGTCCAGGCATGCTGAAAATTGAACCCACCGGTGATCCCATCCACATCGAGTATCTCCCCGGCAAAGAACAGCCCCGGCACCTTTCGGCTCTGAAACGTGGTCGGGTCCACCTCCGCCAGCCTCACCCCACCCGCCGTGACAAACTCCTCTTTAAAGGTCGTCTTGCCTTCCACGGCAAAGGCTCCCGCACATAGCAGGCTCACCAGCCGATTCTGTTCCCGCGCCGGCAATTCCGCCCAACGGACATTCGCGCCGACACCCGCCGCAACGAGAAAATGCTCCCAGAGCCTGCCGGGCAGCCCAAAAGGGTTCCGTGCCATCACCCCCTGCCCTGCCCGCTCCTGCCGTATCTCCTGCAACCGCTCCCGGGCTGCAAGCTCGGAAACGTCCCCCAGCCAGTTCACCTGGATGCCAAACCGGTATCCCATCCCCGCCAGCTCTCTGGCGCCCCAGGCGGAAAGCCGCAGGACCACAGGCCCGCTCAGTCCCCAATGGGTGACCAGCAAAGGACCCCGCTCTACCAGCTTGCAGCCCTGGATCTTCACCAGCGCCTGCGGCACCGAGATGCCCATCAGCTCCGTGAGCGGGTTCCCACGCATATTGAATGTAAAGAGCGAAGGCACCGGCTCCTCGATGCTATGACCCAGCCGCCGGATCCAGTCGAACATCCCCAATTTAGGAAAACCTCCACAGGCAAGGCACACAAAGTCGGCAAGCAGCCGCCTGTCGTCGGCCAGTTGCACTTCGAATCGGTCACCCGCGCCGGCGCCGCTAGCCCCCGCGCCAGACCCCGTACCCGCACCCCCAGCCCTCACCACGCCATCGCCCTCCGCCCGCACGACCACATCGCGTACCTCCGCGTGCGTCCGGATCTCCACCCCATACGCATTCACCTCCCGCATCAGGCAATCAATGATCGTCTGCGAGGAATCCGTAATGGGAAACATCCTCCCGTCAGCTTCGGTCTTCAATTCGACCCCACGCGAGGAAAACCAGTCAATAGTGTCTGTGGTAAAAAACCGATGGAAGGCCTTACGCACGAAGTGCTGCCCACGGGGATAGTTCGCCGCCATCGCGGCAATATCAAAACACGCATGGGTGACATTGCATCGTCCCCCGCCGCTGACTTTGACCTTGCTGAGCAGCTTACCCGTCTTCTCCAGCACGGTGACCCGCAACCCCGGGTCGCGCCGCGCCGCGTTGACCGCGCAAAAGATACCCGCCGCGCCACCGCCGATAACGATCAGCTGATTAGCCATGAGGCACAGTCGCCGTTACCTGCTCCGTAAATAAATTGGGATTGGCCTTCTCGGCAGCTTCAATAATAGAATAGTCACTAAGTACATCCGCCTTGCCCTTCTTCACACACACATCGTGCTCAAAATGCACGCTCGGCTGATGATCGATCGTCCTCACCGTCCACCCATCACTTTCAGTATACACCTCCCGCTTACCCAGGTTGATCATCGGCTCGATCGCCAGCACCAGTCCTTCACGCAATTTTGCACCCGTTCCACGCCGGCCATAATTGGGGACCTGCGGGTCCTCATGCAGATGTCTGCCCAGGCCATGTCCTACCAGTTCCCGGACCACGCCATAGCCATAGGTCTTCGCCGTGTGTTCTTCGATCGCGAACGAGATATCTCCCACCCGGCCACCGGCCACGGCCTTCTCGATGCCTTTGTACAGGGACTCCTTGGTCACCCGGATGAGCCGCATGATCGCAGGACCGGGATCGCCGATCGCAAACGTATAGGCATGATCCCCATGCCAGCCCTTCTTGATGACCCCGATATCGACGGAAATGATATCTCCTTCCTTCAATGCCTCGTCATTGGGAAACCCATGGACCACGACATCGTTCACGGAAATACAGGAGGCAAAAGGATACCCCCGATAGTTGAGAAAGCTGGGGATGGCGTCATTGGCACGAATAAAATCGGCGATGAGTTTGTCCAGCTGGCGGGTCGTCATGCCCGGCTTGAGGACTTTCGCCGCCTCCGCCAGGGTCTTGCTGACCAGCAGCGCGCTGTCCCGCATCAATTCGATCTCAGCCGGTGTTTTATAGTGAATCATAATAGCTAATGTCTGTTGAATTTCGGCCCGCGCCACCGCGTTTTCAAGGATTTAAAAAAAACCTGTTAGTTACCTAACAGGTTTGGAGTTAAAAAGTTTACGGCTACCCGGTCCCGCCCGACCAATCCCCGCGAACACGGACATTAGATCATATCACAGCATTGGATACCGCTCCCTGGCGTCCCTGGATGCGACCGCTCTTCATGAGGCCATCGTATTGGCGCATGAGCAATTGGGTCTCGACCTGTTGAAGCGTATCCAGGATAACCTGAACCATGATCAGCAGCGAAGTACCACCAAAGAAGGAGGCAAAACCCTGCGTGATGCCAAGACGCTGTGCAAACCCGGGGAAGATACCCACCAGAGCCAGCAGGAACGCGCCGGGAAGGGTGATCCGGTCCATCACTGTACCGATATAATCGGCCGTAGGCTGACCCGGCTTGACCCCGGGAATGAACCCGTTGTTGCGCTTGAGGTCATCTGCTATCTGCTTCGGGTTAAAGATAAGCGCTGTATACAGGAAAGTAAACCCTACCACGATCACACCGTACACGATCATGTGTACATAGTCACGCGGATCGGAGAACAGTTTCGCGATCCCCTTGGTAGAATCGAAGTTGGCAAAGATCGTCGGCAGGAACATGATCGCCTGGGCAAAGATGATGGGCATCACACCGGATGCATTCACCTTCAACGGCAGGAACTGACGGGCGCCACCGAACTGGCGGTTACCCACGATCTGTTTCGCATAGTTCACAGGAACTTTACGCGTACCCTGGATCAGCAGTACCAGACCCAAATTGATCGCCACGAAAACGGCTACCTCGATCACGAAGATGAGGATACCACCCGAACCTTGAGCGAGCTTGGCGTTCCATTCGTCCCGGATCGAACGCGGGAGACGGGCAAGGATACCGAGCATGATGATCAGGGAGGTACCGTTACCCAGCCCCTTGTCGGTGATCTTTTCACCGAGCCACATGACGAAAAGGGTACCGGCCGTAAGGATGATGGGCGTGGTCAGCCAGAAATAACCGGAAAACGAATCGATGATCGCATCCTTACCCATGCCCCGAAGATAGGTCACATAGGCATAAGCCTGCACGAACGTTACTAGCACGGTGATATAACGCGTCCATTGATTGATCTTTTTCTGCCCGCTGGCGCCTTCCTTCTGAACCTTCTGAAACTGCGGAACCAGAATGGTGGCGAGCTGCATAAAGATGGAAGCAGAAATATAAGGCATGATACCGAGAGCGAGGATAGAAGCCTGCGAGAATGCACCACCCGAAAAGGCGTCGATGAGTCCGAGCGCCCCCCCTTGTGCATTACCGCTTAGCGCACTCAGCTTATTGGGATCTATGCCCGGCAATACGATAAATGTTCCAACGCGATAGACAAGGGTCAACCCCACAGTCACGATGATCTTGCTTCTCAGATCTTCGATACTCCAGATATTTCTAAGTGTCTGTACTAATTTCTTCACGGAACAATATTTTATGTTTGACCTTCGGTCGACGGCCCCCCCGGCCGTCCGGTTTACGTTTGACCTGTCGGTCGGCGGCCCCCGGGCCGTCCGGTTTATGTTTGACCTGTCGGTCGGCGGCCCCGGGGCCGCCCGGGTTGAAAAAGGTTTGGACGCACCGATCCGATGCGTCCCCTGCAAGTTACAAATTATTTACTTTAAAATCTCAATTGTCCCGCCGGCGCCTTCTATCGCGCTTTTAGCTTTACCGCTGACAGCGTGCACCTTGAAACCGAGCTTGGATTTCAATTCTCCGACGCCCAGGATCTTTACCCGGTCCGTCTGGCTGATCAATCCGTTAACGTACAGATTTTCAGGGGTAAACTCGGTGATACCATATTTTTCAGCCAGCGAGTCGAGCTGACCGAGGTTGAAGACTTTGTATTCGACCCGGTGGATGTTGTTGAAACCACGCTTGGGGACACGGCGCTGGATCGGCATCTGGCCACCTTCGTGCGCATTTTTGCGTTGGTAACCGGCCCGGCTCTGTCCACCCTTGTTACCCTTGGTAGAAGTGCCCCCTTTACCGGAAGCTTCACCGCGGCCGAGCCGCTTTTGTTTATGCGTTGCGCCTTCTGCAGGCTTGATCGTGTGTAATTGCATTGTTGTTGATTTTAGACTTACGGGGAATCGCCCCTCGCGTGTTGCACCGGTGATGTTTCCTCCAAATCTACCCATCCCCGGTGCAACCGTTTATGATGGGCCTTCGGCCAGCGAACCCGTGGTTCGCTTTGTTTTTACTTTACTTCCTCTACCTTCACCAGGTGCTCCACTTTGCGGACCATACCCAGGATCTGCGGAGTAGCTTCGACTTCTTTGGAAGCATGCATCTTCTTGAGGCCAAGGGCCTTGAGAGTCAGCTTCTGACGCTCGGGACGGTCGATGCCACTCTTGACTTGCGTGATTCTGATCTTTGCCATGAGAATTTGTTTGAACCGCTTCGCCCACCGGTCACCCGGCTGGCTGCTGCGGAAGTTGTACACCGGGGATGGTTTCTTCCGAAATTTACCCATCCCCGGTGTACCGTTTATGATGGGCCTTCGGCCGGCGAACCTGTGGTCCGCCTATCCGTTAAAAACTTTCTTTAAGGAGATATGCCGTGTACGGGAAACGTGGATCGGCTCACGCAGCATCGCCAGCGCCTTGAACGTAGCCTTGACCACGTTGTGCGGATTGGCGGAACCCAGCGACTTGGCCAGTACGTCCGTCACACCGGCGCTTTCCAGCACCGCGCGCATCGAACCTCCGGCGATCACACCGGTACCATGAGCAGCCGGTTTGATCAACACCTTCGCAGCGCCTTCCTTGGCCAGCTGGTCATGAGGGATCGTCCCATGCATCACCGGAACCTTGATCAGGTTCTTCTTGGCATCTTCGATACCCTTCGTGATGGCTTCCTGTACTTCCTTAGCCTTACCCAGACCATGACCGACTACACCATTCTCGTTGCCGACTACCACCAGAGCAGAAAAGCTGAACGCCCGTCCGCCTTTTGTCGTTTTAACCACCCGATTGATGGCAACGACTTTCTCTTTCAGCTCCAGATCACCGGCTTTAACTCTGTTTAAGATGACTTTTGACATTGTAATTATTTACGAAGCTTATTACTAATAAGTTTAAAAATTCAGACCGCCTTCCCTTGCGCCATCCGCAACGGCCTTGACCCGGCCATGATACAGATAACCACCACGATCGAAGATAACATCCTTCAACCCAAGTTCAGTAGCCTTGCGGGCGATTGCCGCACCTACCAGCTTGCCCTTCTCCGACTTCGTCACCTTCTGAGCAGCGATATCCTTGTCCTTAGAAGAAGCAGACGCCAGCGTCTTGGAGCCGTCGTCATCGATCAGCTGCACATAGATGTCCGTGTTGCTCCGGAAAACCGACAGCCTCGGCCGGGCAGCCGTTCCGCTGATCTTCTTGCGAACGCGGAACTTGATCTTTTCTCTTCTTTGCGCTTTCGTAACCATGATATTCTATTTTATCGTCTTGATTCCAGCCAAGACTTGTATGTTAAAATGAGACGCGATTCTTAAAATTATTTACCAGCAGCCTTACCAGCTTTCTTCCGTACCACTTCACCCACATAACGCACACCTTTGCCCTTGTACGGCTCGGGTTTCCGCAGGCTGCGGATCTTGGCAGCAACCTGACCCAGCAATTGCTTGTCGGTGCCTTCCAGCGTGATCTTGGGATTCTCCCCCTTATTCTGCTCGGTGCCCAATTTCAGCTCCTTGGGGATCTCGAAAATAATATTGTGGGAGTAGCCCAGCGCCAAATCCAATATATTACCCTGGTTGGAAGCCTTGAAACCTACACCGATCAACTCCAGCTGACGCTTGTAACCATCCGTTACACCTTTAACCATGTTGGAAACAAGTGCACGATACAAACCGTGCAGGGCACGGTGACGGATCTGGTCGGTAGGCCGCGTGAATTCGACATGCCCATCCTTTACTTCCACCACGATATCGCGATCGATAGCCTGTTTCAATTCGCCCTTGGGCCCTTTCACGGTCAGGAGGTTATCGGCTCCTACTGTCACGGTTACCCCTTTGGGCAGTACTACCGGTTGTTTACCTATACGAGACATACTAATTTAGTTTTACTGTTGATTTATATAATCCGTCACCGGCCGGTCAGCCTGATCTTTTTGCCGGGCCGCGTTTTTCGGAAAAGTAACGCGTCCCGTCAAACTGTCTCATGATTGGCCTTCGGCCGATCCGCCCGTGGCGGATCTTGGGGCCCGGGCTTAATGTGCCGGCAACTGTTCTCTTCTAATATATGTAGCAAAGCACCTCGCCGCCTACATTCTGCAACTTTGCTTCCTTATCCGTCATCACCCCTTTCGAAGTGCTGATGATCGAGACACCCAGGCCATTCTTAACCCGGCTGAACTCGGCAGGACTGGCATATTGACGCAGACCCGGACGGCTGACCCGCTCCAGGGACTTGATAGCGGGTTCCTTGGTGGCCGGATCATATTTCAACGCGATCTTGATCACACCTTGCTTGCTGTCATCCTCGAATTTGTATTTCAGGATGTAGCCTTTATCGTAAAGGATCTCCGTCATACGCTTCTTCAGGTTGGAAGCCGGGATCTCTACGATCCGGTGGTTCGCCATCTGGGCGTTACGGATTCTTGTCAAAAAGTCTGCTATTGGATCAGTAACCATTGTCAGTATTCAGTTTTCGCGGACCAGGTCCGCCATGTTATCAATTTTTTTACAATGCGATATCCAATGATATCTTACCCACTAAAGAGGGAACGTGGTTTACCACGAAGCCTTCTTTACACCGGGGATCTTGCCCGCCAGCGCCATATCCCGGAACATATTCCTGGAGATACCGAAATAACGGATATAACCCCGGGGGCGGCCTGTCAATTGGCAACGGTTATGCAGCCTTACAGGAGATGCATTCCGGGGCAATAGATCCAGTGCCTTGTAATCGCCGGCGGCTTTCAAAGCGGCACGTTTCTCAGCATATTTCGCCGATAACGCTTCCCTTTTTCTTTGTCTAGCCTTTACGGACTCTTTAGCCATGTTTAAAAGTTTATTTTAAAAGAGTTTAATTAACTATCTTTTCTCATGTTACGGAAAGGCATGCCCAGCTCTTTCAGCAGTTCATAGGCCTCTTCGTTGGTATTCGCGGTCGTCACGAACGTGATATCCATCCCGGTGATCTTGTTCACCTTGTCGATATCGATCTCGGGGAAGATGATCTGCTCGGTGATACCCAGGGTATAGTTCCCACGGCCATCGAACGATTTCTCATTGATCCCCTTGAAGTCACGAACCCGGGGGAGCGCCGTGGATACCAGGCGATCCAGGAATTCGAACATGCGTTCGCCACGCAGCGTTACCCGTGCACCGATCGGCATGTTCTTCCGCAGCTTGAAGTTGGAGATATCCTTCTTCGACTGGGTAGTCACGGCCTTCTGACCCGTGATATTCGACAGCTCGTCTACGGCAACTTCAACCAGCTTCTTATCGGTCACCGCGCCGTTAACGCCACGGTTGATACAGATCTTCTCGAGTTTCGGCGCCTGCATGATGGTGCTGTAACCGAACTTCTTCATAAGGGCAGGTACAACTTCTTTCTTGTACTTTTCTGCCAGACGCGGAGTATATTTTACGGTACTCATTTGATTACCTCCCCAGATTTTTTAGCGATTCGAACTAATTTCCCATTCTCCCTGGAACGCCTGACCTTCGTCGCGCCGCCGGTCTTCGCATCATACAACTGGATGTTGCTGATGTGAATGGGAGCTTCCTTCTTCACGATACCACCCTTGGTGTTCTGTGCCGAAGGCTTTGTATGCTTGGTAATGATGTTCACACCCTCGACCAAAACCTTGGCCTCGTCGGGATAAACTTCCAGGACTTTCCGGGCCTTCTTGGGGTCCTTGTCGTCTCCGGTGATCACTACCACGCTGTCACCTTTTTTAATATTGAACTTGGGCTTGAATCTGTTGCTCATTTTTTTATGTTTTTACAGCACTTCGGGTGCAAGGGAGATAATCTTCATGTATCCTTTATCACGCAGTTCCCTGGCCACAGGCCCGAAAATACGCGTGCCACGAGGCTCGTCGGATGCATTCAGCAAGACCACTGCATTGTCGTCAAAGCTGATATAGCTGCCATCCTTCCGGCGTAACTTATTCTTGGTGCGGACAATTACCGCCTTGGCGACAGTGCCCTTCTTGATGCCACCCGAAGGCAACGCATCCTTAACGGTCACTACGATCTTGTCGCCGATGCCAGCGTAGTCCTGACCGCTGTTCCCCAATACCCGGATGCACAATACTTCCTTGGCCCCGCTGTTATCAGCCACATTTAATCTGCTTTCTTGCTGAATCATTTTATTTAGCTTTTAAAAACCATTAATATATTATTTGGCCTTCTCCACGACCTCGACCAGACGCCAGCGCTTCGTCTTGCTCAGCGGACGGCTCTCCATGATCTTCACGATATCCCCTACGGTGCACTCGTTCTTCTCGTCGTGAGCGTGGAAGCTGGTAGTCTTCTTTACGAACTTACCATAGATGGGGTGCTTCACCTTCCGTTCAACAGTCACAGTGATGGTCTTATCCATCTTGTTGCTCTTTACAACCCCGATCCTTGTTTTGCGCAAATTTCTTTCAACCATTGTGTTAACTTTAAAATGATTTATGCTTTGACAGCCACAGCTTGTTTTTGAACGAGCGCCGTCTTCAAACGGGCGATATCCTTTCTCAACGAGCGAACGCTCATCGGATTTTCCAGCGGAGAGATCGCATGCGCAAACTCCAGCTTCTTCAGACGCTGCTCATCCTCCTGGATACGAGCCTTAAGGTCATTCTCGTTGAGTTCCTTCAGGCTGTTGATAAAATCGATCTTCTTTGACATCGTATATAAGATTTATAACTCTTTTCTTTATCGTGCACCTGCGGTGCACTCATCCCGCTTATGTCTGCCCTTCTGAGAGCTTCGTCGGAGCTGCTTCGCCACGCTCCTCCTCGCTCGTACCCTTCGCTTTCGCTCGGGTACCCTCCGGTCATTAGGCCTGAACGTCCCGGCGGATAATGAACTTCGTCTTGATCGGCAGCTTCTGCGCAGCCAGCTCCAACGCTTCCTTGGCTACGGCCAGGGGTACACCGTCGGCTTCGAAGAGGATACGACCCGGCTCGACTACGGCAGCCCAGTACTCAGGGTTGCCTTTACCTTTACCCATACGCACTTCCAGGGGCTTCTTGGTGATGGGCTTGTCGGGGAAAACGCGGATCCATACATTCCCTTCACGCTTCATAGCACGGGTCAGGGCCTGACGGGCAGCTTCCAGTTGGCGATTGGTCAGCCAGATCGCTTCCAACGATTTCAAAGCAAACGAACCAAAAGCAATAGTGTCTCCTCTCTTCGCCACCTCGCGAATGCGACCTTTCTGTGCTTTCCTATGTTTGGTTCTCTTCGGTTGTAACATCTTAGAATTATTTTCTGGTTATGTTCTTTCTTTTAATAAAATTAGCGCCTTCCGCCGCCGCCACCACCACGGTTACGGTCTCCACCGCCACCTGCCGGCCGGCGATCTCCGCCACCACGATGATCTCCACCGCCACGACGCTCGCCGCCACCATGACCACCACGACGTTCGCCGCCATGACCACCACGATGACCATGATCGCCATGATCCCCATCCCTACGGTCCCGACGATCGCTCAGGCCACCTTCCTTACCACCGACGAAATTCGGGTTCAGATCTCTCTTCGCCAGTACCTCACCTTTGCAGATCCACACCTTGATACCGATCTTCCCATATACCGTCAACGCAAATACATTCGCATAATCGATATCCATCCGCAGCGTATGCAGCGGAGTACGGCCCTGCTTGATCTCCTCCGTACGGGCGATCTCGGCGCCACCCAAACGGCCGCTCACCTTGATCTTGATCCCTTCTGCTCCCATACGAAGAGCAGACGCGATCGCCATCTTGATAGCCCGCTTGTAGTTGATACGGTTCTCGATCTGACGAGCAATCGTATCACCGACTATATTAGCATCCAACTCCGGTCTACGAATTTCAAGGATGTTGATCTGGACATCGTCTTTACCCGTGAGCTTCTTCAACTCTTCCTTGATCCTGTCGACCTCGCCACCACCTTTACCGATGATGATACCGGGCTTGGAAGTATGGATCGTCACGATCAGCTTGTTCAACGTGCGCTCGATAACGATCTTGGCGATCCCTCCTTTATTGATACGGGCGTTCAGGTAGGTTCTGATCTTGTTGTCCTCGATCAACTTGGTAGCATAGTCTTTCTTGCTGCCATACCAGTTGGATTCCCAACCGCGGATGATCCCTAACCTGGCGCCTATAGGATTCGTTTTCTGACCCATATTTATAATTAAATAAGTTTTATCAATTAATTTACCGATACTTCCATTTGGTCCACGATAATGGTTACGTGATTGCTCCGCTTGCGGACACGGTAACCTCTACCCTGCGGCGCAGGACGCATACGCTTCAAAGTCCTTCCACCATCCACAAACACCGTCTTTACCACCAACGCCGCGTCAGCCGCACTCTGACCTTCATTCTTCTGCTCCCAGTTCTTAACAGCAGACCACAACAGCTTATGCAGCGGAGTGGAAGAATGCTGCGGATGATGCTCCAGCAAAGCCAGGGCTTTCTCAACCTGCATACCACGGATCTCATCAGCCAGTAAACGCATTTTACGGGGTGACGTCGGATAATTTCTCAATTTAGCTACTGCTTCCATGTTTTTATTTTTATTCGGTCCTGAGCCCGTCCGGTGTCGGCGCCTTTGGCGCCTCAGCCATCTCATGTCTGGCCTTCGGCCGACGGGCCCGTGGCCCGTCTAGGCGATCTTCTTGCTCGAATGTCCTTTAAAGTTGCGGGTGGGTGCAAACTCACCCAACTTGTGGCCTACCATGAACTCCGTTACATACACGGGAATGAACTTGTTGCCATTATGTACCGCCAGCGTATGCCCCACGAAATCGGGGGTAATCGTTGAACGGCGGCTCCAGGTTTTGATCACCCCCTTCTTTGCTGTCCCCTCGTTGATAGAAAGGATCTTCTCTTCTAAATTGGAGTCTACGTAAGGACCTTTTTTAATTGAACGACCCATATAAGATGTTTTGAGCGACGGGGACGTGTTTATCCCGAAAATAACCCATCCCCGTCGCATGTCTGATGATGGGCCTTCGGCCGGCGGACCCGTGGTCCGCCCTCTATTTCGACAATTTTTTACCGTTCTTCCGTTGGATGATCAGCTTGTCGCTGCCCTTGCCCTTCTGACGGGTCTTCAAGCCGCGGCTGTACTGAGCATTCCTGCTGCGAGGCTGACCACCGGAGGCCTTACCTTCACCACCACCCATCGGGTGATCCACAGGGTTCATCGCAACACCACGGTTACGGGGACGGATACCACGCCAACGGTTACGACCGGCCTTACCCATGCTCTGCAACGAATGATCGCTGTTCGAAACCACACCCACCGTAGCATAACAGTTGATCAGCACTTTCCGCAATTCGCCGGAAGGCATCTTCAACACGGCATATTTTTCTTCCTTGTTGGTCAACTGAGCCGAAGTGCCGGCGCTACGCACCAGCTTCCCGCCCTGACCAGGCTGCATCTCGATATTGTGAACGTTGGTACCTAAAGGCATGTTCTTCATCTGAAGCGCATTTCCCAGCTCAGGCACCACATTGTCACCGGACACCACTGAAGCACCCACCTGCAAACCCTGGGGAGCCAGGATATAACGCTTCTCACCGTCTACATAGTTAAGCAGCGCGATAAAAGCCGTGCGATAAGGATCATATTCAATGGAAGCTACCACCGCATCGATGTTCTTCTTGTTTCGCTTGAAATCGATGACCCGGTACATCTTCTTGTGCCCGCCACCCATATAGCGCATCGCCCTCCGGCCCTGTACGTTACGGCCGGCGGTGGACTTTACTTTCTCCAGTAGACTCTTTTCAGGCGTATCCGTAGTGATCTCAGCATAGGCGTTCCCGATCCTCCAACGCGTCCCGGCAGTAATCGGTTTGTATTTTTTCAGTGCCATGTCGTATTTTCTTTTATTGCGAACTTATCAGCTTCGCGAGCTATTATTCGGTTAATGTTTTAAATCGCAGCGTACAGATCGATCGTCTCCCCTTCCGCTACCGTGACCAGCGCCTTCTTGTACGCAGGCTTCCGGCCCTGTACATATCCAGCCTTCGTAAATCGGGTCTTGTTCTTACCCGGTACTACCACCGTATTCACGTCGACCACCTCCACCCCGTAAAAATCTTCCACGGCTTTCTTGATCTCCAACTTGTTGGCCTTACGATTCACCCGGAAGGCATACCGGCGCAGCTTGTCCTGCTGGGCATTGGCCTTTTCTGTGAGTATCGGTTTTACTAGAACTTCAGAGAGTTTCATCTCTTATTAATTTTAAGAATTTATTAGATTACGCATTTACTTCTTCCCCGGCAGCAAAATCTTCGGCGCCGAAAACCTTCGCAGCCGTCTCGGACAACACCAGCACCTCGGCATTCACGATGTCGTAAGTGTTGATATCGGCCAGCAAGGTACCCTCGACCTTTGGCAGGTTACGCATGCTCAGATAAAGATTGTCGTTCTCTTCCGGCAACACGAACAACACCTTCTTGTTACCGACATTCAACTTCTTCAGCGCATCGGTGAACGATTTGGTCTTGGGCGCATCCAGCTTGATATCTTCTACAACCACGATGGCATTACCCTTGGCCTTGTGAGCGAGAGCGGACATCTTGGCGAGATCCTTCACCTTACGGTTCAGCTTGAAATCATAATCGCGGGGTTTCGGCCCAAAGATGGTACCACCACCTTTGTACAACGGGTTCCGCAGGTTACCCTTACGGCTGCCGCCCGTACCCTTCTGACGATGCAACTTCTTGCTGGAGCCATGTACCTCCAAACGGGTCTTTACCTTGTGCGTACCCTGGCGCTGTGCGGCGAGATACTGCTTAACAGCCAGATAGATCACGTGATCGTTCGGCTCGATACCGAAGATCTCTTCCGGCAATTCCACCGTCCGGCCTGTCTTCTTTCCTTCTATATTTAAAACGTCTGCTTGCATGGTAGTCTCTTTATGTGCTCCGGGGTATGGTGTCCGCCGAATTTGCCCATCCCCCCTAGCACGTCTGATGATGGGCCTTCGGCCGCGGGCCTCCAGCCCGTTTGGTTTACTTCTGAATATAAACAATGGAGCCGATGTGGCCGGGTACCGACCCGCTGACCAGGATGAAGTTCTTCTCAGGGAAGATCTTCACGACCTTCAGGCTCTTCATCTTTACCCGGTCACCACCCATCCGGCCTGCCATGCGAACGCCTTTCATAACGCGGCTGGCATCGGAGGAGTTACCGAGAGAACCCGGAGCACGCTGACGATCGTGCTGACCGTGCGAAGCCTCACCGACACCGCTAAAGCCATGACGTTTAACGACACCCTGGAAGCCCTTGCCCTTTGAGGTGCCGACGACTTCGACCTTGTCACCCTCGGAGAAGATGTCAACGGTGATGGACTCACCTAAAGCCTTTTCTATGGAAAAATTGCGGAATTCTTTTACGAACTGTTTGGGAGAAGTGTTCGACTTGGCGAAGTGATTTTTTTCAGCTGCAGTAGTGTGCTTTTCTTTCTTGTCGCCAAATGCTAACTGGAGGGAAGTATAACCGTCCGATTCTTTGGTCTTGACCTGCGTAACTACACAGGGACCCGCTTCGATAATCGTGACGGCTGTTTGTTTGCCGTCAGGACTGAAGACGCTCGTCATCCCGATCTTTTTACCAATGATACCTTTCATTTTTTTGAAATTTTATGCCATCGGGTATGAGATAAGCCATAGACATACTGTTGGTAACACAGCATCGATCTATTTCTTCAATCCCTCGTTTGCAGCCGACCTTTTCTTTGCGTCCCCCTTCGCCCGTCTTGTACGAGTCCCGAGATCCAGAAGTACCGGCAGTAAACAAACCCTGAATGGCTTGTTCATATGTTTCGCTTACCGCCCTCTCGGGCCGCTAAGCGGATTTCTAACGAATTTTTGCGTTGCGCCTCCGGACCCCAAAAAGAATCATTTGAGTCACTCCTTCGGCCAAAATCTGTCCAGCGCTATTTTGTCCCTTTCGGAAGTTTATAGATGGAACTTAAAAGAACTACTGCCCCACCGGGCCACAAGCCAGCAAGCCGGTTCTCGGCTGTAAGTAATCAGCCTACGCTTTGATCTCCACATCCACCCCAGACGGCAGATCCAGTTTGGACAAAGCGTCAACCGTGCGGGAAGACGACGTGTAGATGTCCAGGAGGCGCTTGTGCGTATGCAGTTGGAACTGCTCACGGGCCTTCTTATTGACGTGCGGCGAACGCAGAACCGTAAAGATCTTCTTACGCGTGGGCAGAGGAATAGGACCTGTTACCACGGCACCGGTGCTACGAACGGTCTTGACGATCTTCTCGGCGGATTTGTCCACCAGATTGTGATCGTATGATTGTAATTTGATTCTGATTCGTTGAGACATAAGCCGATTGCCATTTTTTCGAATGGGATGCAAAGGTATGTAATTGTTCAATTACTCCCCAAAGATTTGACTACTTTTTAAAAAAAATAATATCCCCGACTCATTATCCCCATTTCCGACCATTCTTCACAACAAATTGTTTATCAGTTAGTTTTAATCGTTTTTTCATGCGTCAGCCTTTGCCAAAATATCTGCTACCCCCGACCCGACCTGCAGCGCAGATTCATTTCTCCTCCGATCCAACGGTCCCCGTATCTTCCTTTATTCGTTCTGCCCGGCCTACGGCTACCCCGGCAGGGCCGGCAAGAGCTGCGGATCGCCGGCACCGACATCGGTCTCGGTATAGGAGCCCCAGCCCGACCCTTACCTACCTCCGCCGGGACAGAACCGGTGGAGGTAATCCGTATAAAGTAAGGAAAGATGCTGCCGGGTTCCCTCGCCTTCATAGATGCCATGACTCCTGTTAGGATACTCCATGAACTGAAAGAGTTTTCCATACCGGACGAGCGCGTTCAGCAGTTCCTCGGCATTCTTGTAGTGTACATTGTCATCGCCAGACCCATGGATATACAGCAGGTTACCCTGCAGATTCCTCGCATAAGTAATAGGCGACCCGGCCAGGAAGTCCTCGCGGTTCTCCTCCGGCAGCCCCATATAGCGCTCCTGGTAAAGGTTGTCGTAGGTCAGCTGGTCATCTACCGCGGCGATCGCAATCCCGGTCTTGTAGATCTCAGGATACTGGAAAAGCAGGTTCAAGGTGCTCGACCCGCCCCCGCTCCATCCCCATACCGCCACCCGGCTGCTGTCCACGAACGGCCATTTGAGGATCTCCCGCGCCGCCATCGCCTGGTCCCGGATATTCAACCGGCCAATCTGCCGGTAGATCGATTTACGCCATTCCCGCCCCTTGGGCGCGGGCGTCCCACGGTTCTCCACGCTCATGTAGATATAGCCATCCCGGGCCATATCGCCGTTGTAAAGCGGATTGTCGCCCGTTCCATATTCATCGGTGACCGTCTGCGCCGCCGGCTCTCCATAGACATAAAAGACCACGGGATACCTCTTCGTGCTGTCGAATGGCACCGGCTTGACCATCCAGCCGTCCATTTCCACGCCATCCACCGTCTTCACCTTGAAGAACTCCACCTTTCGTGAAGCCGAAGCCTCTTCCGGGTCCGTTTTGGCATTGACCAGCGTAGTATGCGCCGGCAAGGCGATCAGGTCTTGTTTCTCGGGCGTATTGGCATTGCTGTAGGTATGCAGGGCATATTGCGCCGTCGGCGAAATATCGTATTGATTTATGCCCGACTCCGAGGCAGGCGTCAGCCGCTCCAGCCCACCCTTGCCATCCAGCCGCGTACGGTACAGATATTTTTGGGTCGCATTCGTCGGCGAGGCTATGAAATAGAGGAACCCACCCTTCTCATCCACCAGGCTCAGCTGGATCATGTCATAGTTACCCCGGGTTACCAGCGTTTCTTTTTTCCCATCCCGGCTTACCCGGTAGACATGGCGCCAGCCATCCTTCTCCGTCACCCAAAGGAACTCTTTGCCCCTGTTGATCCAATCCCAGCCGGCAATGACGCCATCCTGCCACATGCCCTTGCATTCGATATAGGCGCTGTCCCGTTCGTCATAGATCTGTCTGGTCTTGCCCGTGGCGATCTCACTCAAAAAGAGTTTGCTATCATTTTGCTTGCGATTCAGCTGCTGGAGGACCAACTCGTTTGAATTATCCGCCCATTCCATCCGCGGCAGATAGGTGTTATGTGGATCACCCGGGATATCCATCCAGGTATTGCCGCCGGTTGCGACATCCAGCACCCCGATCTTGTAAGGCGAAGGGGGCTGCCCCGCCACCGGATATTCCACGGGTATGACAAAAGGATACGTGGAATCCGTGGTATTGATCATCAGGTAATCCTTCACCTGGTTGGCATCGATCTGCCAATAGGCAATATGATGTCCGTCCGGGCTCCACCGAAACCCGTCACGGTCTTCAAGCTCTTCTTCATACACCCAGTCGAAGGTCCCGTTGATGAGCTTTCGGGTACCATTAGTCGAGGTCATGCACCGGCTCTGTCCGGTGGTCAGGTCCTCGACATAGATATTGTGCTCGCTGACATAAGCCACCTTGCTGCCATCCGGTGAAAATTTCGCGAACATAAGCGAGCTGGCTGGCCGGTCCTTGCCCAGTTGCGTCAGCTGATGGCTGGCCCGGTCGAGCACCCAGTAATCACCACGCGTGTCATACCGCCATACGCGTTTGGCATTGGTATAGATCAGCACTTTTTTACCATCATCGGAAAAGGCAAAATCCCGAACACCCAGCGCCCTGCCCATGCCTACGGGCCGCAACCAGTCTTCGGGTATCAGCACGGTCTCCTTCCCCGTTATGTCCACCTGGACGATACTCCCGGAACTAACTTTGTAAAAACCCTTCCCGTCGGCGGTCCACTTTAACAGCGTGGAACCGGGCTGGGCAGATACGATTTGAAAAAGGAAAAGAAAAAAGAGCAAAGCCGGATAAAAGGCCCTTCTGGATAGGAACATAACAGGTTGATTTCAGAGCGAAAGGTAAAGAAAAAGCCCGGTTCAAAACCGGGCTATGAACATTGTTTTCATTCGAATTAACGACGACGCCAGTGGCCGGCAACCCACCAGTCACCACGACGCTCATGCGCCCAGTGACCAGGGATCCAAACCGCACCGGGATGGGGCGGCATCGCCCAGTGACCGCCGACGGCTACATAGGTACCGCCACGGGCTTCCCATTCTTCATCGATCCACACATGCCGGGGGCTGGGAGCCACAGGACGTGCCACGGGATGCCACACAGGACGCACCGATACATAGACCTGAGCGGAAGCCTGATTCGTAATCGAACCGGCCGCTAACACTACCATTACAAGAAATGCCAGTTTTACAACTTTACTCTTCATACGTTGGTTTTTAAGTTTACAAATACGCTTAGTAGGAAGGTTAGCAACATAAAAAGTTAAGCAGTTGGAAAAACTTTAACGCATAGCGTATCCCAATAGTACGTATTAATCAAAAATTAAGCCCCGCTCGAGTCGGCACGGAGGGCCGCCGTCCGAAGGACCGACATTAGACAAAAAGCCCCGCTTTTTGGCGGGGCTTATAATCGACATATTGAATTTATTTATATTAGGCACCTACCTTCCTGCCCTTCACCTTGGCGATCACTTCCTCGGCGATATTGTTCGGCGCCGGAGCATAGTGAGAGAATTCCATGGTAGAAGTAGCCCGGCCGGAGCTCATCGAGCGAAGCTCGGTTACATACCCGAACATCTGCATCAACGGCACCTTGGCCTTGATGACCTGCAGATTGTTGCGGCTATCCATACCCTCCAGGATACCCCGGCGGCGGTTCAGGTCACCCGTAACATCACCCATGTACTGGTCAGGCGTCAACACCTCGACCTTCATAATGGGCTCCAGCAGGATCGGCTTAGCCTTGCGGCCTGCTTCCCGGAAACCGGATTTGGCGCACAATTCAAAACTCATACCGTCGGAATCCACATCGTGGTAGCTACCGTCGAATACCCGCACCTTCATATTGGTCATCGGATAACCCGCCAGCACACCCGTAGTCATCGACGTTTCGAAACCCTTCGAGATCGGCTGAATGAACTCCTTGGGGATAGAACCACCGAAGATATCGTTCACGAACTGGAAGGACTTACCCTCATTTTCTTTCAGCCATTCTTCATCGGCAGGCCCGATGGCAAACTGGATGTCGGCAAACTTACCGCGACCACCCGTTTGTTTCTTCAGTACCTCACGGTGTTCGATAGTGGCATTGAACGCTTCCTTAAAGGCAACCTGGGGAGCACCCTGGTTCACCTCTACCTTGAACTCGCGCTTCATACGGTCGAGAATGATCTCCAAATGGAGCTCACCCATCCCGCGGAGGATCGTCTGACCGGTATCTTCATCCGTATTGACGCGCAGGGTGGGATCTTCTTCCACCAGCTTGGCGATGGCCATACCCATCTTGTCGACGTCGGCCTGGGTCTTAGGCTCGACGGCGATCGCGATTACCGGCTCGGGGATGAACATATTCTCCAGCGTGATCGGATGATCTTCGTCGCAAAGCGTATCACCGGTCTTGATCTCTTTGAAACCAACGGCCGCACCAATATCACCGGCTTCGATGAAATCGATGGGGTTTTGCTTGTTGGCAAACATCTTCATGATACGGCTGATCCGCTCCTTCTTGCCGCTCCGTACATTCAGTACATAGGAACCGGCATCCAGATGACCGCTATAACAGCGGAAGAACGCCAGACGGCCTACAAACGGGTGCGTCATGATCTTGAAGGCCAGCGCCGCAAAGGGCTCCTTGGCATTAGGTTTCCGCACGATATCCTCGCCCGTGTTAGGGTCGATACCATGCATATCCTCGAGGTCCAGCGGCGATGGCAGATAGCGGCAAACCGCATCCAGGGCCGTCTGTACACCCTTGTTCTTGAAGGAAGAACCGCACATCAACGGCACGATGCTCAAATCGATCGT
>Ga0134128_10001057_pt1 | contig 36805 bp, 30 predicted proteins | sample KB31754_FD_96462 | JGI IMG/M metagenome (GOLD analysis project Ga0134128, IMG submission 96462) | Terrestrial soil microbial communities with excess Nitrogen fertilizer from Kellogg Biological Station, Michigan, USA - KB3-175-4 | ecosystem: Environmental > Terrestrial > Soil > Unclassified ...
CATTTCATGCCGGAATGTTTCTCCAGGACGGGAATCCAGACTTCCTCGGTTGCTCCTGGGTAAACGGTAGATTCGTAAATAACGATTGCTCCCCGCTTCATATGTTTCCCCACGGTTTCGCTCGCACCTGCGAGGGGTCGAAAATCGGGCTGATGAGCTGCGTCTACGGGTGTTGGAACCGCCACGACAATATAATCCGCCTGTGACAACTCAGCCGGGTCGGTAGTGACATGAAGCTGCTCTGCAGCTTTCAGGTCATCGGAGGAAACCTCACCGGTCGGATCGATAAATTGCTTGTAACTTTCTACCTTGCTGCTTGAAAGATCGTAGCCAATGGTCTTCCTTTTTTTTCCGAACTCCACCGCCAAAGGTAATCCCACATAGCCTAGCCCAACCACTGCCACCACACTCATCAGTTACCTCCCGCTTTATACTTATAAACGTTATAACGGCACAAAACCAGATCATCTCCATCCAGTATCATCAAGCCATATCACCTCGAATACCATTGTACTGAAGGTCAGTTCCTGGACTGTTCATGACAGCATATCATAGCGAGAAATGACAAAGGAAAAAGGAAGAAGCTGGCTGTGAGAATCAGCCGGCCTGCCTCGACTCAATCAGGGAACAAAGTTCATTGCACCTGACTACTTTGGAACAAACCTCCGCGCAAAGCCTGAGGCCGTCGAGGTTCGCAGCCAGGAGTGCCTGATGAATCCGGGATGAGCGGTGTTTGCGGCAGATGATATTTTTAAGCGTTTCTACGCCGTCCTACACTATCGTCCAGTTCAACCGGAGGTGCGGATTCCCCGCTCCGCCGCGTATTCGCCACGGCTTCCTTCCATATCCGCCGTAATGCATCCCGCATGCCTGCCCGAACTGTGGTCAGATAAAGAGTATTATCGCTCAAACCGTTTACAAGGCGCCGCTGAGCTTCAGCCAGATTATGGTAGGGCATGCTCATGAAAAGATGGTGTGTTGCGTGATAGCGCAAACCAACCGGAGCCCAAAGGCCAGTGAGGAAGTTGCCTGGCACATTGATGGAATCGAGATATTGCTCGGCAAATTCCATCGGGCGGTCGTCGGGATTACGATACGCGTGTGCGCTCAATGTACGCAAGGAGTTTACAAAAAAGATGAACATCGCGATGACGTACCAGAAGACCAGGAAGTAAGGGGTCAGAATACCCAGTGCAATACAGGTAATCACCGCGGTGATGAATACAAAAGCGCCAAACTCCTGGGTTCTCCAATGCCTGTCGTTGCGGATTGCATTCGGCGCGCGCTTATAGTTCATATCTATGGTGAGTGAGGAGGCGCGCTCCCACAGAATCCGGCGCAGCGGCGGAATGAAATACGACAACGGTGTGAGAAGCAGGAAACGAACGATGAAAAAAAGCGGCAGCATGAAGGACAGCAGCACATACCCCACCATGACCATTGGTTTCAAGGTTGCAAAAGGGATATATTCACCATCTCCGGCAGTGCCATACACATCCCTCCTGTGGTGATCGTTGTGCACGCCATCATAGGTGAAGGAAGGAATCAGCAGAGGTATGCCACACGTCACATTCCAAATAAAGCGAAACAGCCTGAAAGTGCCTTTTTTGAGATGGGCCAGTTCATGTACAAAGATAGCAGCACGATAAAAAGCAAACGTGGCAACGAGCATGGCCAGCAACTGCCAGAATGAAAAGAGTGGCATGGACAGGATGATCAGGAAGGTTGTCCAGCCAAGCGAGATATGGAAGAGAAAATCCACCCAGTAGATCCAGGGGTTGGGCGTCATGAGATCGCGGACAAGGTTATGCGCCTCCCGCAACGGAAATTCCTGTCCTGGCTGTATCTGCATCATTACCGGATACTCACTGTTCTTTGTCTGGTACCGACTCGGTCTGACGCGCTATCCACTCTCTTTCCCTTTTCCTTTCCACCTTCCACCATTATTTCACGAACTCGGAATACGACGCGACTTCATTCAAACACCTCGGCATGAACCAGTCTGGCCGCCTTTTCATCCTTGCTGGAAACGACGGGGCTTGCACCTGCCTCGACGGGCCATTCGATGGCAATTTCCGGATCGTTCCACAGAATACTGCGATCAAAATCAGAAAAATAGTACTCGGTGGTTTTATATAAGAAATCTGCAATGTCGCTGAGGACATAGAACCCATGCGCAAATCCGGGCGGTAACCACAACTGGCGGTAATTGTCTTCAGTCAATTCGACCCCGACCCAATGCCTAAAAGTGGGAGATGATCTGCGAATGTCTACCGCCACGTCGAATACTGCCCCACGCACGACACGTACCAGCTTTCCCTGTGGCCGATGGATCTGATAGTGCAGGCCACGCAGCACGCCCTTGACAGAGCGACTATGATTATCCTGTACAAACCGCACGTCAAGTCCGGTCGCCTGCCGGAAATTTTCCTGATTGAAGCTCTCGAAGAAAAATCCGCGACTATCTCCGAACACTTTGGGCTCGATTATCAGGACCTCCGGGATAGAGGTAGCGATAATCTTCATGTAATCACCCGTTCCTCTAGTAAGCGTTTCAAGTACTGGCCATAACCATTCTTGGCCAGAGGTTGCGCCAGCTTCTCAAGCTGCTCGCTATTTATGAAGCCTTGGCGAAAGGCGATCTCTTCCGGGCAGGCCACTTTGAGCCCCTGACGGTGTTCGATGGTTTCAATGAAGTTGCTCGCTTCTATCAAGCTTTCGTGCGTGCCGGTATCCAGCCAGGCATAGCCACGTCCCATGATTTCCACGTTGAGCTGATCGTGCTTGAGATAAGTGCGATTGACATCGGTGATTTCCAGCTCGCCACGCGCGGAGGGCTTGAGTCCACTGGCAATATCCACCACCTGATTATCGTAGAAATACAGGCCGGTGACCGCGTAGTTGCTCTTGGGTTGAGCAGGTTTTTCTTCCAGCGAAGAAACACGATGATTCGCATCAAAGGCGACGACTCCGTAGCGCTGCGGATCCTGTACGTGATAGGCAAAAACTGTCGCACCCTCCTGTCTTTCCATGGCATGCTGTAATTGCAGATGCAAATCGTGACCATAGAAAATGTTATCACCCAACACAAGCGCGCTTGAATCCCCTCCAATGAAATCCCTGCCAATGATAAAAGCATGAGCGAGCCCATCCGGGCTGTTTTGCACCGCATATTGCAGGTTCAAACCCCAATCGCCCCCATCACCCAGAAGCTGCTCGAAACGGGGCGTATCCTGGGGAGTGGAAATAATGAGAATGTCGCGAATGCCCGCGAGCATCAATGTGCTGAGCGGATAGTAGATCATGGGCTTGTCGTAAATAGGCAACAGTTGTTTGGAGACCGCTTTTGTCACCGGATAGAGCCGTGTGCCGGAGCCGCCGGCAAGAATGATGCCTTTACGCTGAATCATAGTGGTTTCTCGAGAATTTCGGTGAGCATGCGCGCCACCCCTGCTTCCCACGACGGCAAGCTTAAATCGAATGTGCTTTGCAATTTTCCGGTATTGAGGCGCGAGTTTTTTGGCCGCCGGGCGGCAGATAGAAATTCACTGCTAGTTACCGGGAAAACATTTTCCGGCGCGACCATGAGCTTGACTCCCGCCTGCCGGGCAGAGTTCAATACAAAATTCGCGTAACCGTACCATGACGTTTCACCCGCGGCAACCAAGTGGTAAATCCCGGAGATATTCTGCCGCTGCCTGCTTATCCGTATGGCGTGAGCAGTAATGTCGGCCAGAAGCTCTGCACCGGTGGGAGCGCCAACCTGGTCATCGATAACATTGAGGCTATCGCGTTGCTGAGCCAGACGCAGCATAGTCTTTGCGAAATTACTGCCACGCGCTGCAAAAACCCAACTCGTGCGAAAGATGAGATGATTGCAACCCGAGGTCAAAATCGCTTGCTCAGCTTCCAGCTTGGTTACACCGTATGCATTTAAAGGGCCGGAGGGATCGGTTTCCACCCGAGGCGCACTTCCGCTCCCGTCAAATACGTAATCGGTAGAATAATGCACCAGCCAGGCGCCCAGCTTGCCGGCTTCGCGGGCGAGTACAGCGGGAGCGAGGGCGTTGATGACGCGGACACGCTCCGGCTCGCTTTCAGCCTTGTCCACCGCTGTATAGGCGGCGGCATTCACGATCACATCCGGCTCAACTGCCCGAACGGTATCCGCAATTCCGTCGAGACGTGTGAAATCACCGCAGAATTCCCGGCTGCCAGAATCCAGAGCCACTACCTCGCCCAGGGGGGCAAGACTGCGCTGCAGTTCCCATCCAACCTGCCCGTCTTTTCCAAACAGCAGAATTTTCATCAAGCGCGCTCTTTATAGTTCTTCTCCACCCAGTGTCGGTAAGCACCGGATTGAACATGGGTAATCCAGGCCGTGTTGTCGAGATACCACTGCACGGTTTTGCTGATTCCTGTTTCAAAAGTTTCAGCAGGTCTCCAACCCAGTTCAAGCTCGATTTTGCTCGCATCGATCGCATAGCGCCGGTCATGGCCTGGACGATCCACCACATGTTTGATCAGATTGCGATAAGACTGGCCCCCTCGGGGGCGAAACGTGTCCAGCAAGCTACAGATCGTTTCCACAATTTCGATGTTGGGTTTTTCATTCCAGCCGCCAATGTTATAAATCTGTCCCGGAATGCCGTCCTCCAGCACGCGACGAATGGCGCTGCAATGGTCTTTTACGTAGAGCCAGTCGCGGATTTGCTGGCCATCGCCGTAGACCGGCAATGACTTTCCCGCCAGTGCGTTGACGATCATGAGCGGGATGAGCTTTTCGGGAAACTGATATGGGCCGTAATTGTTGGAGCAGTTTGTGGTGAGAACAGGCAGTCCGTAAGTGTGGTGATAGGCACGCACCAGGTGATCGCTCGCTGCCTTGCTTGCTGAATAAGGACTGTTAGGTTCGTAACGATGCGTCTCGGTAAAAGGCATTTCGTCTTTTGCCAGCGATCCATAAACCTCGTCGGTTGAGACGTGGAGGAAACGAAACTGCTGCTTTTCATTTCCCGTCAGTCTGCTCCAGTAACCGCGAGACGCTTCCAGAAGTCGAAAGGTGCCCACAATATTCGTTTGGATGAAGTCTTCCGGGCCATGTATGGAACGATCGACATGGCTCTCCGCGGCAAAATTAAGGATAGCGCGCGGCCGATAGTTCTTTAGCAGATGAATCAGAAGGTCGGAATCACCAATATCGCCTTGTACAAAAATATGCCGCTTGTCACCCTCCAACGTTTTCAGGTTCTCCAGGTTGCCGGCATAAGTGAGCACATCGAGATTGATGACCGTCTCGTCAGATTGCTCCAACCAATCCAATACAAAATTCGCCCCGATAAATCCAGCGCCTCCTGTTACTAGAATCATTTGCTCTTCCTTGAACTCATTACGTTATTCCGTTTAATACACCCTTATCGCTTAGGAATCCTGATGAAGAATCCTGATAATGGAAAAAACGCAAAATACGTCGTTAAAACTCTTCGTTTTGCCGCAAATAACGCCACTTTCCCAGGGGAAGTTCGCCAAGCCTTACCTTGCCGATGCGAACGCGCTTCAGTCCTGTGACCTTCAAACCAACCAGTTCGCACATTCTACGTATCTGCCGCTTCCTGCCTTCCTTTAAAATGAACCTCAATTGGTCCTTATTCTGCTGGACCACCTCGGCACGTTTCAGCGCCTTTCCATCCAGACTCAGGCCGTAACTCAAAAGATTTAGGGTGCGCTGGGACAACACTCCTTCCACACGTACAAGATACTCCTTTTCAATCTCGGATTCGGCACCGATCAATTTCCTCGCGATGCGGCCATCCTGGGTAAACACAAGCAATCCGCTTGAATCGATATCCAACCGGCCTGCGGGCGCCATGCCTTTCAAATTTGATGGGCTAAAACTGGATAGTGCATTGCTATCATGAAGCTGCGATTCTCTATTAATGAGGCTGATTGCGGGCTTGTATCCTCGCTCGGGCTGTCCTGAAACATACCCAACGGGCTTATGCAACAGTACGGTGATTTGATCGCACTGCTGCGCTTGTGCCATGCGCGCAAGCTTTATTTCCTGCGTAGGAAAAACCTTGATGCCTAATTGATTGATGCGCTCGCCATCCACAAATACCCAGCCGCGTTCGATATAGTCATCTGCTTCCCGGCGCGAACACAACCCCTTCTGGGACATAAGCTTGGATAACCGGATTTTTTCCATCGCTTCCTGCTGCTGAACGAAAAGACTCACGAAACATAACGACACATCATCTTTCAAGAACTGCACATTATAGTTTGAACATCCCCACCGTTTCAGCTAAAATTGCGCCTCGCAGGCGCGTAGCTCAGCTGGTTAGAGCACCACCTTGACATGGTGGGGGTCGTTGGTTCGAGTCCAATCGCGCCTACCAATTTAAATTGTTTTTCAGAAACTTGTCGCAGTAGCAGTCTCACTTTATCCCCTTCCCTGACGTACCTGTGTCGAAACTGGGGCGGGACTAGGCTTCCGTCCCAGTGTGAGGCACATTGTTTACCACCAACGTCAAAGCCGGTTTCTCCACCCAGGCTCGCAAATGTTCACCTGACAGATGGGCGTACCGCTGCACCATCTTTATAGATGCCCATTCCCCCAGCTCCTGGAGCACGTGCAAAGGAGTACCGTTTTGTACATGCCAGCTTGCCCAGGGTATGGCGTAGGTCATGCCAACAAAAATCAGTCAGCCCTGCCCTTTCCACTGCCGATCTGAGCCAGTGCCCGCCGCCCCAGGGTAGAGAGCTGGATAGCGCTACCGATATCAATAATCGAGGTCAAATTCTTGCTATTTATAGATCAAGCCTTATTCCAGAGCCTCAGTCCTACGCCTTGATGTCGCGGCTCTCAGCTTGATCGGTTTTGTGACAGGGCGCCAGAAATCAGGAAGCAGGGTTTAGTAAAAACGTGCTGCTGCTATGGAAACGGGCCGGAATATCCGGGCGCGTTTCAGTGTTGCCTCCTATCTCGGTCGTCTCAACTTCGCTACCCCGCGAGGTCATAGTCTTCCCCCACCATTGTTGCCAAGCGCCTTCCGCGCTGCCCTATAGGGGGGCGCCTACATCCGCCAGCCCGGCAATACCTTCTAATGCATTAGACGGTACTTTTTACTTTTTGATGAAAAAACGAAAACATCAGAGATCAGCGCGGGCATACGAAGCGGGCATACGAAGAATGCCAGAATGTCAGTTTCTCGAACTCGCAGATAAGAATAGCCGGGATGATTATTGCCGAAGAGAAGGAAAATAAAACGGCCCCCAGGGGGGCCGTATCTTTCTCCACGCAGAAGAGGTTTGCGTTTCGTCAATCAGGAATTTTTACGTTGGCCCCGGCGCCGCACGACAGCGCCCATCAATCCCAGACCTGCGAGAAGCATCGCGTAGGTTTCTGGTTCCGGAACCGGACTCACCTGGATCGATCCGCTGTAAAGACCGCCCAGGGTACCATTGGTCATTCCTGTGATATTCAAATCAAAATGACCACCTGCGTTTGGCCCCCAATGCAAAGTGAGAGCGTCAGATGTATTTGATCCTCCAATCACGGCCGAGGCCAGGATGTGCTCATCACCGTTGTTCCGGATTCCGTCCGGGTCGGAAATCAGTGACATCGTGGAGAGGATGGTGTTGAAGGAACCAGTACCCGGGATATCCACCGGAAAATTGATGACGCTGTAACCGGAACCGCTGTTGGCAGGCAGACTGAAGGAAAAGACATCATTGAAATCTCCAGCAGGCACTACACTTCCGGTGAACGTGGTTGGCACGCTAGGAGACACCATACCAAGCATATCATTCGTAGGTGCAGCATTGGCTCCAGCGCTCACGCCTGCCAGAATCGCAACAGTAACAGCTCGCTTCAAAAAAGTATTCATGATTTTAACCTCCTTAAGTACTTACTAGAAACATTGAACATCAACCATCTGTACATGTGTAGCAGAGTTGACAATTTTTTTGTTGGCAGTACCTATTGCACCGAGGTGCGAAATAAACCCGCGAGCCTCGATAGTGAAAGATTACACTCCATGGGAAAATGATCAATAGACCGATAGGACTAGCCAACAAAATTGATTGAGTCTTCAGCTTTCCTTTCTTCCATAAACATCCTCGAATCGCACGATGTCATCTTCTCCCAGATATGAACCCGACTGAACCTCTATCATCTCCAATGGAACGCAGCCAGGGTTCTGCAAACGATGACGAGTGCCCAATGGTATGAAAGTGGATTCATTTTCCGATACAAGATAAGTCGTATCGCCACGGGTTACCTGTGCAGTTCCATGTACGACGATCCAATGCTCGGCGCGATGATGGTGCATCTGAAGCGACAATGAAGCGCCCGGCTTGACAACGATCCGCTTTACCTGGAAACGCTTACCCGAATCGATTCCATCATACCAGCCCCAGGGACGGAATACCTTTCGATGCAACTCGCTCTCCGGTCGGCCCCCGCGCTTGAGATCGTCCACGATTTTCTTTACGTGCTGCGTTTTGTTCATGTGAGCCACGAGGATGGCATCAGGGGTTTCAATCACCACCATGTCCTCAATCCCCACGCAGGCCACGAGCCGATGCTCGGACAAGGCCAATACGTTGCGGCAATCATTCAACAGCACATCGCCTTGAGACACGTTGCCTTGATGATCCTTGGGCAAAACCTGCCACAAGGAGTCCCACGACCCCACATCGGACCATCCAGCGGAGAGAGGAATGAATATGCCGGCCGGCAACGAGTCATCATGAGCGAGGCGCTCCATTACGGCATAATCAATCGAATCGCTCGGACAGTGCAGAAATTCTTCTTTATTGGCACGTAAAAAATCGCCATCGACTACGCCTTTGTCCCAGGCTGCACGACAAGCAGTTGAAATATCGGGGCGACAGGCGTCAATGGCAGCAAGCCATACCGAAGCCTTCATCATGAATAACCCGCTGTTCCAGAAATAAGAGCCGGCTTCGAGATATATTTGCGCGGTGGCATGGTCGGGTTTTTCAACAAAGCGCGCTATCCGGCTTGCCCCACCCTTTCCCAGGGACTCGCCGGCTTCAATGTAGCCATAGCCTGTTTCCGGCGAATCCGGCGTGATTCCAAATGTTACCACTGCACCGTCCGCAGCCAGCGTCATGCCTGCATGAATGGCCATTTGAAAACGGGGCACATCCACGATCACATGATCTGCCGGCATCACCAGCAGAACCGGATCGTTTCCATCCCGCATGGCGGCGAGTGCGGCCAGCGTGAGTGCGGGAGCAGTATTACGTCCCGCCGGTTCAAGCAGAATATTCCCTTTTGCTCCCATGAGCCGCAGTTGCTCGGCGATAACAAAGCGGTACTCCTCGTTGCAAACGACGAGAGGCGCTCCAAGCTCGACGTCGGTGAGCCCTTCCATGCGGCGGAGGGTAGCTTGCAACAGCGAGTCTTCACCGATAAAAGACAGGAGCTGTTTCGGATATTTCTGGCGTGAAAGGGGCCACAGGCGGGTCCCCGACCCGCCCGAGAGAACAACGGGAACTAATGGTTGCATAAAGTTTTTACGAAAACGGATCCGCTACTCAAGCGGGTTTGCCAGGCACCCTGGCTCAGCAAAGAACTGGTAGCGACAAAGAAATCGAACTACCTAGTGTGAATTCTCGCCTCCATATCCCTCGGGATTCTGGGTCTGCCAGCGCCATGTGTCAACGCACATTTCTTCCAGCCCCCGTTTTGCTCGCCAGCCGAGCAGATCGGATGCGAGCGTGGGGTCGGCATAGCATGAGGCGATATCACCCGGCCGGCGGGAAGCAATTCTGTGTGGTACCGAGTGACCACTCGCCTTTTCAAAAGCCCTTACCATTTCCAGCACACTATAGCCCGTCCCGGTTCCGAGGTTTACCGTCAGGCATCCTCCTTGCCTGTTAACGGTTTCTGCATTGCGCACCTCAGAATTCTCCAGGGCTTCGAGGGCTTTGAGATGGCCGGATGCCAAATCCACGACATGAATGTAATCGCGCACACCCGTTCCATCTGGCGTAGGATAATCATTGCCCCACACATTCAGATACTCCCGGCGACCGATAGCAACCTGGGCCACGAAGGGCATGAGATTATCAGGAGTTCCTCTAGGATCTTCGCCAATCAAACCGCTGGAATGCGCTCCAACAGGATTGAAATACCTGAGGATAGCGCAGTGCCAGGAAGAATCGCTCCGGTATACATCGCGCAGAATTTCTTCGATCACTAGTTTGCTCCGCCCGTAGGGATTCGTGGCAGAGAGCGGATGGTCTTCAGTTAACGGTAGCTGCCTTGGTTCACCGTAAACAGTAGCAGAAGAACTGAATACCAGAGTCTTCACTCCACACTCTGACATCGCCTCCAACAAACGAAGGGTACCGACAACGTTATTATCGTAGTAAGCCAACGGCTGCTGCACCGACTCTCCCACGGCTTTAAGGCCGGCGAAATGGATCACGGCGGTCGCCCCGCTCTCGCGCAAGGCTGTCGTCAAAGAAGAATGGTCCCTGCAATCACCTTGCACGACATGGAGCTTTTTTCCAGTAATATGCTCAACCCGTCTTAATGCCTCGGGATGACTGTTACAAAAATTGTCGAATACGGTGACATCAAGACCTGCATTCAGCAGTTCCACACAAGTATGTGAACCTATATAGCCTGCGCCGCCGGTGACAAGGATCATAAACTGTTTTACTCCCACACCCACGATCCGCTAATCATAGTGCACTCTGCGTCAAAGAGTGAACCATGACAGGGGATGCAAAAGACTTGTCCCCATGGCAGTCGACCTCACGCACTACTTTCACGCTCTGCATCCGGTCCGCGGATTTTTGGAAAACAACACTCTATTTCGCCAAAACCATCAACGAAAACCCTCCAAGAATCCTTACTGTCAGATCCTGATTGATCAAGAATAATATTTTCCTGGGAACCTTCAGTAACCTGGCTTTCCATCCCCAAGTCGCCAGGTTTGGAACCTCGGAAGTGTTTGTATAGAAATAATCTATTACTTCATACCCGGTATCCTTTAAAGTTGCCAGGGCGGTTTCCTTTGTGAAGTGGTGAATGTGACCCACTGCTAATCGCTGTTTTATAAGGGGGGTGCTACGTAGAACCCATTGTACCGACAACTCGAGGGGAATATGGAATACCTTATACGCTCCCTTTTTTCGCAGATCGCGCAGAAACCCGAAATAATCTTCGACATGCTCGAATACATCGATAGCCATTACCACATCGAACTCGGCACTGTCGCCAAATAAACTTTTGTGATGGTAGCGTAGATTGCCTTTCGTCTTTTTCCTGCACAACTCAAATGCACCCGGAGAAATTTCATATCCCGTAAACGAGACATCATCACCATAACGCGTAGCCAGATTCTCTAATATACCTCCAGCTCCACATCCAACCTCACATACCGTCAATGGATGAACACTGTTTCTTTTTAATAACCTGTCTATGTTATCAGCTTTCCACGGCGAATCCTCCTCATGCCAGGTTGGATGTTTGCTTAAATAAGTTCCATCCTCGTAAATGCTATTGGTCCCCATAGTCACCTCCATGAACATAGCGCCTTGATTTATTATATTTCTATACTCACAGCTCCATTTCCTTAACTAGCACGTCAACAATCCGTTGGGCCGCTTTCCCATCCCACAGGTGAGGGCGCCGGCTGCGCTTCCCTTCCCCGCGTAATATCTTTCGTACCTCGCCAATGATGCGTGCCGGATCGGTACCTACCAATACGTTGGATCCTTCTTCAACAGTGATAGGACGTTCGGTATTGTCGCGAAGGGTAACGCAAGGCACACCGAGAGCAGTGGTTTCTTCCTGTAACCCTCCGCTGTCAGTCAGCACCACTGCGGCGTCTTTCCATAGATTAAGGAAAGGCATGTATGCCTGCGGCCCTAGCAGCGTGATGTTCGGCCCCAGCTCAATGCCAAATTTTTCAAGATTACCCCGCGTGCGAGGATGAACCGGGAAAATCAAGGGCAATTCCATGGCAATCTCCCGCAGGGCACTGCACAGGCGGGTTATCATCTCGACGTTATCCACGTTGCTCGGCCGGTGCAGAGTCACGACTCCATAACGGCTTCCGTTGGCCGTATGCCTCGTCTTGAACGAGCTCGTTTCAGGACTGGAAATATCGTGATCCTCCAGCTTTTTGAGCTGGTACAACAAATTATCGATCATCACGTGACCCACATAATGAATGGCGGAATCCCGCTTTCCTTCCCGCTTCAAGTGAGCGATTCCACTGGGCTCAGTCACGAAAAACCAGTCGGAAATGCTATCGGTAACGATACGGTTGACTTCCTCCGGCATGGTGATGTCGCCACTCCTTAAGCCGGCCTCTACGTGAGCCACGGGTATATGTAACTTTTTGGCTACAATGGAACAGGCCAATGTCGAGTTCACATCCCCTACCACCAGCACGGCATCCGCGGGATCGGCCTCACAAAACTCTTCAAACGCCATCATAATCCGGGCGGTCTGTTGCGCGTGAGTTCCGCCACCGGCCGCCATGAAAACGTCCGGCTGGGGGATGCCAAGTTCTTCAAAAAAGACGTCATTCATCTCCCTGTCGTAATGCTGACCAGTATGGATGATTTTAAATTCCAGACCCTGGCGAGTCTGCAAAGCGCGCACAACCGGCGCGATTTTCATGAAATTGGGACGGGCACCGGCAACAAGATAAATTTTTTTCATGCTGGCATAGGGTTCTCTGTTAGCAAGATCGTCCGGCGCTTATATGTGAAGAAACCGAGGCTTGCCACACCGACCAGCGTCATCAAATAAATGCTTGGCTCAGGCACGAGGGACACTGACATAGACTGAAACATTTCCTTTCCGTCTCCAGCGACGACATCATGAAGGGTTTCATTATGCCTGTGGGCCATGTTCTCCTCCGCCTGGACCACTCGGTGGGCAAGGATGTTCCCTATCGTGTCGCTTAAGTCCTGTTCCACGCTCCAGCGCAAAAGTGTATCCGGAGAAATGCTTGATTCAGGCACGAGGGACATTAACATAGACCGAAACATTTCTTTTTCGTCCCTGATGATCACTCCAGAGAAATATGTGGAAATGGAGTCTGGACTGGATGACCAGTCATATAACCCGCTCTTGAACCATACGCCCTGTTGATCATTGAAAGTGTTGATGTGATTTTTCTCTTGGAAAAGCAGCTTCCCATCTTTCCAGAATTCGAGAAAACCTGTATTGTTCGCAGCCCACTTTACGTGCAAGTCTAGAAACGTCCAACGTCCGGCATGAAGATCCCATGAGGCCAATTCCCGGCGTTCATAATCAACCCCGGCGATTGGCCGAGTACCTGCTGGCGAGGTAATCTTGTCGTAATCGAATGCATTTATGAGCTTTATCCTCCCATCCTGAACCAGCACTGCAAGAGTGGGATTCCGACTATTACTCTCCCTAATATCGGCGGTATTATGGACCTGCGCTATAACAACATCATTTTTCGCTGTGGTAAACGCTTCTGGAAGATAGTAACCCCAGGAATACCACCGTTCGGAGTCAATGGGATCATGGAAGGTGCTTAATTCTGAGCGGTAACCTCCATATGTAGGCAGATCGCCATGAACATGAGTTGCCCGCATCACCAACTGACCGGAACCTGCTGGATCACGAACCTGCTCCAGCCGAGATGAAATACCGCTCGGAGCCAAAGCACCACCGAAAAGCGTTCCATTGGCTTCGAGCGCCCGATAACCGGAAAAATCACCTTTACTTAATCTTCCATCGAAAACTATATCAGCATAGGCGAAACTAAAAGGAAACGTTAAAGCAAAACTCAAAACAAGCGCTGTAACCCTGACCATTCCTGCTCCAAAAAAATACTAATTGAGACGCCAGAATTCCTCTACCAACAATTTTGTATTCCGGATATTTGTCTTGCTCGAAGCGCCGAAAACGATGGCCTGTATGTTTGGCTGCTTGCAGACCCACTCGATTGCCTCCCTGGCTGGAACCGCTCCAGACGCGAACACCGACATTGCAATGGCCCGGAACTTCTTCTCATCCAGCGCCCGCTCATAAGCCTCGAAACCACCACACATGCGAAACCCGATCTTGTTGATGTTGGAACACACAATCGGGTTCTCGATACCCACCTCCTCGAGCGCATCCAGCAACTTCGGCATATTCATCGTAATGAAACCGGGTTCGGCGTTATAGCGAGACTTGATATGATCGGCAAAAATACGAAAAGCTGCTTTGAAGTCGAGACCCAACAGCAGATCGACTACAACGTTTTGAAGGAAGATCACGGGAGTATTCAAACCTGCAAACATTTTCATTTCTGCATCCACCAACAACGTGGTAATACCTTCGATATCCTTTCTTGCCAGAGACATTCCTCCGCGTAGCGCGGCATTGACGATACCTTCTTCTGGAAGGAACCGCTTCAGCGCCCCTACCATCCCATCCTCGGTGACGGCATTCGCATATTTGTGGGCATAGGGCATGCATGGCAAAAACTGGAAGTCCTTGTAACGCTGTGGATTCGATCGCATGTGATCACAGACCATCGCGATGCGATCATGGGTAGTGCACATGAAAGACGTGACGCCTTCATCATAGGCGTTATCCAGTACGTCGATGACTGCTGTCAGCTCCTGAAAGCGCATCATCTGTGTCCGCGCTTTCTCTTCTGACATATGGTTGACCCCAAAAAACTGATTGTCACCAAACAACAGACGTTCCATTTTTATATCTTCCCTTAAATGAGAGGCTGCGTTAGCTCACTGCCTTGCGACCGCCGAATAGCAGACCGAATTTTTTTCCCGGCGCCTGCCGAGGGGCAATGCCAGATGTAACGGACGGGCGCTTTTCCGCATCGGCAATCATCATCGCCATCACCCGATCCGTCATCACGGCCTCTTCGAAGGAATTGACATTATCGTTCGCGCGCGCCTCGATACACCGCACAAAGTAATCCAGTTGCGCCGAATATTCTTCGCCACGCAGGTAGAACCACACCGCTTCAGTCAGATCTGTCGTATAGCGCACATTCCATCCCCGCTGATATCCTGCGGGAACAGCCAGATCATCGCGAATATATACCTGGCATTCCTGGCGATCAGCGTATATACGCCCCTGAGTCCCCCAGAGAGTCACCTTTGTAGTCATCTTGCGGTAGGATTCATCGCTCCAGTTCACCGAGATTTGAGCGCTCTTTCCGCCGTCGTAATACAACGTACTGAACACCTCATCTTCCGTGTCTCTGGAGAAAATTTTATTCAATACCGAACCTCCCACACTTTGAGGCGCGCCGAGGAACCAGTTTACGAGGTTGATCGGATGAGCAGCGTAGTCGTACAGGCATCCGCCGCCCTCGGTACGCTGGGTGCGCCAGGTGGAACCCTTGGGCTTGAGCACTACCGGACCGTACGCCTCGGCCAGCACATGTGTGACAGCACCGATTGCCTCTGCTTCGAGCAAACGCTTCACTTCCTGAAAAGCCCCTACAAAACGGTTGTGATAACCGACCTGGTTGACCAGGGCCTTCTCGGTAGCGATGCGGGCGAGCTTCTCACCCTCTGCTATATCGAGGCAAAAGGGCTTCTCACAAAAAACATGGAGATTTTCATTGAGTGCAGCCTCTACCATCCGTCCGTGCGAACGGGAAGGGGTGGCGATGATTATCGCATCCAGCTCGATGTCGCGTAACATGACATCGAAATCCGTATAAGTGCGAACGCCAGTGTACTTACTGAGAACGTCCAGAACATACCCAGTCGAGTCGCATATCGCTTCGACTTTCACATCCGGATGGGCATTGATCATGGCGTAATGCGACAGACCCATTTTGCCCAAACCTACCACTCCAAGGCGCACCATAGTAATTACTCCCAAGCAAAAATTATCTGTTCAGAATTTCTTTTTTGATCATGTCGTAAGCCGCTCTCCCCTTTTCAAGCAGTTCACGATTCGGCGGACGGCTCTCGGTCAGCTCCAGGTAGCGTAGTGCGTCCTCTGCCATCAACTCGGGTTTATGCGCAAACGCTCCCACTTTCAGCAAATAGCGATCCACATCCAGCAACTCATCCTGATAGACAGAAATGGTTGGAATACCAAGTACTGCCATTTCGCGAGTCATCGTGCCGCCCGCCCCTATGAACAGGTCGCAGTCGGGAGCAATATCCGCGATATCAAGTGCCGTGGTCACAACACGTACGTGGGAGAACTCGGGCTTCTGGTAGTGGACGCTCTGCTCCTTGCCTCTGGGCAGCAGCACGACATCCACATGCTCCTGCATTCCAAGCAGAAGATCATCGAGAAAATTTCGCTTTCCCTTGTAATATTGCGCGGCCCAGGGTTCGGGACGGACATAGACGACTTTGCGCGATTTGGCCTTTCTTTGCCAACCTCCTTCCTTTGACAGGCGCGCATCCAGTTCCCATAAATAGATGCCCTCTTTTACGCCAGGGTAATGGATCACCTTACGGGGATTGGCCCCCTGCTTCTTCAATTTCCCTAAGCTTAGGAACTCGGGCACCATGATCCTGCTCGCGCAGATGAAGGCCGGGATATTTCCCAGCGCATGCTCATTATCGTTCATATAAATGGAACGCACGCCCAACAAACGGGAAACGCCCGGGGAATGGAACGAACTCTGCGAGATGGCCACGTCTATCTGCCGTTCGGCAAGAAATCGCCTGAGCTGCATTACCCGAACCGGAAAACCAAACAGGTTTGCAGACAGCTTGCCGCCGTAATGAAGGCCTACTACGTTGTGCTTGAATCCATGCAGATCCAGCAAATCAACCGTGTTTGCCAAAGGTCTCGAAGTGATGATGATTTCATGATGCCGTTCCAGATCGCGGATCATTGCCGCGAACATGTTCACATGGGGTGAATTCGTGAGTTCTAACCAGATTCGCATATTACTTACTCTAATTTCCTCAAGTCTATTTTCACGAACACGGAATAACCTCGCCTTTCCGCATTAACATTCCCTGGTCGGTCGTTTTCGGGAGCAGGATATCGTATTTGTCCTGCAATACGTTTCTTCATGGCTCCCTGGGGAGACGTGGTTTCCTTTTAATCCTTTTGGAATAGTTATGCCTACTGTTTTTGTTATGCGTAAACGAGTAGCCCGAAATATTATGAGTGGACGCGCAAGGAATCAGTAGGACGATCGACTAGATACTTTTGGGAAATAGCAATCCATTTTGTGCTAGAGATCAGGCTTGCGAATAACTTACGTCATGAACTTATGTGTAACGTAACTCAGCTCTGAGGAACACCCCTAAGGCTCTCATAGACTTGAGAGAACTGCGCCAGCACTACGGGAGTGCTGAATCTTGCCTCGACTGTCCTTACTGCATTTTCCGCCAGCATCTTACTAAGACTGGAGTCTTCCATTATCTCCCGTAAAGCTTGCGCCAGAGCGTGAGCATCCCCGGGTGGAACAAGTAAGCCGTTTTCTCGATCCTTGACCACCTCCGGTATACCTCCGACGGGAGTTACAACGATCGCCTTTCCGGCCGCCATTGCTTCCAGCATAGCCATCGGCAAGCCCTCCTCATAAGAGGGAAGCGTGAAAATCGATGCACGAGCAAATTCTTTCGCTCTCTGATCCGGGTTTATCCAACCATGAAACTCTACGTTAGAGCCAATCCCCAGTTCATCCACCATCTTTCGCGCTAAGTCAAGATGTCCATTCCCGCAAATAGCTAATCTGATATCCTGCCGTGAATCCTTGAGTAGAGATACAGCTTTCAACAATTCGAATATTCCTTTGCCCTTTCCTACATGCCCCAGGAACAGAATTCTTCCGGACTCTTCCATTCTTTCGAATGACTGCGTCCTGAGTGCGACAGAATTGGGTATAACTAGTATGTTAGCCGCTGGAGCATAGGCTGAGAGAAAAGCTGCCCAGCTTTCCGATAATGCTATAACTATGGAACTCCTCTCGAGAGTCCGCCGAATCCACCATTTCAGTAGAGGCCCTGATTCCTTTGAAGCAAAATGAGAGAACTGACCTCCATGCAGATGAAAAACTGTCTGGCAACGGAAAAATCTTGCGATAGCAAGAAAAATGGATTTTCTAATAAAGCTTGCACGGGAGGCCGAGTGGGCATGAATAATGGCTGGTCTGGCGAAAGTGCAATGCCATAGGACTTGCCAGGTAGCAAGAAGCATGGTTGTCAACTTTTCAAAAGATGTCCCCTCTCTGTGTGAAGTAATATACTTGACATTTTGTTGATCGAGAAAACCCTCTTCTTGAAATAAGCTAACAACCGAAGCTATGCCTCCCCTACCTGCGGGGTCCGTTCCCAGCATAAGGGAAACAGTCTCTCGGCTCATCAATGAGTTAATCCGGATGCTACAAGTTTCCGAATCCCGACCGAAGTTAGCGGAATATCGTTCAGTTCTTCCAGTGAAATCTGGAAGAAGCTTTCCCAACACTTCGATTGGTCGTTCAATATAAATCCTGACTTCATCCAGCAATCTGCTTCAGACTAAACTGTTTCGCCTGCATGCACCCCTCTCCAAAGGTAACCGAAAACTGACATTGCCATTGGCTACATTTTTTTGTGCCAGTGAGATCCCTCCTAAAATGTTGGTGAGATCTCCCCTAAACACCAGGCGCTAGCGCGGAATATCGATTTTCGTTTTTCCAATAACTATCTGGCGCCGAGACGTAAAATCGTTTGCATTAAGCGGGACATCGCCGCATCCCACCCGCACTACCGCCACGAATTCCATCTCAGTTTGCCGTTGCTTGTTCCGGAACTTCCCATGCCACTGATCTTTCATTTCAGGCATTTCTTGAGTTTTGCTTTCGACTCCCCCTGCAGGGGGAGGCTCAAACTTGTTGCTCTGTAGAAACTCGATTTCGCCTGGCTGCAGCATATCAATGCAGGCGCGAGAGGTTTTACTCGTCGTCTCGATCGATGCGGGGGCTTTGACCTCGAACGTATTGGCGGAATGAATATTCCATTCAAATTGCCGTGCAACCGCAGAGCTCAGGGAATCATGAATAACGAGCACATTTTCGTCCCGTAAATACCACAGGCGCCTCCTGGCCTTCTTCAGTTCACCCTCATATGCCGCCAATGCATCCCCTTCTGCGAAGTCGACTTTCCCATTACTGTGGAAGTCTACCAGTCTCCCCGCTGCTGTCATCTGGTTAGAACCGGTTTTCTGTGCCTCACCTCTTCCTCCATCGAACGTAATGGCATTATGCGCTTTAGTTTGCCAATACCATCCTTTCCAGTGGGGGGAACCATACCAGTCATAATACCCGCTGTCGATCAGCAGGGGCTCCCCTTCTGAAATCACGACAAACGAATTGTTATCGGCATGACTATGGCTGAACGCCGCGTAAGGACTTGATTTAAAGTAAATGGATGTACGCTTGGGATCGGCCCAATGATTGTGCATGGCTACCCAGCCGATAGTCTTGAACATACATGAGTTTTCTTTCGGAGCCACGCCAGATGTATTTACCCTTGTACGTGATACCGGGTTGGTCAGTTCGGTCAATGGGGGGGGGGAACCAGTCAGATTCGCTGAATACCAAAGGGCGAAGTCATCATCGTAACGATTTGCGTATGCTTTAGCTGCTTCCTCCCACGGCTTTCTCTCAGCTCCGTCACCAAAGGTGAACGTTGGACTTCCCGGTGGATTAAAGCATGCCAGGAATTTAAGTAAACCTCGGGCCCATGGCTTTTCGTACATGTTAACGCCCGTCGTGGCGGCCATTACGTCCCAAAGATCAAGGTAAATATCAAGAGAATATTGGGCATATGCGGTGCCGTCTGCGTACCCGCCTTCCTCGCCCCCCCACGGGCTTTGGTAATGCACGTAAAAACGAAATGAATCCCGGAACCACTGCTCAGCTTCAGGTATGCTACCAATCATAAGTGCTGAGATAGTAGCGAGATAACCCAGACTTGTTGCCCCGTGAGAATCGAAGGGCTCTTCCGCCATGCGCCATCCCGAAGACTTAAGATCTGAATAAATTTGTCCGACTCGGTCCTTGATGATGGCAAGCCACCTCGAGTTCTCGGCGTTAGATAGATTGTCTGACAAGCAATCGTAGGCAATAGCCAGTCCCCAGGCAATGTTGCGATTGCCCTGATCCTGATTTGCCTGAGAGGTGGATCCGCGGGGATCGAGTGCAGCAAGCGCGTTGCCCCGGCGCTTCGCCTCATCGAGATACTGGCGCTGTCCAGTGAGTTGCCAAAGCACGGCGGCAAGTCGCAATTGATATGACTCGGTAGAAGTGCGGGATCGAATGGCTGCGACTGAGGCGATCCAGGCTTTCTCATCCTTGGAACGCGGCGCCAACGTTAGAGAATTTGCGTCTATAGGTGCCTTGTTGGCGCTACTCTTGACCCGATATTCTAGTTGTTGAATAGTGGAAGCCTGCTTGGCCCTCCTTTTAGACTGGCCAGCCTCTGCCCGAGTATCGGTACCTTTTTCGGCGATGGAAAGTGAACGTGGCCGAGTGCGCGTTTTAATGTATTTTAATAGCATTTCCTCAGAAGGAACTTCGAACACGATTGCATCAGACGCTATAGAGAAACTGCGCGCATTGCTCCATTGCCCACCAGAACCGGTCGGTCGGACTTTCCAGGTATACTCACCCGGTTCTAATTTGGATGATGGCAAGAACCAGTTTTGGGTTGTTTGCCATGTATATGCCTTGTTATGGGGTCCGCGGAGGAGCAATTCGTAGCCTTGCGCTTGTTGTGCGCGGTTCCAGCTGAATCCTGGCGGATTCTGGATGGAAACAGCGCCTTGAGCAGGCTTTGGTTGCACCAGCTTGGCGTCCTTTGGTTGTGCCCAGTCCTTTGGTTGTGTCAAGTCAGCAGGAGCTGTTTGCCTGTTTGAAGGCGAGAGGCGTGCGGCGTTCAATCCCTGCTCCGCTTCCGGGGTGGTGCAACCTGCTGCCACAATGATCAGAACCATCAGCAACGGACACCGTATCGCCAGCTCACAACGCTTCTGAATTTTTCCATAATCAAAGTACGATCGTTTTATCATTTCCGTCAGCCCCGCAGAATGATTGGTATCAAATACTTGCCTGGAGTAAACCTTTGAAAGTTACCGCTGCCATCAAGTCTCACTACTTTATCGCTAACATGGCCCACCAAGAAGAGTTTCAATTGCATCTGACGACGGTGGAGCCTGACGGAGGGACCGACAATCCGTGTTCCCCACTTCTCGCTAGCACAGTCGGAGGATTACGTCATTTATTTCAAATCGCGCGCGAAACTATGCTGCTGCAACCATCATTCAAGCCCGCTTGGCAATATGTATCTGGGTGACTGCTACTTCTTGCTCAGTTTCTTTTAAAACGAGGCTGGGGATTTCCGTGTTAGGCGAATGAAGGTTACGTATCGCAAATCCCCTGACGATTCCCAGGGCTGCGATATGCCACAGCAGCATAGATATTGCCGCATCTCGGAAACTACGCTTCTTGAAAACCAGGGATGCGTATATCAGAAAACCAAATCCTGCTAATCCGGCGAAAATACGCCAATCATCCGCAAGGATCAGGCTGACGAACCAGATGATCCAGTAGGCAAACGTAGCCAATGGGTGGATAAACATTCTGATTGCATCAAACCTATAAGGTTGGGCAAGTGCAAGCTTAAGGAACACGCCCCCGGAAGCTACACGGCCATTCCGCCACACCCGTTCAATCAAGGAACGGGTCGTACCGGCATGACCGGTATGAAGAACCGCCACAACAGGTATACGCACCAGTCGCCAACCCTGGTTGTGGAGCCGGAAACCCAGTTCGGCTTCTTCATAGGCTTGGAGATTGCGATTTCCGGCATACCCCCCCGCGTTTTCGATAGCACTACGACGATATAACCCACCACCCGGCAAGCACGCCAACTCCCCTTGAGTTGTGGGCCGGTGGATATTGCGCTGGCGTTCGAACCAATTCCTTATCGTCCTATCCCGCAATAATCCAGATACTCCCGCTAGCCCAGGATCGCTCTCTATCAGTTGGAGAGCCTGCGGGAGAAAGCCCGGCTGCAGTTCCATATCTCCATCCAGGAAATACACGTAACGTCCGCTTGAATGCTGAAACCCAAGCTGAACACCGGTGCCGCAACCACGATCTTCGACAGCACGCAGTTGCACCACTTTAACGTCATAATTCTTTGCTATTTCAACCGTATCATCAGTGGATAGTGAATCCGCCACGATGATCTCGACTCCTCCCTCTATTCCCCGGACGGAATCAAGAACTGACTTAATGCACTTGGCGATCTTGCCCCCTTCGTTATAGGTCTTTATTAGGACTGACAATCTCATACTACACCTCATTAAGATTGAGACTCGCATTACCACTCATCGTTATTTCTTGACTCATAGAATAGAGGAAGGATTTTCAATAAAAGGAACAAAATTTGGATGAATTTACTTATCTGATTCTTGCAGTTTTGGCAAAACCACCCTGCCAAGCAGGCTCTGCGCGAGTTTCGTGAAAGCGTTTGGCGCCCCTATCCATAGCATAGATAAAATAGGCCATCATCGCCAGGCTCTCGCTTCCGAGGATGGAATTTGGCGAAAGCGGTACTTCCCCCATCGAGCGGATGAAAAAAACAGCAAGCATGGCGATACTGCCGCCACGCGTGATTTTCGCTGCGCGGATGGAGTAACGCACGAAGAAATATAGAAACCCCAATAAGGCAGTCAATCCAACAAATCCAGAGACGGAAAATACCTGTAAAAACAGATTATGGGCGTGGACCGCTCCCATAAGACCCCAACGGAGCCTGTTTTCCAGACTCCAGAAATCCATCCCTTGCCCGAACAAAGGGCTCTCCATTGCGCCTCGAATGGCCATGTCCCATATATATGTACGACCGCTGCCGGTTTCCAAACGCCCGACTGCCCGCCCTTCCAGCTGATGTTCGAAGGATGCGAGGAGAGATGTATCGGAAAACATCAACCAAGCTCCCCCTAATGCAAGAAATGCACTAGAAGCAACGATTAAAATGGATAGCGCGTGCCTATGATTTGTACTGCTGATTCTTGCTTCTGAACCAATATTGGACAGCAGCCGCCAGCCAAAAATGATGAAGAGTCCAAAAAATGCCGCCACAATTGACGTCTTCGATTGCGTCAAAATCAGCGCCAATCCCGCCGCTGCAAGAATACATCTTCTAATCCACGGTTTTGCTGAGGGCTCTGCCGCTTCGAGGATGAGAAGGGCACACGCGATTGATCCCATGGAGTTTGCATGGCTGGTCAAACCCCACAAGCGTATTCTGAATCCGGGAATGAGACCTATGTAACCAGGTTGTATCGTAAGGCTTGGTGCAACCACGGCAGCAACTAAACTGGCAAGCACCACTGCTGCAAGATACTGCTTGACAACGACTACTGGATCGCTGGTTGACATCCGTACCCAAAGGAACAGGGCAAGAAATACGAAGAATGGATAAACCAGCGATACATGGAAATAATGACTTTCACCAAAAACAAGCGGCAAGATGCTGAACGCCACATAAAACACGGTGAACGCTATCAAGATATCGTTAGGTGAATACAATCCCCTCCGCTTGAAGCGATCATTCTGTGCCCTCTTTTTGCTTGATGTAAACACCCAGGCCGTACATAGCGCTACGGAAACCCCGACGATGGCCGCGAGAAGCAGCTTGGCAACGATGGTTCCCCCCATATCGCCCTCCGATGCGATAACAAGGCCTTGTTGCTCCATTCTGAGAACCCGCTCCGACAGCAAGATAGTGCCTACGCTCGCTACAACTATCATCCATATCAGGCAGCTGAACAACCGGCCGGGCCAACTCGACGCCACGCCTATAGCTGCAATCACGGCACCCACGCAGCAAAGTGCAAAAACGAATGCCGCGATCAATAGAACGATGACTGTCAGCACCGTAAATCCTCGCAAATGATTGAACGCTGTTGATACATGCTCGTATTAAAGGCCCAAGAAGTTGAGCCCTCTGCGACCTACCGAAAATCTCATCAGCAAATCTGTAAGACTGAAGCTAAAGAAAAAACGGGGAAATGCTTTGAACAGGGCCAGAAGCACGAAGCATTTGAGAACAAGCGCCAGCAACTCAGTTGGAAGCATTGCCGCATGCGAGGAGTCCTCGAACAGTGTGACGGGCATGGCCATAAAGACTGCGATAAAAAAAGGACCTTTTATTACGGAAATGAATTCCACACGCGCAATCCCGCCTCTTACTGCTATTGCTTTTAGCTGTAATAAGAATCGAACAATGTACGCAACAGTGATGGCGAGGCCCACATGGACGAGGCTAATGTTTATAGTGAAGAACAAACCAGGGATCAGGAGCATCAAGCAAGCAGTCTGGGAATAAAATACCGTTTTCTGATCGCCGGTTGCGGTAAGGATTGCTCCGGAAAGGGAACCCATTGCGAGTGCAATCATTCCTATGGACATAGCGGAAAAAATTCCAGCGGCATCAAGCCATTTGTCGCCGAACACTACCTCAACGATTAAATCTGCATGAGTGAGAGTATATCCATACGCTGGAAAAACAATAAAACTGACCGCAGCGAGGGCACTCAGGTAAAGATGCCTTATTCGTCGTTGGTCATTACCAATTGCGGAAGCCGTGGAAAAAAGGATAGTTTGAAGTGTTTGCACCACGTGAAGTACAGGAGTGCGTGCTAACATGGAAGCAGCGTTGAAGTTGCCTAACGAGGATGCGCCGAGACTGCCCACGAATACGCCCGCAGTGTTATCTACAGCCCAGTTCAACACATTGATCGCAGCCACTTGGCGCCCCATCGGACCACTCTTGGTAGGCCGAAAGGGATTTGCAAGTCTTAGTGAGTGTGGACTGTAGTAATGTCCGATAACAACCTGGAGAATAGCTGCTACGTACCACGCTGTTAGTAGGGCCCATACACCGAAGCCGGCTAAAGCCATGGTTACCCCCACAATGGGAAAGGCTACAAGGTAAGCGCCGGTGGTTGATATTTGAATTTCTCGAAATCGGAGTTCAGCCCTCAGTTTCGACTGTGATATAGCGACGAATCCGACGAGCAGACATGAGGGGGCAGAGTACCTGAATACAGACCCAACAAGTTCATTTCCAAGATAATCTGCAACAGGGTAAGAAATGGCGATAACACCAAGCATGCAAATAAACGATAAAAGCAGGATTCTGGAAAAGGCTGTAGCGATTTCCTGTTTATCGTTGAAATGCCCTTGTATCAAAGACCATCCAAAGCCTTGGTCGATGACCAAAGCTAGTACTGCGTGGAGGAGCAACGCATAACCGAACGTACCTACCAGTTCGGGCCCGAGTTGCCGCATGATCAAAATCTGCGCAATCAACTGGGCGGCAACTCGAATGACCGTTCCGGTATAGTTGTTCTTGACGGCGCTTAAGCTCTTGACGGCCAGACTCATCTCATGATCCACCGATCTCGGCAATATTTCTGCTCGAGCGAAAAAAGCTCAAAGTCGCCCTGTAGCCCCATATCATCACGTTCCCGCAAATCGCTTGCGTTCCACTACTGACATCGCGGACAAGATATCGTCAATGAATGCCTGGTGCATTGCAAAAGCGTGCCGGTTATCCTGATCGACGGATGAGACCCGGAAAAGAAGCCCGTCGGGAATCATTCCCTTCAAGCCATAACGCATCTCCGCCAGTTTTTTTTCCCAGCCTTGAGTGATTGGTATGTCGCCTATCATCACCCAATACGTCACAGGTTCAATTCTTTGTTTTTCCAGCGAGGTTACGAGCTGCACAACGGGAATTGAACCCATTGATGAGGCAATATCCCTCCTCTCTCTCGATATCAGTTCAAAACCTTGTGCGGGATAACAGACTTCAGGATAGTGCGTTTGCATGGAATCTCTCTGATCATCGCCATACGCTATCGCCAGCATAACTCGATAACCGTTGGAATTCGCATACGTGCGGCTGAGTGTCTGGGTATAGATCCGTTCGATCAATTCCTTTTGCTGCGGATCGACCATTTGCACGAAGTTATGTTGCTCCTCCCTCCAGTCTCCGAATTCTTTCGGGATCATTGTTTCGAGGTCGACCGCCGGCCCCTGGTCGGCGATTTTTTGTGTGGGCTTCAATGCGAGCGCAAGGCCTGAGGCAGCGAGCATGAGTACTAGAAGCAGGCAATTTCTTAGCCAGGGATTCATTGTCATGCTTCCCCGAGCGCATTGCTTCTAACACGCAATCTGACCACCATTTGTAATAGCGAATCGACCCCAATGATCAGCAGCAGAGCACTGAGGAAGAGCACCATACCCGCAAATCCATGCAGGAAGCCCTGCCCCGCCTCATCGCCGAAATGGTAGGTAATCAGCGTCAGTACCATTACCCGGATAACGTTGGCGGTAAAGGATATCGGGACAATAAGGATAGCCAATGCGACGTTTCTGAATAATGAGTCGTGACGAACCAGATTAAGATAGAGCAGGCCGAGTGCCTCGAGCGTAAAGAGAGTATGAAGACCTGCACACGCGTCTGCTACCAGTAGCTTGTATTGCCCAATCTGCAGGATGACCCCAGTACGCGCAATGGGGTAGTTGAACCAGAAAAGAATGGTTTCCGCCACATATGAAACTGCCATTTTCATCGGCATTGTCACAGCATCGACGAACGTGGAGGGGAGAGGAATCATGAATAACATAAAAAAGAGAGGAAACCATTGCGTCTTGAGGGCGGTGCCACCACGCATGAGCAAGAGAATGGCAGTCAGCAGCCAGATTACCGAACCAATCTCGAACAGCAGGATATCCTGAGAGCGTCCAATCACATAGAGAAGCAGACCAGAAATAAAAATTGGCCAACCAGCACCTGGAGTTGCAGGCTTCCCCTCGCTCTGGCGCCACATTTCCGGCCACTTCCGATATATAAGCCAGCAGGCGATAGCGAGCACAATCGGTCCATGAGCTTGTTGATCGGTAGACCAGATACCACGAAAAAGATCGACCAGGCTTGGTAAATAAAGTACGATTAATCCGGCGATGACAGGCAACCAGACGAATACCGGGCTACGAGATTCGCCCGGCAGGTTTTTTTTATTGAAGATAATTGAAGAATTTATAACCATCTTGTTTTCACAATACCTGTTATCCCGTTATCTTCGCACCGCCGCCATGTTGCTGGTGCTGGGAATTCTGATTGGCTTGTTTGCCGGTGGAATGCAACCTGTTGCTGTAAATCTAATACCCAGCCCTTGGGATAAGCTTGCCCACGCTGTTATTTTCGCCCTACTCACGTGGGCAATAGGTGCAGCAAGTGGCCTCAGTGGCTGGCGACGGCTGTGCCTCGCATTTCTCGGAGCAGCGTTGATCGGCTTGTTTGATGAATGGCATCAGATGTATCTGCCCGGCCGCAAGGCAGGGTGGGATGATTTTGCCGCTGATGCGGCAGGTAGTCTTATCGGTATTGCCCTGCTCGAGGCAGAGTGGCGGCGCCGGAATTAACTCGGCTTTTCCAACTGCGCCAATAGCCACTCTTTCTGTTTTCACAAGCGAATCAAGAAAATATAAGATATATCATCCCTTTCGTTTAGCGCCTGATGTTCTTGGAATTTTCGATCATCCGAACCCATATATGAGTGATACGGCCATGAATCCATGCCGCTTCTATTATTCAAAAATCATTCAACACAGAACCTACCACTGCAGCACCCGTCTGCTGGAAACGCCGCGCCAACTCCACGGTGCGCGATAGAGAGGTATAGTTTTTTCGAAGGACAATCAAGGCAGCAGATGTCTCCGTTGCGATGATCTGTGCTTCCGCATATTCGCTTGCTGACGGAGTATCCACGATAACGACATCGAACTCGCCGCCAAGTGATTGCAGCAAATCTGCGAAAACGGACCGACCGATGAGTTCTTGTGGATTTGGCGGTACTGCGCCCGCAGGTAATACGGAAAGTCCAGGTAAGGACGGAATTCTTACAATGCTCTCCAAACCAGCACGACCTGCAAGGTAACTGGATAAGCCTCCACCTGTATTCACTTTAAAGAACTCCTGCTGGCGGGGTGCCCGAAGATTTGCGTCGACAAGCAGGGTACTCTTGCCAAGCTGTGAAAAAACGATGGCAAGATTAGCCGCTATGAAGCTTCGACCTTCTCCCCCGCCTGGGCTGACAATGGCAAGCACGTTTCGGTCCGCATCCGGTTCGAACCAGCGTAACATGAGCTGGCTGCGCAGACCCCTCAGGTGCTCGACGACAGGACTGAAGGGCTTGTAAGCCGCGATTAAATGGTGACTGAGACTGTTATCTCCTGCTGGCAGATAGAGATTATTAAACTGGCGCGAAAGAGCAAAACGCACATCATCGTCCGTGAGCAGGCCGAGGTTTATGGCTGCTTCACCAAAGTGGTTTTGCTGCTGTACCTGCGCTTCCAGTATGCGAGTCACATTCTCCTCGGACAGCCTTCCCGCATTGACGAGAATTACTCCGATCGAACTGCTATTTCCAATGATTTGAGTTCGGCCAGCAAAGAACGATTCGCGGGGATTGGAATTCTGACTCCGCTTGAGGGCCGGCAAACTGGCGCTTACGGGATTCATGATGTAACTCCGTTTGAGTATTAACTGGTTTCCGGGTTGGGCAGTTTGGGAAGACGACTCGAAAGCTTGTGGCGAGACGGACCGGACATTACCGCCAGCACCGGAATCTCTATGGCCTCCACAATGTCCTCTACAGAACGCACACGTCGATTCATTAATTCCACTATCAAGGCAGCGCCTACACCTAGCAGCGTCCCAAGAAAAATGGAAATCAGCATATTGAGCAATAACCTGGGTTTTGACGGCTCACTCGGGACTGAAGCAGGGTTCAACGGGGTTATGTTAGTCTGAACGGAAAGGCTTTCCAGACGGGTGAGAGCGCTACGCTGGCTTATGCCTTCGAAATTGCGTTGCGCGGCTTCCACATCCCCTTTGAGGACACTCATCTGATCACGCTGTTTGTTAAGTTCCAGCACGCGCTCCTTCTGCCTTTCCATCGCTTGGAGCAACTCTTGCTCTTTCCGTTTTCCCACCTCATAAGAGGTACCGATACTGCTATGAATCTTGCGCGTTTCAGCGGATAGCTTGCTTCTGAGAGATGCGAGTTCAGATTGCGTGCGTTTGGTTTGTGGATGATTTGGCCCCAGATAGGCGCTGCTTTCCTGCAGCTTGGCATCAAGTCGAGCAATGTCCGACTTCAAGCTGTTTACTAGAGGATTCTGCATCACCTCAGCCAAAGTCTCCGGATCTTCAAAGGCTTTCCGCTTGCTGCTACTGTCCGATGTTTGAGCCTGAATAATAGTGAGCTGCGTTGAAAGTTCATTGAGCTTGGCAACTTCGTAATCCAGGCGTTCGTCGGTGGCAACAAGCCCGCTTTCTTGCTGATATGCAGAAAGTGCCGACTTGGCTTGCTCAAGCTGATCCCTGGCGGCGGCAGTCTGCTCTTTAAACCACTGCGCATACTGCCGCGCGGGCGCGACCTTCAAATCCAGATTGACGTCGATGTAGGCCTGAGCGAAGGCGTTTGAAACAGCCGCAGCAAAATTGGGATCGCTACCAGTAAACTCAATATGTATGACGTTACTTTCCCGGGAGGGCTTGATATCAAGTTTTTTCTTCAGCAAGTTCGCAAGCCAAACGATAAAATCGCCTTTACTTCCGCCCTCCACCCACTGCTCCCTTATCTCAGAACTTTCGTCCATGCGCAGCATCTTCACAACACGCTCTGCTACGCGATTACTGTTGATAACATCAACCTGAGTCGCCATATAGGCCGGAGATGTCAAACCTGGCAGCACCATGCCAGCCACAGGATCAGGCGATTTGACGTCGACTACTACGGAGGCACTGGCAGTATATTGCTTCGGCAGCAGAACACTGACTATAAGTGTGACAATCACCGTAAACAATAAAACGGAGATGACTATCTTGTAACGCGCGCGAAGGATGAGCAGAAATTGTTGAAGTGTCATATGCTTGGAATACGCTCAGAAAATGCTTTCCCTTACGTAAATTATGTCGTTTGGTTGAACCGCATCCGTCATCTTGGGTGAAAGCCGCTCAACGTCCCCATCGGCATTTCTGCGATCAAGGCGCAGCCACCATTCGCTGCCGCGCGGGGTAGGTCCACCGCCCTGAGCAAGGGCCTGCATTACGGTCATGCCCCGCTCGATTCGATATGCGCCAGGCCGTTGCGCCTCACCGTAAATATAGAAAACAGGAGCCCGGTGAACGTAAATCGTGTCCCCTCCAGCAAGGATGATATCTTCCTCGGACCTCTCTTCCAGATAGAGTGCGGGAATATCGATCATCTTGCGGAAAGGTTGTCCATTGCGGGTCCCGGTGACGATCGCAAAATCATCGCCAAGCGCCGTGGTACCGCCGGCGGCAGCCAGCATATCACTCACCCTGCTTAGGGTTTCCAGGGGAAAACGTCCCGGCCGGTTGACCTGACCAAGCACGCTCACCTGATTGCCTCGTATCTGCAGGAGAACAATGGTTACCTGTGGCTGCTTTATAAAGCCCCCTTTCTTTAAGGCCGATGCAAGCTTGTTCTCGGCAGCGGCAACAGAAAGCCCACCGACCTCGACAGCGCCAACCAGCGGAAATGTGATGGAACCACTTTCGGAAACCCGGGTTTCAGTAGTAAGGTCAGGGTTTTGAAAAACCTGAATGCGCAGGATATCCCCCGCGCCCAGCGGGTAGTCAGGACTCTCGGCAAAAGCCTTAGCCGAGAACAACATTGACAGAAGGATCAAGGTGCGAACCAAAATTTGGAACATATTGTCGAACTTCCTCTTGATAATTGCGTTATCTCAACAAACCAGCCGCACCCTTTTCAAGGCCGGTATTATCGACTTGCGGCGAACTCGTATCTGTAGCACTGGCGACTGACGAAACGGAATGTTCTCCGCCGGATGCATTTTTATCCGGAGCAGCGAATTCGCCCATGTAGGTGATTTTGGCTTTTGCCTTGAGCGCCTTTATTTCCCCCCTCGCGGCTTCTGCCGCGCGCTGATTCCCAAGAAACTGCTGGATACGCGGTAACGCCGCTGCTTCGGTAATCGGCGCTGTTTGTGCGGCAGCAATCCGCATGAGGGTAATCGATTGCGGACCTTGGATGAGCAGGCCCTGGCCTGGTTTCAGCGGATGTATCTTGGGCAGGAACTCAAGAGGAATCTGCTCGGCAGAACGTGTTGCGCTGCCGGCGGCAAACTTTATCTCCCTGCCTTTCAGCCACTTTGCAATGTCTTCCATGGGCTTGCCTGAGTCGAGCATTTGCCGCAGTTCGTCCGCGACACCGGCTGATGAAGGAAGCACAATTTCCTGTATGTTATAAATGCGGCGTTCGGCGAAAAGCTGAGGATGTTCCGAATAGTAAGTTTTTGCTTCTTCGACGGTTGGCTTTGGGGTGGCCGCAGTGATCTGCTCGAGATAGGCGCGCGCAAGAATCTCTCTACGGGCGTTATCCAAGGCCATGAGAACCTCCGGTGAACGGTCAAGTTTTTTATTGACCGCCTGTTCTACCACAAGCTCCTGATCGACCAGGCGGTCAAGAACTTCCTGCCGAATCCTGGACGTGTTTTCCGGAGAATTTGCGCTATTGCGCGTGGTTCTGGCCAGAACATAATTGAGTTGGTGCACGGAGATTTCGCCGGAATTTACTTTGGCCGCTACCTGACTGGCCGGTTGTTGTGATTCTTTTTTGTCGCAACCCACGAGTCCTAAAACAAGCAACGGGAGCAATAGTGGCATTATGAATTTCTGATGATTCATTTTCATATGATCAAATTTGTTGAGCCATTGGCTTTTCGGTTAAAAAACAGGACAAATAATTTAAAACAACCCGGTATTTTCAAGTATTTTACATTTCCCGCCGGTACAGATTCTCGTCAATACAAGGGTGTAATTCAGGCACCTGACAACCACGGTAGCCGAGGTAGTATTTGGCCGCAATAGTCCGTTCGTACTATCAGACTCCCATTGTAAATCACTTTTTTCAAACTCCTCTCAGTAGTAATAATAGCGAAACATGATTGCTTGATTATCAGAAATTAAGCGTCGCCGAGACACTTCCTGAGGTGCTGTCAAAATCAAAGCCGCGATGGTTGGAAGTGCGGTGATCCCTATGAAAAGCGGCGCTGAGATAAAGCGTGTTAAGGGGCCGCCAATCCAGAGCAACTAAACCGGAATGCATTTGGTCGCTCCGATTACCTGTAGGAAGGGGAATAACAGCACCATGAAAATCACTGAGAACATAATCATAGCGCACCCTCAATGCAGTCTTTTCCGTGATTTGCCAGACAGGGGCAATCGAGAAGCGATTGATGGCCATGAAACTGCTCGAGAAACGCTCAAAGATAGAATTCTGAAAGGCAAATGGTGCAGTCTGATAATTGGATAATTGCCTGGACCATCCCCCCGTCAACTGCAGTTTGCTGGTCAGCAGCCAATTTATATTGAGATCGCCCACGAAGCCTGCGAAGTCGCGCTGGGGAAAATGAGCATGCTTACGCTGGAGGTAGCCGACTCCTCCCTCTATGGAGGTCTTGGCCGTGATGGGCCAACGCACGCGGAAATCATGGTGCATTTCATCGAAACGGGTGTCAAAGAGAACGTCGGGAAGAGGCGCCGGTCGATTGATGAACCGCCCAAGTCCGCTTCTCACTTTATAAGTGAGCGAGCCGCCGGAACTTGAGACATAGCGTATTCCCCCCTCCACCGAGGAAACCATATTGTTAAAATCCTGAATGGTCAGGCGGCTGTTCTTCATGACGCTATGGTCAAGACCGCCAATGAGATGCCAGGCCCTGTTAAGCTCAAGAACTCCATCGAAATGATAGTTGTCAGTGGTGCGCAGGTTGCGGTTCGTACCATTCACAAAACCGGTGAGGCTTGCAAAATTGTTAAGCGCTTCACTGTGGCGACTAGTCAATTTGCCATGAAGGTAAGGGGTTGCATACCAGTACCAGGCCGCATTGTAATTTTTTCCGAGAAAATCAAGAAAATCAAAATTCATGTAACGGTTATCAACCAGGGTACCGGTTACCTCGAAGCGTTGCATAAGATATCTTTTATTAAACCCAAGAGTTGCAGACGTGACAATGATCTGATCGGATCGCTGCGGTTGACCGGTGAATGCAACCGGGTTAGCGAGGGAAGACATACGAAAGACATTGCTGTCGTACGTAAATGTGGTGCCCGCGGTCACGCTGAAAGTCTTGTCGGGAACCATCCTGGGGGGATGCGGCATCGACTGTTGAGCCATTACCTGTTGCACATCCAACAAAAAAAAACCTAAAGAAGCAATTACTGCGATCCAACGATAGCGACCAAGGGAAAGATTTAACAGCAATCTTTTTTTCATTTTAGATATCTCTATCTTTCCGATACAAAGGAGGCTGCAAGAGTATCACCTTGATTAACGGGAGGATAGCAGAAGTGGTATTCGTGTTAACGGGTGCTGAGAGGCTTTGCGGCGCATGGAGGAAAGCATTAATATGCAGCCCGATCTTTCAGTACTATCAGAATAGTCTTGCAGATGATGTGCAGATCGAGCCGCAACGACCAGTTGCGCAAATAATCGAGATCATGATCGATGCGCGCCTGCATCTTGTCCAGGGTTCGCGTCTCTCCGCGGTAGCCGTTGACCTGCGCCCAACCCGTAATTCCCGGCTTTACCTTGTGCCGGATCATGTAGCCTTTTATAAGATTGCGATATATCTCGTTGTGCGCTACTGCATGAGGCCTGGGACCGACAATGCTCATGCGCCCCTGCAATACATTGATGAACTGCGGCAATTCGTCCAGGGAATTCTTCCGCAGGAAAGCCCCGATGCGAGTTATGCGGGTATCATTCCTTTGTGCTTGTCGAATGGTATTCCCATCTTCGCAGACGCTCATCGAGCGAAACTTGTAAACGAGGATTTCCTCGCCGTCCAGCCCATAGCGTCGCTGCTTGAAAATAATGGGGCCTGGCGAATCCAGCCGGATGGCAGTCGCGATGAGCAGCAGAAGTGGCGAGATGAGTAGAAGGATCAGTAGCGAGAGGATAATGTCGCTGACCCGCTTAATGATCCCATTGGAACCCGCAAAGGGGGATTCGCAGACGGCGATAACAGGCGTGCCACACACTGTGCCACTGCGCGCCTGGATAAGATCAGTAATAAACATGTCAGGCACGAAATAGATTGAAGCAGTCGTATCCTTCAACTCGTCGAGAACATGCAGAATGCGGGGCTGGGAGGCCATCGGCAACGACAGATAAATGAACTGAATACGGTGCTCCTTGACAAATTCCGGAAGTTCTCGAAGTCTTCCGAGCAAGGGATTATGCCGCGCGTGTGGAAGTCGGCTCTCATTCCGATCATCAAAAAAACCGGACAGTTCCATATTGGAATAACGCGTTTCATGGATACGACTGGCGAACGCCGCTCCCTGCTCGTTCATGCCCACGATGATGGCGCGCTGTGGCGGACCCTGGAGCATGAGGAGATAGGGTGCAGCGATACGGAACAGCAGATGGGCGCCGATTTGACTTAAAGGCGCAGCCCATAGCCATGTGATGAGCACCTGGCTGGAGAATTGTGCGATATAGCCGGTCGCAAAACCGAGAAAAAATAGTAGCAAAGCCATCCAGAACCAGGTGTAGAGCACGTCGAAGATAAGGACTTTGACGGATGACCGGAGATGTGACGCACCTGGAAAGGAGATAGAGAATACGATGACCGACAGGATCAAATAAGGCGGGAGCAATTCGCCTTCAAAACTGGTGCTAATCAGCCATAACGAAAGTGTCAGTATTGCCGGATCAAGCACTGACTCGACCGCGCTCAGCATATTGTTAGCCAGCGGGCCTTTCGCCTGGCGCGCGGTAACAGTTGAAGCGGAAAATGTGGGATTTGCCTCAGCCATGACCAACGCGTTGCTCGATTTTGGAAATGGCTTGCACCCGGTTGTAGACATCGAGTTTCCGGAATATCTGGTGCAGGTGGTTTTTGACAGTGTAAGAACTGATGCGCAGGATACTGCCGATTTCAGCATTTGTTTTGCCCTTTCTTACCCAAGTCATTATTTCGACCTCTCGCTCGCTCAACCCATGGAGCTCGAACTCCGGCGCATCTGCGAGGAGGGAGGGCCGGCAGGAGTGCTGCGGCAAGGGCGTTACGCGGCGCAAAGCCGTATCAAGATAGGGCAGCAAGATTTCCATTGCGATCAATGTTGAATCGTCAAACTTATCCTTAGAACTGAAGACGACATAAAGGCAGTCATGGTGTCCGCGCTCATCACTGATACCATGGAACAGTGAGGAGCGCATGTTGCGTAACGCTCTTCCAAAAGAGCAGTGCGCCGCCCCATCCCCCTGAAGAATCTCCGACACGCCCAACTGCGCCTCGCAAACCCTGGATGCATAAGGAATGCGTCCCATCTCAATCCACCGGTTGTAGGATACGTGCAGCAATGGAGAAAGCCGGTCCAACTGCAATTGCGCCGTTCTGAGACCGGGCAGCGGGGAAATGATGTCGTAGCGGACATTGTTCGAACCGAAATCGCCCCAAGCCGCAAGCAGGATTTCATGGGGCAAATAATGCTGCACTTCTCCTTGCAGCCATTTTAATAGGTCAAAATGGCGACGAACTGCTGTTCCTTCCTGAATGATGCGAAAGTAACGCTGAAGATGATCATCAGTAAACGAAGGGAAAAAACCCATTTTATTTTGTGAGTAATCCGGTTTATTGAATGGGTTAAATAACTCAGGCTCTGATATTAGCGGTAAAACGAATGTGAATTGTGGGCGAACGCTGCCGTTACATTATGTAGTTGTTTGTTCTCTCTCTGATACAGCACAAACGCTCCTGGTTTCCCCCTCAGTCTTTCCAATATTGGAGGCTGTGAGTTCTGCTCGACACTGTGCTTCATTTTGAGTTTCCGCTTTATCGGGAGTATTCGAAATAATGACTCACTACTGTTACCAAAGTATTTCCATACTGCTACCATCAATATTAAGGATAACAGGTGAAAAGTCTTCCCTGCTAACGACTGCTCACTGCAAAAGAACAAAAACAAGAGCGAAAACGAGAATGAGAACAACGAACGAGAACAACAACAGGCTAAGGATTAGATATTACCGGTAATAAAAATACTGTCTGTTCGCTAATTCACATAACCTCAATAAATATGAATTTGCCGTTTGGAAGGGAATTTGATAATCAGAGCATCAAGACCTGAAGCAGGTATTACGAAGGGCATATGCGGGAGATCGCCCGGACAGGGGGCGTTTATGGGCTGCTATCGGCAAATCCATGTGCTTCGCAAGTGCGAAGGCTGGCAACCGGGTAAAAACCAGGCATACGGGTTAAGGATGGACCCTCTTGCGTTGCCGGGTACATAAACTTGTTATGCAAAATTGCTGACAATAGAAGCAGGCCCGGCCAGTTGTGAAAGAATCATGCCCTGAATTTACGGGGAGTTACGTATAGGAGTGGATTGCTCTCGACTCCCCAAGCAGGAGAAGGGTGAAATCCCGGCTGATAAAGTTCCTTGTTTCGTCGCACTTTACCCACAGTTCACCCGCTTTTAAGACTCTACTACAAAAGATTTCAAACTGAAAGGTTGTGTACGTCATATTGGGCATAGTGAAGATACATGGTTATGTCGTTTTACTTCACACTGCGCACGGCAAGTTCAAACGGGAGGACCTGCGGTGCGCAAAGTCTCACAATGAATGAAATTGATGGGTAGATGTTTTGGGGTGGCTGATGGGGATCGAACCCACGACAACCGGAATCACAATCCGGGACTCTACCAC
>Ga0134128_10001058_pt1 | contig 36785 bp, 25 predicted proteins | sample KB31754_FD_96462 | JGI IMG/M metagenome (GOLD analysis project Ga0134128, IMG submission 96462) | Terrestrial soil microbial communities with excess Nitrogen fertilizer from Kellogg Biological Station, Michigan, USA - KB3-175-4 | ecosystem: Environmental > Terrestrial > Soil > Unclassified ...
AGTCTCCAGCCTGTCATTGCAAAGCCCTTCGACATACCATTTATCACTGCTACACGGTCGCGAAGCTCCGGGAATTGTGCTATGCTTTCGTGATGCCCCACATAGTTGATGTATTCGTAGATCTCATCACTGATGATGAAGACATTGGGGTAACGTTTGAAAACTTCGGCAAGACCAGCTAATTCTTCACGCGAATAGACACTGCCTGTTGGATTGCAAGGGGAAGAAAAAATGAACAGCTTTGTTTTGAGAGTTATTTCCTTTTCCAGCCTTTCAGGGGTGAGCTTAAAATCGGTATCTATATCGCAGGGGATAAATTTTACTACGCCTTCTGCCAAGGCAACCTGGGCACTATATGTAACCCAATAAGGAGTGGGGATTATAACCTCATCTCCAGGGTCTACAAGACTCATTATGACATTAGCTATGGATTGCTTTGCGCCGGTAGATACAATTATTTCTTCAGGACTATATTCGAGATTGTTGTCGCGTTTTAGCTTTTCGCAAATTGCTTTTCTTAATTCAGGGAAACCAGCTACAGGAGGATATTTGGTATATCCCTCTTCCATTGCTTCGGTAGCAGCTTCGCAAATATATTCGGGAGTACGGAAATCTGGTTCTCCAAGGCTCAAATCTACAATGTCAATACCTTGTGCTTTCAGTTCGCGGCTTAGCTTTGCCATGCGTATTGTTTGCGGCTCAGCTACCCGGTTTATTCTTTGGGATAGTTGCATACGATTATGCTATTGGTAAAAGACAAATGTAAGCAACCTGTGCTTAAAAGCTTATACAATATTGTGAATTATAGGTTAATGCGAATAAGCTGTAGTGAAAAACATCAAATAAAGGGAAAACAATATAATAATGCCTATGACAACTGACAGGAGGATTATAGTTTTTTTATAACCACTGTTTATCACTTTTATCTTGCGGAACTCACTTAAATTATTGATAATGTTCTCCATGCGTGAAAAGGCTGTTTCACCTTTTACTACATAATCGTAGGCGCCGTATTTCATACTGTCGACTGCAACATCCAGTTTATCCTGGCCGGAGAGCATTACTACTTCTACCTGGGGATGGGTTTCTTTTATCTCTTTTAAGATTTCTACACCATTTTTGACATTGGCTTTTTGCGCGTTCAGATGATAATCGAGAACAACAATGTCAGGATTAAGATTCATGTTCTTTAATGCGTCTTCGCCATTTTCAAACGTTTTGATATTATAGATAAAACGTTCGGACAAATAGTCTTTCAACATTTCATTCTGAATAGGTTCATCATCGACCAGGAAAATGGAATGTTTACTGTCTGTTGCCATATAGTGATGTTTATTTTGTAGAAAAATAGAAAAAATATTTAAAAGGAAAGAATTGGCAGTTTATTTTTTGCACACGTTTGTAGCGCAAAAATAGATACCATAGGTTAAGCCATTATTATGATTTAGAGAGCAACTGACTTCTTAAGTTCCTCGAAAGCCTTTGCACAGACACGTTTTAGATTATCTACAAGTTGTGGCAGCATATCGTAATGGGTTGTTTCGGTGGCTGCCTGTTCGATAAGGAGAATGTGACTAACTTCCTCTTTTACCCCCATATACGACAATTGCGGCTTGAGGGAGTGGGCGGCAATTTTTATGGTAGAATAATCTTTCGTCTGAAGACCTTGTTCAATATTGTTTAAAAGGCGGGGTACATTTTCCAGGAACATGCCTATGTATTTGTTCATTTTGGCAGTATTGTTTTCTGTGAACTGATTTAAGAAATTCATATCAGTTATTTTATCAGGTAAGGTTTGTGTTACCGGACCCATTGGTTTTTTTTCGGGAGATGCGATATTTTCTATTTGTATGGGCTTGTTTTCGAGAACTGCGATCATTTTTAAAAGAAGTTCATCGGTCTGGAAGGGCTTGGATACGTAGGCATTCATGCCTGCATTAAGATATTGCTGTACGTCTTCCTGTAGCACATTAGCCGTCATAGCAATGATCCTTGTATCGCGGGCAGGAGAGGGTAGTGTGTTTCTGATTTCCTTTGTTGCTGTGAGTCCATCCATTACAGGCATTTGTATATCCATTAGTACTATGTCATAATTTTCTTTCTGCACACGATTGATGGCTTCCTGGCCATTTACAGCTATGTCAATAGATATGCCGGGGATAATTTCTTTTAAGGTATCCTCGGCTACCATGCGGTTAAACTCGTTGTCTTCAACAAGCAGTAGTTTTATCTTGTTAAGACATTGCATTGATTTTTCATCAACGATGCTTTTGGGCACATCCATTGGTTGCACAGTAGATTCTTCGAATGGTATGATAACGGTAAAAGTAGTACCCTTATTAAGCTCGCTTTTTATTGAGATATCACCTTTCATTAATAAAACCAATTGCCGGGATATGGTCAAGCCGAGTCCTGTGCCACCATATTTCCTTGACACATCTGCACCCGCCTGTGTGAAGCTATCGAATATCTTGTCTATGTTTTCGGGAGCAATGCCGATACCGGTATCTATAATATCAAGCTGTATCCAGAAATTTTTATCCTGTTTTTTCTGAATTGTAGCGCGTACTTCTACATGGCCTTTTTCGGTAAATTTTATGGCATTGCCTGTGAGATTGATTAACACCTGGTTGATCCTTGTGGGGTCGCCAATCAATCTACCGGGAATGGCCGGATCTACATACACACGTAAATCAATATTTTTTTCTTCGGCTTTCAGCATCAGCATATCGCTCATGGCCAGGATCACTTCGCGCAAAGAAAAATCTGTTTGTTCGATGATTATTTTGCCCGCTTCTATTTTAGAGAGATCAAGAATATCATTAATAATAACCAGGAGATTGTCTGCTGATTGCCTTATGGCCCCCAGGTAGCGCATTTGTTCCGGCTTAGGGTCTTTGCCGAGTAAGAGCCGTGTCATGCCTACAATTGCATTCATAGGTGTGCGTATCTCATGGCTCATATTGGCCATGAATTGCTGCTTTAGAAAAGCAGTTCGTTCGGCTACTTCTTTTTCTTTCTTTGCAAGTTCTGTTTGTTGCCTGATCTGAAGATTGCGAAGCTTATTAAATGTTGTCTGCGTGAATATTTCTTCTTTTAGGTTTTCAAATGCTTTCAGATGGTGAAACGCTTTGGGTATATCGCCCATTTTATCATACAACGCAGAAAGCATTTCATGCACGCTCATCAGGTCGTGACGGCGCATGTATTCGTCGGCCAGATTATAAGCGGCATTTAGATGCTGCAACGAAAACTGATAATTGCCTTCATCCATTTGCAACCTGCCAAGATAAAACTGGCTGATGATCTGCACCTCTACAAATCCCTGCTGCTGCGCTTTTTGTAATGAGTCAGTAAGATATTTGTGCGCATGATCGAAATCCTGCATTTTATAATACACTTTGCCTAAGCCACTTTCGGCCATTACATATACTGCATTTTCCGGTTCGGAATGGGCAAGGTTTTCTTCAAAATAGCGAAGCGCCTCGCCAAATTGTTCCTGTTTAAAATAGATATTGCCAAGTGTATTGTAAATAGAAACCAATCTGCTTGTGTCGTGTGAGCGTTCAAAGATAGGTAAGCATTTTAGAGCGTACTCGAGAGCGCTGTCATAATCGTATAAATCGTACAGGAGATTGGAAATACTTGTAAGATTTACAGACTGGGCAAATTCGTCACCTAATTCTTCATTTATTGCAAGTGCTTTTTCAAAATAATTTAGGGCGTTTGCCAGTTCTCCTAAGTCGCGGTAAATGTTCCCAAAATTATTTAGTACGCGCGTTTCGAGTCTTCTATCATTTACTTTTTTCGCCAAGCTGAGCGCTTGTGGCAGCACTTCAAGCCCTTTGTCATATTCACCCTGTAGCCAATAGCAGGAGCCTTTAAGATTAAGTCCCCGGCCTTGTCCGCGTAAATATCCTTCGGCAATAGAACGTTCAATAGCCTGATCTGCCAACAAAAAGGTTTGATCTACATCAAAATTGCGCATTTCGACAGCCATATCTATCAGCGTGTCAATCTTTGCCTTTTCATTGGTAAGACTATCGTATCGTTGCTGTAATTCCTTGTAACGCGGAGTGTCCATTTTAGATGAAATTTTCGGGTTGTGCATTTCTTTCTCTCTTATCTATAAAAATAAAAACCCCCTTTAAAACAGGAGGTTTTTTTATAAGGTGGATAATTATACTATTTATTAAGCTGCGTTGTCCTGGGCTTTATAATCATTAAGGCCTTTATCAACATAACTGGTAAACAGCACGCAAAAATGGCCCATTAACCATAACCCCCATGCTGCTGTAATCCATGCCGGCCAGGGATAAGTCCATCCTTTATGTCCTTTATCATAAGTAGTCCACATTATAACTACACCGATAGTAAAAGCTACGGCATGCAGACCAAGCAATGATAGCTGGCGTTTGGTTGGTTTTATTCTTTTAGGCATTATGCTTTTAATTTTGTGCAAAGATAATTTGCCCGGGTGGAAAAATAAAATACTTATACTCAGAATAATATAATATTGGATAATTAATATGACCAATTTATTAATTCATTAAACTATTATGTATATCATATTCAAGTTTGAACCTTTCCACAATAATTTATATAACAATGTGTATCTTTATCATAAGCAACAGAATTATCTCGCCTTAATAATATTTTTAAAAGGTCTTTTCAGGCCATAGTATTTTTTTATCTAAATAGATCTTACCCATAAGTTTTTGTAAAAAATGAAGAAATTATTGTACTTAGCTATTGCTTCCAGTGTATTGATGTGTGGCCGGGTGTCTGCACAGCCGTGGCTCAACCAGGGAAATAATGCTCCTATTCGCATGAAAGATGTAATGGAACACTACAAAACAGATGTAGAGCCATTGATGAATAGTGAAGAAGAGGATGACCAAGATAATAATCCGGGAATAAAAGAAGGTAAAAATTATCAATTTGACAGATGGCTTTGGTACTGGCAACAACATCTTGATGAAAATGGGTATATGGTTTCGCCTATTAAGAATTTTGAAGAATGGCAGGCATATAAAGTAAAGAACCAAATAGCAAATAAAGCCTCAAGAACCACAGGTGATAAGTCATCATGGGCCTTTATGGGTCCTCTTACAGTTACAGAAAACGATAGTTCAATATTAAGACAGGCGGCCGGTATAGGTAGAATAAGTGTAGTCGCATTTCATCCCACAGATACTAATACATTCTGGATAGGAAGCCCGGGGGGAGGAGCATGGAAAACAACTGATAACGGTAGTACCTGGACATGTATGACAGATGCATTGCCATTGCTGAGTGTTTCGGATATTGTCATAAACCCGGAGAATCCCAATACTATCTATTTATGTACGGGAGACGGCGATGCAGGAGATTATTACAGCATTGGTGTTTTAAAATCTATTGATGGGGGTGTGACATGGAATAACACTGGTTTAAAATGGACTACGACACAATTCAGGACGGCCAATAGTATGTTGATAGATCCCTTAGATACCAATTCTTTGATACTGGCGGCGAGCGACAGTCTTTATAGATCTTATGATGGTGGAAATAACTGGAAGGGGGTAGCCCCTGGGGATTTTAAACAAGTGCTATACAATCCTGCAGATACGAGTATAGCATATGCCACCAGTTATTTTAACAGTGCATCTGCTCAAATATTTAGGTCGACAGATGGCGGAGACACATGGAATCAATCAACAAAATTTTCTACTGCTTTGAGGATTGCCATTGCCGTTACCCCAGCCAATCCGGGTGTGGTAAAAGCAATCGCGGCATCAGCGAGCAGCAGTAGCTATTACGGATTGGATGGTATCTATAGCTCGACTGACACCGGACAGACTTTTACAAGAATTTTTGCAGATAGTAGCTGTACCAGAAACCTATTGGCTGAAAACCCTACCGGAAATGGTTGTGGTGGACAAGGGTTTTATGATCTTACAATTGCTATAAGCCCACTGGATACAAGCAACGTATATGTAGGTGGAGTAAATGCATGGTATTCCACAGATGGTGGTAGTAGCTGGACGCAATTAAATCAATGGGATGCATCAGGGCTTACCTCTGTAAGGCAAGTGCATGCCGACAAACATTGTATGCGTTTTCATCCATTAGTTCCTACCCGCCTTTTTGAATGCAATGACGGAGGCATTTTTATGACAAACAATCCATTGCCGGGCTCTCCATTATATTATAATTTATCAAGCGGGTTAGCGATAACTGAATTTTATAGATTAACATTGAGCGACTCCGCCAGCTATGTGTTGGCCGGAGCCCAGGATGATGGTACTAAATATCTTCAGGGGGGCGCAGATAAATCTGTATTAGGCGGTGATGGAATGAAGTGCATCATAGACAATGTAGATACTACAGTTTGCTACATGGAAGATGAATATGGTGCTCTATACAAGTATGCTAACAACCTTGGTACTCTAAAATACAAATCCTACATAGCCGGAAAAATACCCGGAAAGCCAACTGGCGCATGGGTCACTCCTTATATCATTAATCCCAGCAGCAGCCCCAGCTATCATACCTATATCATTGCGGGATATCAGCAGGTTTATGTTAGTGCAAGCCAGGGTAGCTCATGGAGCAGCATTTCGCCCACCTTCGGAACACTATCTTGCCTGGCTGTGACACCAGCAGATACTCAGACCATCTATGTGGCTGAACAATATTCCAATGTGATGCATTATACCCATTCATGGGATGCAGGTTCATGGCGTGGTTTGTCGACGCCCCGATATGGTCCTAACTTATACATTTCGGATATATTAGTTGACCCGAAAGATGCAACACATATCTGGGTAACTTTTAGCGGTTATGATACTGCAAAAGTTGCTGAGTATAGCCCATCAAAAGGGTGGAGTACATTAGATGCAAATCTGCCTAATGTGCCTGTAAATTGTATACGCATGGATACAACTAACAGAGACTTATATATTGGCACTGATATAGGTGTGTTTTATCGCACTGACTCCATGACACAATGGGAACCTTATGATAGTGGATTACCTGTGATCAGAGTGAACGATCTGCAAATAAAATATAGTACGAATGAAATATGGGCGGCTACTTATGGAAGGGGCATTTGGGCGTCTCCAAAAGAGGATAGCGCAATGAGAGATACAACACATCATACTGCAGGAATTTCTATTGTCCCATTTGTACTGAATTCTCTGAATGTATATCCTAATCCTAATAACGGTCAATTTACAGTTGCAATTAATAATGATTATGCAAATAAACCTGTAACAGTGAAATTGATAGATTATATGGGCAGGGTAGTGTGGCAAAATAATGCTGCTACAAGCGGGGCAGGTACAATATCAATAGATACAAAAGGAATAGCTAAAGGGGATTATATAGTAGAAGTAGATAATGAGAACAGTACGATAGGACGAAAGAAATTAGTAATTGATTAAAATCAGTAAAAACTATAAAGCTATCTTCAATGAAATATATAATTCTTATTCTGATCAGTAGTTCGCTATTGTTTTCAAATAGTGGCAATGCACAGCAATGGCTAAATGAAGACAATAAAAATGCTGTAAGGCTCACTGATGTAGTTAATGATTATAGAAAAAATATACAGCCTTTGATGGCGCATGATGATGATGATAATAACTCCACTCCAATAACTAATAAGAAGGGATTGAAATTACAGAGTGAGGACAAGAATTATCAATTCGACCGCTGGTTGTGGTATTGGCAACAACACCTCGATGCTAACGGATACATGGTATCTCCAATCAAAACCTTTGAAGAATGGCGCATCTATAATGAGAAAATGAATGTGGCGAATAAGCTGGCAAGGACCACAACAGACAACTCAAACTGGGTATTCCAGGGGCCGAATATTGTAGATAGCACCGACAGTGTGTATGAAAGTCAATCACCGGGAATAGGCAGGATCAATGTAGTAGCATTTCACCCGACAGATGCCAATACGTTTTGGATAGGGAGCCCCGGCGGCGGCGCATGGAAGACTACAGATAATGGCATGAGCTGGACCTGCATGACAGATAAATTACCACTTATCAGTGTTTCCGATATAGTTATCAATCCTAAAAACCCAAGCACTATTTATCTATGCACAGGAGATAAAGACGCAAGCGATTATTACAGCATAGGGGTATTAAAATCAACTGATGGGGGAAACACGTGGAAGCTGACCGGCATCAGCTGGAAAGAAAGTGATCTGCGGCTGGCAAATAGCCTTGTGATAAACCCAATAGACACAAACACACTGATTTTAGGAGCAAGTGATTCCATTTATATCACACACAATGGAGGAAGCACATGGAAAGGTAAAGCAACAGGAAATTTCAAGCAGATAATATATAATCCGATAGACACTAATATACTTTATGCAACACAGAGATATAACGTTGTTACCTCAACATCTGCACAGATATTCAGATCTTCGGATGGCGGGCAGAGTTGGAACCAGGTAACAAGCTTTACGTCATCATTTAGAATTTCTCTTGCTACAACACCCGCAAACCCCGCAATTGTCAAGGCGCTTTCTTCTTCATCGGATCCGGGAAATTTTCTGGGACTTGATGGCATTTACAGCTCGTCTGATACAGGGAAGACATTTAGTGAAATATATACAGGTGGTTGCGCAAATAATTTGCTGACTTTTGATCCTGCAACTACAACTACCAGCAGTGGCGCTTGTGGCGGCCAGGGACAATATGATCTGACGATCGCCATTAGCCCGGCCGATGCTAACAAAGTGATAATAGGCGGAGTAGATGCCTGGTACTCTATAGATGGAGGTGTGACATGGACAATATCGAATGAATGGGCAAATTTTTTAGTAGGTGTTGACCTTGTACATGCAGATAAACATTGCATGCAATTCAGCCCTGTTGTATCAAACAGATTTTTTGAATGTAATGATGGCGGGATCTATTTCACTGAAAATCCATTTACAGATATTACTGTTTGGAATGACATTACAAACGGAATAGGCATAACCGAATTTTACAGAGTAGCGGTGAGCAATACTGCGGGCTTTGTACTTTGTGGAGCCCAGGATAACGGTACAAAAGCCCTGGGCACTTTAACAGGGGATGTGAGAGGCGGCGACGGTATGGAATGCCACATTGATTATAATGATACAACGCAAATGTATTTTTCAAATCCCTATGGTGCTCTCGGCAGTTATAATTTAGGTACAAACATATTTAATTCTATTTCCAATAATATACCTGGGACTCCAACCGGAGCGTGGGTTACTCCCTATGTTCTGCATCCCAAAATTAATACCATTATCATTGCAGGGTATCAAAATGTATATCTGAGCACAGACCAGGGAAATAGCTGGAGCGCGGTGACAGTGACGGCATATCCTACACTTTACAGGGTAGCAACCACTCCGGCCGATAGCACAACCTTATATGTTACTGAAGAGGATACAAACAATATACACTATACACATAATCTTAATCTTTCAGGGGGTACGGGTACTACATGGTCTGATCTGCCAAAGCCTCCGGGAAGCGGTATCGTATCTGATATCCTGGTTGACCCATCTGATAAAGATCATGTATGGGTTACGTTCAGCGGATACACCAGTGATAAGGTAGCGGAATACAATAAAGCGTCGGGCTGGAAATTAATAAATGGCACATTGCCTAATGTGCCTATTAATTGTATACAAATGGACACCTCGACAAGGATATTGTATATAGGGACTGATATAGGGGTTTTTTACAGAACTACCTCAATGACGGACTGGGCCACATATAACAAAGGGTTGCCTGCTGTAAGAGTAAATGATATTCAGATCAACTATACAACAAGCCAACTCTGGGCAGCTACCTATGGCCGCGGTATATGGGCATCATCAAAAGAAAAAGCGCCAATAAGTGTATCTATTATTCCATTTACCATTAATTCACTTAGTGTCTATCCAAACCCTACGAATGGAAATTTTACATTGACCGTAGATAATGAATTTGCAAATAAGAATGTATCAGTAAGGTTGATAAATAACAATGGCCGAACAGTATGGCAAAGCAATAAGACATTAGATGATAATAGTCATTTATCAGTGAATGCAACAGGGCAGCCAAGAGGAACATACCTGGTGGAAGTAGCTGAAGAAAATAGCATTATAGGCAGAAAGCAAATAGTGCTTTATTAATAATGAGATACTAAAATAGAAAATGCCACACCGGAGCGTGGCATTTTCCTATTTTAAAATGATTTAGAATTATGCTTTAGCTTCTTGTAGCTTTTTTATAAGCGCCTGTTGCAGCAGGAAATATGCGCCGAACAGGACTATACTGCCTGCCATATCTCCAATCAATGTATTTTTAAAGAATGGAATTGCCATAACATAAGTTTTGGCAAAACCGCTCATACCATAGCCCCAGAGACCTGTAAGATAAGTTCCCAAATTTGAGATAATAAAAAACAGCGTAGAAGCTCCTATTGTATAGCCTAATATAGATAAAGGTTTAGCCTGCGACATACGAGAGCCTAAAAATGTAGCTGCAAATAAACCGCCGTAAACAAAAAACTGTGAAATATCGTAAAAGCCCTGTATGCTTGTAAATAACTGGAAATACAAATCGGCAAAAAGCTGACCTAATAGCGGAACAAGAAAAGCAAACTTTCTGTCTTTGATCACTGCACCACTGAATAAACCTATTGCAGCCAAAGGAGCAAAGTTGTACAGGTGCATTTCAGTATTGACCACACGTGCTGTAGACGCCATTAATATAAGGCCGCACGCGATAAGAATATTTAGATAGTTACGTTTCATCTTAGTGTATTGATACATGCAAAAGTAAGAAGTTGCGGGTTAAAAAAGAATGGGTATTGATAATATATAAAAAGAAAGCGTCCCCAAGAGGAACGCTTAAAAAAAGGTACTTAAGCTATATTACAAGCCTTTGCCGTGGCAATTTTTATACTTTTTGCCACTACCACAAGGACAAGGGTCATTACGGCCTATTTTAGGGCCTGCCTGCACAGGAGTACGTTTTACTGCAGTTTGTTGAGAGCCGTCTAGATCATTTTCATCAGCAGCATAATCCTGACCAGCCGCGTCTACATCATCTTTATTTACCTGCAAATTGCTCATATCCGTGCGAGGTTGCATCCTGTTAGTTGCGTGTGGTGGTGCTTCCTGCACAGGAATAACAGCACGTAATAAGAAGGAAACAATATTGCGGTTTGTTTCGAGCAACATCTGTTTGAACAGGTTGAAAGATTCAAACTTATAGATCAATAATGGATCTTTTTGTTCGTAAGAAGCCATCCTAACTGATTGGCGTAAATCGTCCATTGCACGGAGATGGTCTTTCCATGAGTCGTCGATCATGCCGAGTGTGATCGTTTTTTCAAGTGTCTGCACCACAGGTCGTGCTTCGTGCTGTACTGATTCCTTTAAGTTAGAATAAACCTGCAACCCACGAATACCATCAGTGAAAGGAATAACTATATTCTCAACACGATCGCCATTGTCTGCTAATATCTGGGTTAAAACAGGTAATGTTTGTTCGCGAAGTGAAGCAATCTTTCTGCTATAGAAATCTTTAGCCTGATGATATAGCTTGTCTCCAACTAAAGAGAGGTCTATTTTTCCAAATTCTTCAGGATCAATCTCTGGTTCTATTGCCAGATGCTTCATTGCTTCTAACTTGAAAGCCTCAAAATCGCGGCTTTCCTGGAATTGCCCTGATAAGTCAACGCAAACATCATATAAGGCATTATCAAAGTCTATAGCAAGGCGTTCGCCAAATAGTGCATGGTTACGACGTTTATAAATGACATCGCGCTGGGTATTCATTACATCATCGTATTCCAGCAACTGCTTACGAACACCAAAGTTGTTTTCTTCTACTTTTCTTTGCGCACGTTCGATGGATTTGCTGATCATGCTATGCTGCAATACTTCGCCTTCCTTATGTCCCATTTTATCCATAAGGGAAGCAATACGTTCTGAGCCAAAAAGACGCATCAGATCATCTTCGAGGGAAACGAAGAACTGAGATGTACCAGGATCGCCCTGGCGACCTGCACGACCACGTAACTGACGGTCGACACGGCGGCTTTCATGACGCTCTGTACCAATAATGGCAAGTCCGCCTGCTTCTTTAACACCGGCACCCAGCTTGATATCGGTACCACGACCAGCCATGTTTGTTGCAATGGTAATAGCTCCGGACAAACCGGCTTCCGCTACCACCTGTGCTTCACGGGCATGCTGTTTCGCGTTCAGTACATTATGCGGGATCTTTTTTTGCTGCATCATACGGCTCAGCAATTCCGAAACTTCTACCGACGTAGTACCTACCAGTACCGGACGGCCGATAGCGCGCAATGCCTCTACCTCATCTATTACAGCTTTATATTTTTCGCGTTTGGTTTTGTATACCAGGTCTTGCTGGTCTTTACGAGTTACAGCTACATTGGTAGGGATAGTAACAACGTCGAGTTTATAGATTTCCCAAAATTCACCGGCTTCTGTTTCGGCTGTACCGGTCATACCGGCCAACTTATGATACATACGGAAATAGTTCTGCAGGGTAACTGTCGCAAAAGTTTGTGTAGCAGCTTCCACTTCTACGTTTTCTTTTGCTTCTATAGCCTGATGCAAGCCTTCTGAATAACGGCGGCCTTCCAGGATACGACCTGTCTGCTCATCCACTATTTTTACTTTGCCTTCCATTACAACATATTCCACATCTTTTTCAAAAAGGGTATATGCTTTCAGTAATTGTTGGACTGAGTGAATACGATCGGCTTTTATAGCATACTCCTGTAAAAGAGTATCCTTACGCTTTGTTTTTTCTTCTGCGGGGAATTCAGCCTTTTCAATTTCAGCCAATTCGGAACCGATATCGGGTAAGATAAAGAAGTTGGGATCCTCACCTTCACCTGTAATTAGTGCGATACCTTTTTCGGTAAGGTCTACACTATTATTTTTTTCATCTATGGCGAAAAATAGTTCAGCATCTACTTTGTGCATATTTCGCTGCTGCTCGCCTACGTAATAGTTTTCAGATTTCTGAAGTATCTGGCGATTCCCTTCTTCACTTAAAAATTTTATAAGAGCAGTGTTTTTAGGCAAGCCGCGGAAAGCACGATATAAATGCAAACCTCCATTGTCCTTATCCGTTTTATTGTCCGCAATAAGTTTCTTGGCCTCGGTAAGACTTTGGTTGGTAATCTTTTTCTGAGCTTCGAGCAGGCGTTCGATGCGAGGTTTCAGCAAGTGGAACTGTTGCTCATCACCACGGGGCACAGGGCCTGAAATAATCAGCGGTGTACGGGCATCATCTATTAATACACTATCCACTTCATCCACCATAGCAAAGTGGTGTTTGCGCTGTACCATTTCATCCGGCTCGTGCACCATATTATCGCGCAGATAATCAAAACCAAATTCATTATTAGTACCATAAATAATATCAGCCATATATGCCTCTCTGCGTTCTGCAGAGTTTGGCTGATGTTTATCTATGCAATCAACGGTAAGACCCAGGAACTCAAACAGAGGGCCGTTCCATTCCTGGTCACGACGTGCCAGGTAATCGTTGACTGTAACTATATGTACCCCTTCTCCGGCCAAAGCATTCAGATAAGCAGGAAGTGTAGAAACCAATGTTTTACCTTCACCCGTAGCCATTTCTGCAATTTTACCTTCATGCAGTATCATACCTCCTATTAGCTGCACATCATAATGCAACATATTCCAGGTAACGGTACTACCTGCAGCCTGCCAATTGTTTTGAAAAATGGCTTTGTCACCTTCGATACGGATGTGGTCTTTTTCGAGAGCCAATTCTTTATCCAGGGCAGTAGCGGTAACTACCAATTCAGTATTATCCTTAAAACGATGCGCTGTTTCTTTTACAACAGCAAAAGCTTCAGGTAAAATTTCTTCCAGAATTGCTTCTATCTGTTCGTCCCTTTGCTTGGTTAATTTGTCAATCTCATCATATATAGCCTCTCTTGATTGCAAGTCGGCATCAGATTGTTCTTCTGCTATATTTTTCTTCTCAGCTATTTCATCGTCAATTTTCTGTAAATGAGCCTTTATCCGCTGGCGAAATTCATGTGTTTTATTTCGGAGCTCATCGAGGGACAGGGATTGATACTCATTATATATATTGTTAATTTGAGCTACAATCGGCTCAACTTTTTTAACATCTTTGTCAGATTTGCTACCGCCAAATATTTTCGAAAGGAATCCAATCATTTTTGTACTATTTGCTTAAATACGAAATTTTAACGTTAAAAGTTTATCCGCAATACGGCTTTCAACATGGTTTAACAAGTTTTATGTATCAAATGGTGTGCTATTTTTTAAAACTGCCATTCAGACATAAAGGGCTCCAAAGCTACGCCAATTGCAGCATTTGAACAAGATAAGAATATGATTATTAGATAGAAAAAAATTTTTTTACTCTTAACACTTGCAAGGCAAGAAAATTTTTATGTATTTTGGAACATTAATTTGAAAAAAGCGCTCAATTATGAAAAAAAGCTTCATCCTCATTACAACTGTTTTGGCTTCGATTTTATATACAAATAAAAGTATCGCCCAGGACGATGAACTTATAAAAGTATATCGCTGGTATAACCAGGTAGATGATGAATACGTAACAGTAGCAGATGGAGAATATCAGGATGGCCAAATGCTGAATTGGAAATGGAAGGATAAAACATTAATCTTTACTGCGTATCGTAATGCCGGACCTGGCCGTGTTGCAGTATATGGCTGGTTCAATCCACAAACCAAAGACCATGCTTCAATAGCAGAAGACGAATATACAGATGACCAAATGCTGAAAATGGGCTATACTCAGAAACACCTTCAATATTATTCGTTAACCCGTCGTGGTCCTAACACTGTGACTGTTTATCGTTGGTATGTTCCTAAGCATCATGATTGGGTAACTGTTCCTGAAGAAGGCGATACTGACGCATATTTCAAAAAAGGCTATCGTCATAAAACATTCCAGTATTACAGTATCGCACGTGGTACAGATGCAGGCGTTTACAACCAGCTTTAGAAATCTATCAATATAAAAAAATAAAGGTTGCCAATTGGCAACCTTTATTTTTTTGCAGCAATTCTCAACTAAAGTACTTGTACAATAAGGAATTTTAAATATTGAGTAGAAGGAACATGCCATAATATTGGATGGTCGGATGCCTGTGTTTGCCATGTCACTTGCCTTAATTTTCTTTTAGCATCTTTGGCTGCTAAATCTATAGTTTCTAAAAACATATCAGGTGAAACAAGATTAGTGCAGGATGCAGTGACCAGAAAGCCTCCCGGCCTGGTAAGCTTCATGCCCCTCAGATTTATTTCTTTATAGCCTGTTATTGCCTTTTGTATATTCTCCCTGCTTTTGGTGAACGCAGGCGGATCAAGCATTACCACATCGTAATATTTACTTTCTTTTGTCCATTTCTTTAAAACGTCGAAGGCATTAACTGTTTCGAATTTGCAAATGTTTTCATAGCCGTTTAGTTCAGCATTGCGGCGAGCAGTCGCTACAGCGTTTTCAGAAATGTCAAGCCCTAACACACTTTTTGCCCCATAATGAGCGGCATGTAAAGAAAATGTACCTGTATAGCAGAATGCTTCCAACACATCTGCACCTTTTGCAATATGTTGTATAGTCCTGCGATTGTCCTGCTGGTCGAGAAAATAGCCTGTTTTCTGACCGTTTTCTATGTCTACATGAAACTTTAGTCCATTTTCATTGATAATAAGATTAGTATCAAATGGCTGTGAAAGAAATCCTTTCTGCTGCTGCAGTCCCTCCAACTCCCTCACCTGTACATCATTTCTTTCGTAAATGCCTTTGGGATTGAATATTTTTTGCAATGCTGCCACAATTGCACTTTTCCACTTATCAATACCTAATGCAAGTGTCTGAATGACAAAATAATCATTGAATTTGTCAATAATTAATGCAGGCAGTTGGTCTGCCTCTCCAAAGATCAAACGGCAATTTTCTACATAGCCGATTTGTTGCCTGTATTTCCATGCTTCGTTGATGCGATTGTAGAAAAACTCGTCATTTACTACTTCATCTTTCTCTCTTGTTAAGATACGAATACGGATCTGTGAAGCAGGATTAATATATCCCTTGCCGATAAATGACCCATTGTATGAATATACTTCAACTATATCGCCTGGTTCATAGGCGCCGTCACTATCACCCAGCTCATTGGCAAAGATCCACGGATGACCATTTGCCACACGATCACCTATTTTTTTTCTTAGGAAAAACTTACTCATTGGTGCAAAAATAATTATTAATAACAGTATCCTGTTTTATTAATAGTAAAGCATCTTATTGTTAGTATTTTTGTATGCTTTCACGTTATGTTGCAAAAACTAATAATAAATAACTACGCAATAATAGACCACCTGACGATTGAGCCGGATGCACATCTTAATACAGTAACCGGAGAAACAGGTGCGGGTAAAAGTATTATTGTAGGCGCTCTTTCTCTTATATTAGGAGAACGTGCTGATACATCAGTTTTGATCAATAAAAATGAAAAATGTGTATTAGAGGCATATTTTGATGTGCAGGGTAACGATGTATTTCGCAAAGCTTTATTGGAAGAAGAACTGGACGATGAAAATATTTGTATCATCAGGAGAGAAATAAATGCTAATGGGAAATCACGTGCTTTTGTAAATGATACCCCTGTCACGCTTGGCCAGCTTAATAAGCTTACATCTTTGCTTGTTGATCTGCATCAGCAATTCGGTCATCTGGAATTGGAAGAAGATAGTTTTCAGATGGATGTGCTGGATAGTATCGCGCAAAACGGAGAGCTTAAGAAAAAATACAACCAGTTATTTCAACAATACAAGAAGGTATCACAGCAGCTTTCAGAAAATAAGCATAAACAGGCTCAATGGCAAAAGGAGTCGGACTACAAGAAATTTTTGCTTGACGAATTATTGCAGGTGGCGTTTAAAGAAAATGAAATAGAGGATGCGGAGCAACTGCTAAAGCAAATGAGCAATGCTGAAAAAATAATAAGTGTTTTGCAGGCAAGTAGATATACATTGGAAGAAGGAGAACAACCTTTACTCAATGAACTAAGACGCATCAGCCAGCAACTGCAAAATATTATGGAGGTAATGCCTGATATTGCTAATCTAAATCAGCGTATTACATCTGCATGGGCAGAGCTTAAGGATGTTTCTTCGGAGTTGGAGCAAATGGAAGGAAAAGTATCACTTGACCAGGAGCTTATGGAAAAATTGCAGGAGAGAATTGATATCGGTTATAAGCTTTTGAAGAAACATGCGCTGCAAAATACTGATGGCCTTCTACTACTACAGCAACGATTAGAATTTGAATTAAAAGCCACTCTTGATCTGGACAACGAGATCGATCAATTGAGCAAGGAATTAGAGGCGATCAATAAAGACTTATATACGGAGGCTGAAAAGCTATCGAAGGAACGCAAAAAAATAGCTCCCAAAATAGCTGCAAAAGTTAATGAGCTTTTATCATTGGTTGGAATGCCAAATGCAAAGTTTAATATTGTTTTGAAACAAACAGAACAGCCTTTTGCAAGAGGTATAGATGATGTACAGTTTTTACTGGACGCAAATAAAAGCGGACAGTTTTTACCAATCGAGAAATCTGCTTCGGGTGGAGAAATGAGCCGTATCATGTTGTGCATAAAATCGCTCACAGCTAAAGCCATGCATATGCCCACGCTTATTTTTGATGAAGTGGATACCGGAATTTCTGGTGAGGCGGCGCGGCAGGTAGGTATATTATTGCAAGACCTTTCTAAATATCACCAGGTGATCTGTATCACCCATCAGCCGCAGGTGGCGGCAAAAGGCTTGCGGCATTTTTATGTGTATAAAGATTCTGACAAAGATGACAGAATTACTACAAAGGTGCGCATACTAAAACAGGATGAGCGTATAATGGCAATAGCCCGTATGATAGGAGGGGAAAAACCAAGCGAGGCTGCTTTGCAAAATGCAAAAGAATTGGTAGAGATGTAGCATCTCGCTAGGGCATATTCATTGGAGGTTTTTGAATGATATTTTTAGTCGGGATATAGAGCCATCCATTTTTTTTAGTTTTTATCACTAACGATTTTTTTATCTTTTGAGCAGCTGCGGGGAAAGAATTATAACTTTTTAAAGGCCATATTTCTATTGTGTCACCTTTTTTTATGGCAGTGGGATTTACTATTAGTTTATCATACCCTCCATTTCCTGTAATGTCGTTATTAGTATTTATGCTATTATTATTCTTATGTAGCTTGAATACATTGCAGATCATAGACCCTGTATCTGAATTCCAGAAAATTGATTGAGGTGTCTGCGTACTTTTCCAAACCAGGATGAACCTGTATTCCGTATGTGGAGGCACTTCCCGTCTTCCGGGAACTATGCGCTGGCTGGTGCGTTGTAAAAAATGTACATACGATGAGCCATTCTTAATATTTACTCTTTTTGATGATTGTGCAAACAGGGAAATAGATACAACAAATGCTATTAGTATTAAGAAGCTGCATTTCATATAGGAACAAAAGTAGAACCGAATATTTTATGTAATGAATAATGATATTATAAAGCCTGTTATTTTTTTGCAAATTTCATTTCTTTTAGCAACCAACCCGCATCGCCAAATTTGTCAATAATGAATAGTGTATAGCGTATATCTAAACTAATATTGCGGCATAGATTCGGATCAAAATAATAATCGCTCATCGTGCCTTCCCAAACACGGTCGAAGTTGGTACCAATTAGTTCTCCCTTTGCGTTTATTACCGGGCTTCCTGAATTGCCTCCTGATGTATGATTGTCTGATAAAAAGGCTATGGGAACAGTGCCATTTGCAGCCCATCTGCCGTAATTTTTAGTGTTATATAAGTCTTTAAGTTTTTGAGGCACACGAAATTCATCAACATTAGGGTTATCTAAAGCTATTGCTTCATCCAGTGTAGTTTGATATGAGTAGCCTGCAGGCCCTTCAGGATCTATTCCTTTTATCTTCCCGTAGGACAGGCGAAGTGTAAAATTTCCGTCAGGATAGAATGCCTTTGTATATTTATCTTTTTCCATCTGGCTTTTCATGTATAATCTATCCAGGTAATTCATACGATCGTAATAGGCAATTAACGTTGGCGAAAGATTTATATGCGCCATACTGCCTATTGCGTTATATAATTGCCATGCAGGATCCGACATAATGGTGTTGCTATCGGTCGCTAAAGCATGTACTGCGAATGAATCCAGCTTGTTTTCGTTTGCAATCATTGACAGTGAATAAACTTTATTTGCCCAATCGTTGTAATTGCCCGCATACTGTTGATATTCGCTTTTATAATATGCAGGAGCGGATGAAGAACAATTGTCAAAAAATAGTGGCATCAGTGCAGTAAATACTTGCTTATCCATATCAGCATCATAGTTTCTATAAAAACCATGCATTACTTCCGTTTCTTTTATCAGTGCATCACCTAATGCCTGTTGTGAAAGTCCTGCCCTGAAATATTGCAGCATTTTATTCAGTACTGCTCCTTCTTGTATTAATTCTATCCCTAATACAGCTTCCCTGATATAAACTTCAGTTTTTAATGTGCTATCTACTGCTACAGAGCTTGCTTCTATCTGTGGAAGCAAATTTTTGGCGTAGGGTAGAGCAGAATCTTCTCTTACAGCCCATGCCTGGAAATTCTTTTCGTAGATTTCTTTATTGCCAATTACATTATTGATACGCAAACCGTGTAATTCTCCCTGCCATTTTTTCCAACCATTTGCCACTCCTGCCCGTTTAGATGTGTATTTAAGGAAAATATCTCTCGATTGTTCCATATTTTTATTCCATACATCCAGCTTTTTAGTGCGGGCATCTATGGCAATCGGATCTGTTATGGAATACACATGATCTAATTGATAAGAAGAAATATATTCCTGTGTCTGGTAAGGAAATCCATAAACCATTGAAAAATCTCCTTCTTTATATCCATTTGTATTAATGGTAAAGAACTCTGTTGTATGGTAAGGCTTGTTGTTTTTAGAATAATCGGCAGGTCTGTTATCAGGCCCTGCATATACCCTGAATAAGCTAAAATCTCCTGTATGGCGTGGCCAGCTCCAGTTTTCGGCGTCGCCACCAAAAGATCCTATGCCATCGGGTGGGAATCCTGTAAGCCTTACATCCCGATATGTTTCGCTGATCGTAACCCAATACTGATTGCCATTATAAAAAGACTTTATGGCTGCATCCATATGGGTTGTTATTTCATAACCCTTTTGGAGATTTTTAATTCTGATCCTGATAATGCTGTCGCGTGCGGCATCGTTTAGGGTATCGGGTAAGCCTGTTAATATCTTATCCGTTACATTTTCCATTTTTCTTATAAAGGTTACCGTAAGGCCGGGGCATGGTATTTCTTCCTGCATATTTTTAGCCCAGAAGCCGTTTGCGAAATAATCATTTTTAGGACTGCTGAGGCCTTGCACTGTGCCATAGCCACAATGATGGTTTGTAAGCACAAGTCCTTTTGAAGAAATAATTTCTCCTGTGCAACCTTTGCCAAAAACCACCACGGCATTGTTTAATCCTGTACCATTATCATTATACAATTTTTCTACAGGTATTTGCAGCCCCATCGCCTTCATATCTGCTGCGTATTGCTGCAGCAGAGGAGGCAGCCACAGACCTTCTTTTGCATTTGCTTTTATAAAGCTGAATACAAAAAGTAAAAAGATTACTTTAGCCACTGATATATAGAAACGGCCGCTGTGCATATATTTTTTAGTTTAAAGAAATAAAAATACCGTTTTGTTATAAAAGTTTTATTCAAATAGTTATATTAGCCCAATATAAAGTGAAATTCGTTTCAGTCTTATGAAAAAATGCCTGTTTTTTGTAGCACTCCTGATAGTGTCGCAATTAAATATTGTTAGAGCACAAAGCCTATTTACTGGTCCCGATACCGTATGTGTCAGGCAGCCGGTAACGTTTACTACAAACGATACCAATGCTTCTTCATATTACTGGGGTTTTTGTTCTGGTTATTTAATGGATAAACCTCTCGGCGCTAACCTGGGAGATAGTTTTAACCTGGCAAATCCAAGCGATATACAAATTGCAGAAGATGGAGGTAATTTTTATGCCTTTGTCACAAACAAGGCCACAGGAGAACTATTGCGTTTGAGTTATGGCACCAGCCTTACTAATAAGCCCACTGTTACGGATTTAGGTTCTCTTAGTGGTAAATTAGTTTCTCTTCCCGCTTCGATATATATAGTAAAAGATTCGACAGCAGGTAATTGGTTTATTTTTATAGGTGGCGGGGATGACAATACAAATTCTTCCTTATGCCGCCTGGATTTCGGAGCTACACTTAGCAATAATGTTCCTAATGTTGTAAATTTTGGTAACCCGGGAAATGTGCTGAATGGGCCGAGGGGCATATTTGTAGCTAAAGAAGCTGGCAACTGGTATGGCTTTTTCGTGAATAATAACAGCAGTTCTTTCGTACGGATGAATTTCGGGAACAATATTTCTTTGACTCCGGCTATTACGGATGAAGGTAATATAGGTGGGCTGAGCTTTCCGACTGATATGGCGCCTACGCAGGATAACAATGGTAACTGGTACTTTTTTGTAACTAATGCAGGTAGCTCACTGGTAGAAGTAACTATGGGAAATACGCTAACCGATACACTTCCATCAACTTTACCATTAGGAAATCCAAGTAGCGCATTAAATGGACCTTCTTCAATCGCATTGATTAAAGATTGTGGAAATCTGTATGCATTTATAACTAATGAATCTACAAATGAATTGATACAAATGACGATACCCAATTTCACAGGGCCTTATACTGCTGCGGATTTTGGTAATATTGGTAAAGAAAATGTTCCCAGTGCAATATCCCGCCTGATACGTAGCGGAGATAATATTTATGGCTTTATAGTGAACCAGGGTGATAGCTCATTAACACAGGTAACATTTGCACAATGTACCAATTCTTCTATACCATCATCCAACCTGGCGACTCCACCTGCTGTGGTATACGACACTCCAGGTGTTTATAACGTATATTTTGTAGTAAATGAAGGAATGCCCAACATGCAAGTGCAATGTATGCAGGTGGCTGTTTTGCCTACTCCGGCCATGAGATTGAGTGACGATACTGCTATATGCCAGGGTGATTCAGTAGTATTGATTGCAGAATCAGGCTTTGCCAATTCATTTACATGGCAACCTCAATATAATATGAGCATACTGGATTCAACAGGTAATGTGGTAAGGGTATGGCCAGCCTATCCGTTGAATTATCATATAGTAATGACGTATCCTAATGGCTGTGTAGTGGACACTTTTATAAATGTACATGTTAGCAAGGTAAAAGCAGATGCAGGCCCTGACAGGACTATTTCTGACGGTGCAACTACATTATTAGGCGGACCACTTACTTCAGCAGGTCCAGGCTATTCATACACATGGTTCCCACCTTTATATCTTAGTAACACCACCATAATGAATCCTACAGCCAGTCCGCACTCGGATTTTACATACTATTTGCAGGTAACAGAGCTTAACGATTCTTTGCAATGTCAGAGCATTGATACTGTAGTAGTACATGTAGATTGCGGCAACTTGTATCTCCCTAATGCATTCTCTCCAGGCAGCTCAAACCAGGGAGCAAATACATTTGGTATTCTCAATCGCCAGGTTATTCAACTGACTTATTTTAACGTTTTTGATAGGTGGGGCAATGAAGTATTCACGACCACTGATCCGTTTAAAAAATGGGATGGTACTTTTAATGGTCAGGACGAACCGACAGGAGTATACGTTTGGGAAATTGAAGGCTATTGTGAAACGGGTAAGAAATTTACACGAGCAGGTAATGTCACTTTGATCAGGTAATACAAGAAAGAAATTTAATTTATATAAATGACTGCGAAAGCAGTCATTTATATTTTAGGTTAGATATCTATTGAAATATTCTATTCGATGATACTTAAATATCGCTGTAATGTATTGAAAAGCCTTATTTTTTCATAGGTAATCCCAATCTCAATAGTTTGACTAAATGTGCTTTTAGAGCGACATTTGCATTAGAAAGAACTAAAAAAACATAAATAATTATGAGCAACAATTTCGTAACCGTAGGACAAAAGTTTCCTGAATTCGACAAGAAAGCGGTAGTGTCACTTGAAAAAGACAAAGAATTCAAGAACGTAAGCAATGAAGACATTAAAGGTAAATGGGCGGTAATGTTCTGGTGGCCAAAGGATTTTACATTTGTCTGTCCTACAGAAATTGCTGAATTCAATAGTAATTATGGCAACTTTACAGATCGTGATACTGTGCTTTTAGGAGCGTCTACTGATAGCGAATATGTGCATCTGGCTTGGCGTAAAGATCATAAAGATCTTCGTGATCTTCGTTTCCCGATGATCGCTGATACTTCAAAAAGTCTTGCTGAAGAATTAGGCATCCTTGCCGAAGATGAAAAAATAGCTTACCGTGCTACATTCATTATTGATCCCGAAGGAATCGTTCGCTGGGTAAACATTAATGATTTAAGTGTCGGACGTAGTGTACCTGAAGTGCTGCGTGTATTAGACGCATTGCAAACAGATGAACTTTGCCCATGTAACTGGACTAAAGGGGATGAAACACTTACCCAAAAGTTAGCTAATGAACCTGCCTAATAATTAAATTATTTATAGTCCACTCTTTCTAAGCTGATGGAGTGGACTTTTTATTTGAATGCTATTCTTCCATTTATATTAAAGGATGTTATGACGACATATAATGAAACAGCTACCAATTTATTGAATGATTATGGCATTGACCCCAATCATAATAGCATTAACTTATTGAGATTGTCGGTTGCCGATAGTCGCTATTTAAAGGACCTGAAGCTCAATGTATCTTCTGTATTGGGCAACAGCAATATGACCCGTAAAGAAGCACTTCTGCTGGCTTTGTCAGTTGCGATCAATGAAAAGAATGTAACACTGATAGAAGCCTTTGAAGATATGGCCCGTAAAGAAGGTGCCAGCGAAGCTGAAATAGGTGAAACTTTTGCTTGTACTTCACTTATGAATGCCAATAATGTATTTTATCGTTTTCGCCACTTTATGGATGGGATTGATTATTACAATAATCAACCTGCCGGGCTAAGGATGAGCATAATGATGAACCCAGTTATGGGTAAAGGGCTTTTTGAACTAATGAGCCTGGTAATATCGGCTGTTAACGGCTGCCAACGTTGCGTTACATCTCATGAGCATTCTGTAAAAGAACAGGGGGCTTCGGAAGCGCGTATATTTGATGCTATACGGCTGGCTTCTGTTATAAAAAGTCTATGCGTTGTTATATAATTTTATACGGTTGGGATGAAGACAGTAAAGGCAGTGCCTTTGCCTAAGCTGCTCTCTACTTTTATCTTGCCATTATGTGCTTCTACCATATCTTTTACATAACTTAAACCAAGGCCAAAGCCTTTTACATTATGTAGGTTACCGGTATGGGCGCGATAAAATTTTTCAAATATTCTGGATAGCGTTTCCTTGTTCATACCAATACCGTTATCCTTTATTTTTATAGCTAGCATGTCGGCATTATTGTGTGTCTCTATCTCTATATGTAAGTTGTCTTTTGAGTATTTTATGGCATTATCAAGGAGGTTGAAAATGATATTTGAAAAATGAACCTCATCTCCCATTATTATATGCTTATTGGCATTCAGTGTTAAATCCAGTTTTCCCTTCTTTTCCAATATCTGTAATGAAAGATTGCCGGCTACCTTATTAACTATATCATGCGCATCCAATTCCTGCAGATTCAATTTTACTTCCTGTCTTTCCAGGCGCGCTGCCTGTAATATCTTCTCTACCTGCTTGTTCATTCGCTTATTCTCATCCTTTATCATGGTGCTATAATACTTTATTTTATCAGAGTCATGTATCACTCTTTCATTGGTAAGCGCATCAATAGCTAAAGAGATGGTGGCAAGTGGGGTTTTCAGCTCATGGGTCATATTATTAATGAAGTCCGACTTTATTTCAGACAATTTTTTCTGATTAAATAATGTACGAACCGTAAGGGCGAATGCAAGAATGATAATTGTAGTAAAGGCAATGGATGCAACGATCATCCATGCCATTTCTCTAATTATATAATTTTTATCTTCTTTTATATACAGGTATAAAGTTTCTACATAAATCGAATTTTCCGGAGTTAGCCTTATAGGGTAAGCATTGGAATTGTATTGCAATGAATAACCATCAGATTTTGATATTGGGAAATTGAATATGTTTGTTATAGCATACTCGAAAGGTTGCTTAATGTTGTATTTTTTTAAAGTACTACTTATTATTTCTTCAATTTCTTCTTTTGAAAACGCTTCAGAAGTAAAACTAAGACGCAGATTAAATTGTTTTGATTCTTCATCCGGGACATATATTCCACTTTTCATAATGAAACGCCCCTGTATAGATTCTCTGATAGTTACCAGTGAATTTTCTACCTCCCGCTGGAATTGTTCTTTTTTCAGGGAAATGGCATTCTGTATCCATGACATTTGAATAAACAAAATACCTAATACCGACAGAGTAATAAGCAAAACAATAACAGGAAAAACCTTCTTCATGTTGTAACAAATTTACTTGCAGGAGATAACTAAATTTTATTGATAATTTAGTTTAACTCCAATTTAACGGTATGAAAATAACAATAAAGGGTTATCACAAACAATAAACGATAATAATCTCACGGATAATTGAATGAAAATATTTTACGGGCTTTTGAAACATCAATATATTGTTTAGTTTTAAGGGCAATTTATTTAACTTATGAGATATTTGATATTATCCTTATCTATCCTGATTTTCGCAGCTTCCTGTACCAAAAGCTCTTCTCCGTCGTCATCGGCCGAAGCTATTCTTACTAAAAGCAGGTGGAAAGTAACCGGTGGTAATGTGGTTGCACAGGTGCCTTACTCCAGCCCGAGACGGGATACAACTTGGAAGATACCAGCTGGCCTGGTAAACAATAGTTGCAAATCGCAAATGATATTTACATTCAATGATAACTATACGGGTACGCTTGATGGTAGTTCTTCTGCTTGCAATGAAGGTAAACAACCTTTCACATGGTATCTTTTGAATGATAATACATTGGGAATCATAAATGCTAACAATTTTTTTGATTCATCTACCGCTATTGGCACTATGAGCAATATTTCTACAACACAATTCAATTATGGTTATACAGTAGTTCTTAAACTCCCCAATCCTTCGGGCTTGGCGTATTACGATACGTTCCGCTATAACATGATTTTTACGAGCAACTAATAAATTAATACCAGTAATAAAAAACCACTGGTGATCGCCAGTGGTTTTTTGTTACATTACATCACAAGTACTATTCGTACCTTTGCAAATTGTTTCAAACAGTAAATAATTTATGATTCATATAACTTTACCAGACGGCTCTGTGCGTGAATATAATGAAGGGGCCACTGCTTTAGATGTAGCAAAGTCTATAAGCGAAGGTCTGGCACGTAAAGTTCTTGCAGCAGAAATCAACGGACAGGTTTGGGATGCGACACGCCCGATAAATAATGATGCGACATTGCGCTTATTAACCTGGGATGACAAAGGTGGTAAATCTACTTTCTGGCATTCTTCTGCGCACCTGATGGCAGAAGCGCTGGAAGAGGTATTTCCCGGTGTGAAATTTGGTATTGGCCCCCCCATTGAGAATGGCTTTTACTATGATATTGATCTGGGAGACAGAACAATAAGCGATGAGGATCTGAAAAAGCTGGAAGAGAAAATGAAAGAGCTGGCAAAGCGAAACAGTGCTTACACCCGCCAGGAAGTTCCTAAAGATAAAGCCATAGCCTACTTTACAGAAAAAGGTGACGAATATAAAATAGAGTTGCTGCAGGATCTGAAAGACGGTGAGATCACTTTTTATACACAGGGTAATTTCACTGACTTATGTCGTGGCCCGCATATTCCCAATACAGGGTTTATCAAGGCAATAAAACTTACAAATATTGCAGGTGCATATTGGAGAGGAAATGAAAAAAATAAAATGCTGACCCGTATATACGGTGTTACATATCCTGCACAAAAAGAGCTCGATGAATATCTCGCCCTGCTTGAGGAAGCAAAGAAACGTGACCATAGAAAACTTGGTAAAGAACTCGAGCTATTCACTTTTTCAGAAAAGGTAGGTAGTGGGTTACCATTGTGGTTGCCTAAAGGAGCTATGCTACGTGAGCGTTTGCAGCAATTCCTGCAGAAAGCGCAACTGGAAAGTGGATATCTGCCTGTTATAACTCCTCATATTGGCAGTAAGCAATTATACGTCACTTCAGGGCACTGGGAAAAATATGGTAAAGACAGCTTTCGTCCCATCACTACACCACAGGAAGGTGAGGAATTTATGCTCAAGCCGATGAACTGTCCGCACCATTGCGAAATATATAAATCTCAACCAAGATCTTACAAAGATCTTCCGTTGCGTTTTGCAGAGTTTGGCACTGTTTACCGTTATGAGCAGTCAGGAGAATTACACGGACTAACTCGTGTGCGTGGCTTTACCCAGGATGATGCCCATTTATTTTGCCGGCCCGAGCAGGTGAAAGAAGAATTTAAGAAAGTAATTGACCTTGTACTATATGTGCTCAGGTCGCTTGATTTTCCTTCATTTACTGCCCAGATTTCATTGAGAGACAAAGAGGATAGGAGTAAATATATCGGTAGTGAGGAAAACTGGCAGATAGCAGAACAGGCGATCATGGAAGCAGCCGCAGAAAAAGGATTAAACACTGTGATTGAATATGGGGAAGCTGCATTTTACGGGCCTAAGCTCGATTTTATGGTGAAAGATGCACTAGGCCGTAGCTGGCAGTTGGGAACCATACAGGTAGATTATAATCTGCCGGAGCGTTTTGAACTGGAATATGTAGATGCAGATAATACTCGTAAACGCCCTGTGATGATACACCGTGCTCCTTTTGGTTCCATGGAGCGGTTTGTGGCTGTATTGCTGGAACATTGTGCAGGCAATTTACCATTCTGGCTGGCGCCGGTGCAGGTAAAAGTGTTGCCTATCAGTGATAAATATAGTGAATATGCACACCTGGTTGCTAACCAATTAAAATCTGCTGATATACGCGCTGAAGTAGATGACAGGAACGAAAAAATCGGCAAAAAGATCAGGGATACTGAATTAATGAAAGTACCATATATGCTTGTGGTTGGAGAGAAAGAAATGAATGAAAATAAGGTTGCAGTACGTAAACACGGCGAAGGGGACAAAGGAGCTGTCCTTTTAGAAGCCTTCGTAGCAGAGGTTCGTGAGCTGGTAAAAGAACAAACAAGTGGCAAAAAAACGGCATTATTGGCATAAAGTTTTTATTTATTACAGTACCTTACATCGTTCAAATAACAAATACACTAATTTTGTCATCATTTTTAATAACTACTATAATATTTAATGCAAAGAAAAAGTAAAGGCAAACCGCCTTTTAAACCAAGACAACAACAAAACGAACACCGCCTGAATAATGAGATCACTGCCCCTGAAGTGCGGGTAATAGGTGAAAATATTGAACCCGGTGTATATCCATTAGCCCAGGCATTGAAAATGGCACAGGAAAAGGAGGTAGATCTTGTAGAGATTTCGCCTAATGCAGTTCCCCCGGTATGCCGGCTTATAGACTATAAAAAATTCCTTTACGAAAAAAAGAAGAAGGATAAAGAGCAGAAAATAAAAGCAAAGCAATCAGAAGTAAAAGAGATACGTTTCACTCCTAATACTGATGATCATGACTTTAACTTTAAGGCAAAACATGCAGAAAATTTTTTGCAGGAAGGCAATAAAGTTAAATGCTATGTTCAGTTTAAAGGACGCGCAATAATGTTTCAGGAGAGGGGAGAATTGCTGCTATTGAAATTTGCAGAACGTATGGCAGAACATGGTACGCTGGAATCTATGCCTAAAATGGAAGGTCGCAGGATGTTTGCCATATTCACTCCTAAAAAGAAAAAATAATTTTTTTTAAATATTATCGACATCTTTTGGCATATCTGAATATGTTTAAAATTATTAACTTCTGATTTGCTATTTTTTGTCACAAAAACTTAAAAAAGTCCTACAAAACTTGTTTGCAATAAAAACACTGTTTATCTTTGTAGGTAATACAAAAAGAAATTTCGCTCTCAGCATAAAGAAGTTTTCATGGTGATAGGGTTTATAGGGGCTGGCCTGTTCTCAGGCTGGCTTTTTTATTTTTTATGACTTTATTAGCGAAATCAATTTTGAAGTTATTTTATTACAAAGTACCTTTGCATAAGTTTTCATAGTGATAGGGTTTATAGGGGCTGGCCTGTTCTCAGGCCGGCTTTTTTATTTTTATTTACTATTTTCACCGAAAATATTCACTATGCTACGCCGCTTAGCAGCCTTCACTATTATTTTTTTGCTATCTTCTCCCTATTTATTTGCTCAGCCTTTATCAGCGTATGTAGATATTCAAAATCAGGTAATGGTGTGGGATAACGGGCTGATACACAAAGTAGATTACCTGGCACCCCAAAGCATGAAAATTGGTCGAATTGCTATTCCTTATGTGGATAATTCCAGTTCGTTTAAAGTTTATTATAAAGGCGGCGTAAAAACAATTACCCAGGGATTGGTAAATGGTTATGATGTGAGTGATTGCCTGGTATCTTATCTCATCAGCAAAGCGCTATATGTATTCGACAGGGGCAATACTAAATTATTGGCAGGCCTTTGCACTACTTTTTCTTTGGCAGATAGCCTGGTAATGTTTCTTGATGACAGAAGCAATGAGTATAAAGTTTATTATAATGGCCAGACGTATGTGATAGAAAGCTTTATTCCGGATAGTGTGCTTTCAGCGATTAAGGTGACGGATAATATTGTCGCTTATAAAAATTATGCTAATCAGTTCAGGATTTTCTATCATGGTAATATTATTCCGCAGGAGGATTATTATGTAAGAAGTTTTGACGCGGGTAGAAATACAGTGGCATATGTAGATCCGAACAGGCAATTTAAAATTTTTCACAACGGGCAAACATTTTTAGCCGAAGATTATCCTCCCCAATCTTTTTTCGCCGGAGATGACCTTGTAGCCTACGTATCGAATGATGGTTACTTCAAGATATTTTATGGAGATAGTATACGTACAGTCGGTTTTTTTAATCCGACATACCAGGTAGGTGACAATATTGTAGCATACAAAGATCCAAGCGGATATCTTAAAGCTTTTTATAAAGGGAACATAACAGAGCTGGAAAGCTATTATCCTAATAATCTTACTATTCAGTACAATTCGCTTGCATACATAGATGCCACCAATACGTTGAAACTGTTTTCCGATGGAGAGACATACGAGGTAACTAATGCCTCTCTTGATAACTGGCAGCTAAACTATGATGTTATCAAGTATCAGATAGGGCAGAATATGTTTAAGGTTTTTTACAAAGGGCAGGAATATTAGGCCGTGCGGCTATAATATAAATCTCTTTACTAATCGCAGGTTGTGTGTTCGTTTTTTTAGAGTAGTGCTTATTATGCCTCCCTGGTCTATACGATCTATTACCACGTGGCCGCTCGTATCTGTTGCGTGTATTATTGTTTGATTGTCGAGTAATATCCCCACGTGTACGATCTTCCCCTCCGCATTATCAAAAAATGCAAGATCCCCACAGCGACCGTGCTGAAGGAAATCAACTAATTCCCCTTCCTGTGCCTGTTGTGCAGCATCTCTGGAAATAGATTTATTGCATAGCTTATAGGCCATTTGTGTTAATCCGGAACAATCTATCCCGGCAATTGTGCGCCCTCCCCATTGGTATGGCGCATTTACATAATGTAATGCAACGGCTTTTATTGAATCACAATCAAGCGTTGCACGGTTTATGTTCAATTTTTTTCCCTTATATCTACCTAGCTTATTTCCTAAAGCTATTCTCCCACTTTTTAGATCACAACCCATAGGCAACCACATTTCAGTGTGCTCAAAGACTATTTTATCTGTATGCCCTGCGGAAAGATATTTCGGTGCTTTCCTATATTCTTTTCTGGAAATGAATGTCAGCTGAGAAGCTTTGCACCATCCCTCATAACCATCCCATTCTATTCGTATACGTGCCCATTCCTTATCATTTATTTCCAGTATTTCAGCTCTTTCACCAAACAGTAATTGTGTGGTTTGTTCAGCCCTGTGTGTTGGCTCGCTTCGTACAGGAATTACAGACGTATTGCAATAAGAAAAGGATAAGACCATGTGTGGTTTTTGTGATGAGAAATGGTGTCTTTTATACAGCAAAATTACTTAATAAACGTCATGCTGCGTTGCTTATCACGCTTTTACGCTTCCTTATCAAAATGTTTGCTAACTTAGCAGGCTAAAATCATTAGAAACCTCTGCATAGATATTATTTATATGTGAGAGGGAAACATTAAATAAAAGTTACTAAAAATAATTATGGACTCCACAATCATCGTCGCTATTGTAGCAGTGGCGGCTATACTAATAGGAATATTTCTCGGAAAACTTATTTTTTCAAAAAATGCACAACGCCAGGTAGAAGAAGCAGACCAACAAGCTAAAAAACTGATAGAAGACGCCAAAGCTCACTCTGAGACTCTTAGGGAAAAAAAGATACTCGAAGCAAAAGAACATTTTCTACAGTTGAAAAGTGAACATGAAAAAGAAGTTTTTCAGCGTAACCAGAAATTAGCTGAAGCGGAAAACAGGGTAAAACAGCAACAGCAAAGCTCCAATGACAAAAATGCAAATCTTCAGAAGCAAATACAGGAATACGAGCAGCTAAGAGAAAACCTTGATCGCCAGCTGGAAGTTGTAAATATAAAACGTACTGAGCTGGAACGCCACCAGGAAGAGCATATAAAGCGTCTTGAAAAGGTATCAGGTCTTTCTGCGGAAGAAGCAAAGGCTGAACTGATGGAAGCTGTTAAGGAAGAGGCGCGCACCCAGGCAATGTCTCATGTGAAAGAGATAATGGAAGAGGCAAAAGTAAACGCATCCAAAGAGGCGAAAAAGATTATTATACAAACTATACAACGTACTGCTGCTGAACAGACAATAGAAAATGCGATCACAGTTTTCAATCTGGAAAGCGACGAAATAAAAGGGCAGATAATAGGCCGCGAGGGCCGTAATATCAGGGCGCTTGAGGCTGCAACCGGTGTAGATCTTATCATTGATGATACTCCTGAAGCTATTGTTTTAAGTTGCTTTGATCCGCTCCGCCGTGAAATTGCCCGTCTTGCATTGCAAAGATTAGTTCAGGATGGCCGTATCCACCCTGCGCGTATCGAGGAAGTAGTAGAAAAGCCCAAGAAACAGCTTGAAGAGCAGGTAATGGAAATAGGCGAACGCACTATTATAGAGTTAGGCGTGCATGGCCTGCATAAAGACCTTGTTCGTATGATAGGGAAAATGCGTTTCCGTTCTTCTTATGGACAAAACCTTTTGATGCACTCTAAAGAAACAGCAAATCTTTGCGGTATCATGGCTGCTGAATTGGGTCTTGGCCAAAAAGTGGTAAAACTTGCTAAACGTGCCGGTCTGCTGCATGATATTGGAAAAGTGCCCGATGAAGAAACAGAACTGAGCCACGCATTGCTGGGTGCCAAACTTGCCGAAAAAAGTGGTGAACATGCTACAATAGTTAATGCCATTGGAGCTCACCACGATGAGATCGAAATGACCTATATAATATCTCCTATAGTACAAGCTTGCGATGCTATTAGCGGTGCTCGTCCCGGAGCACGTCGCGAAATGATGCAAAGTTATCTGCAGCGCATCAAAGACCTGGAAGGTCTTGCTATGACTTATAATGGTGTTGAAAAGGCATACGCTATACAGGCAGGCCGTGAGTTAAGGGTTATCGTAGAAGCTGATAAAGTGAGCGATGGTGAAAGCGACCGTTTGTCATTTGAGATTGCGGATAAAATACAGAAAGAAATGCAATACCCCGGTCAGATAAAAGTGACCGTGATACGTGAGCTACGCGCAGTAAATATTGCACGATAATATAGATCAATTAATTACTCCGGCGGCAATAGAATCCTTTCTATTGCCGCTTTTTCTTTAATAGTGGCATAGGATTTTACTATGAATATTAAAATGATTACTACTGTTTTCATTGGTAATTTTACATAGCAAAATATAATGATTTATGTCTCAAAAGAAGGTGGTTATATTAGGCGCAGGCTTTGCAGGTTTACAATTAGCCAGAAGGATCAGGAATAGCGAATACGAAATAACAATAATTGATCAATACAATTTTCATCAGTTCCAGCCGCTTTTTTACCAGGTAGCTTCCGCAAGACTCGAGCCAAGCGCTATATCCTTTCCATTGCGTAAGGTCTTTCAACGTAAAAAGAATATTCACGTACGTGTAACCAAAGTTGAGGAGGTAGATTTAACGCAGCAGCATGTAGTTACTGGAGAAGGCATCTTTCAATTTGATTACCTTATTATAGCCACGGGGTGTACTACTAATTTCTTTGGTAATAAAAACATGGAGAAGTATGCTTACCCGATGAAGTCCACAAATGAAGCAATAACATTAAGGAACAGGATATTGCTCAACTTTGAAGATGCATTAGGCGCTGCATCAAATGATCTGGAAGCGATCATGAACATTGTAATTGTGGGCGGAGGGCCGACAGGTGTAGAGCTGGCAGGCGCTTTAGCAGAGATGAAAGGAAATGTATTGCCGAAGGATTATCCGGATATGGATTTTTCGAAGCTCAATATATACCTGATAGAAAGCATCGCGCATACACTTGCCAATATGAGTGAAGCCTCACAAAGAAAATCGCAGGAGTACCTTGAAAAAATGGGAGTGAAGATTTTATTGAACACTGTGGTGCAGGATTATGATGGAAACACTGTAACCTTTAAAGATGGTAAAACTTTAAAAACACGTAACCTGATATGGACAGCAGGTGTTATGGGTAATGTGCCGGCTGGTATACCTAAACAAATGATCGTAAAAGGTAATCGTATAAAGGTAGATAAGTATAATAGGGTAGATGGAATGCAAAATGTATTTGCTATCGGTGATATATGCTACATGGAAACACCCGAATTTCCCAAAGGTCATCCACAATTAGCAAACGTTGCCATCAACCAGGCAAAAAATCTAGCAGATAATTTAAAACAGCTATTGCATAATAAACCACTCACTGAATTTAAATATAAAAATCCCGGCACAATGGCTACTGTTGGTAAACACAAAGCAGTTGTTGATTTGCCGTTTTTGAGCTTTCAGGGAAGGTTTGCATGGATTACCTGGATGTTCCTGCATCTGATGTTGATATTAAGTGTGAAAAACAAACTGATAATTTTCATTGAGTGGGCAATAAGCTATTTCACAAATGATACAACTTTGCGACTGATATTATTACCTACGCCAAAGGAAATTGAGTTAGCTGAAACTCATAATCAACTAGAAGAAACCCCCTCATAGCTAACTGAATTTATGCCTGTCCCGGTTCAATATACCTAACCAGCATACGTTTGGCAATTGGTAATAAAGTTTCATCCAGTGGAACGCTTAATGATGATTCTACGCTATATACTGCAGGATTAGGTAATGTGCGTATGGCACGCACAATGTCCTTTTTTATTTGTTCGTAAGTATTGGTAATGCTTTTTATCCAGCTATCTACATATTGCAAATGTATTCCCTTATATCGTGCCGACTGATGCTCAAACAAGGTAATATTGTAAGCATACACACGTATTTCAGAGTATTGTCCATAGCGGAGCATCATGTACCCTTCATTTTTATATAGTGGTAAAATGCCTACAGGCTCTATCCTTAATTGTTTTTCTATCAGCTCGTAAATTTCAGCGCCGTTGTCTATGGTTCCCTTCATCTCATTTACTGCATACTGCGTAATTCTTTCCAGCTCCTGCATTAGCTCGCTATCTGCAAGCATCTTTTCATAAATTAATTCCAGCTCTTTTGCATTTAGCTGATCAAGACGTTTGGGAAATTTATCCTGTATCAATTTTTTATTGTCCCGGAAGGATACAAGATTATTGTAGTGAAAAATAATATCGGAAAGAAGAGGATATAATTTATTTTCAGTGAAATACTTATTTACCTCTTGCAGATAGGCTAATAGTTTATATTTCTGAAGCTCAAAATCTATGTAGCCTTCCATAAACCATGTTTCGCTCAATTTCATAAGGCCGATCTTTATCTAAAAATAATAAAACAAAAAAAATGCCACAAGCGTTTTTTAACGTCTTAACAATCTGTTTTATACGTTTTGTAAATGGTAATTGGTATGTCTTTTAAATGGCTATTTTATCGGTATTATATACTTATGAAGAAAGTTAAAGGTTTTTCCCGAATACCATTAATGAATGCTGGCTTGCAGTGTGAATATCACGCCATACCCTATTGATTTCATGGTTTTCATCAGCAGCGGTTAAGCCACAATAGGGATACAGGTCATCTACACATTCTCTTGCTGTTTGTGCCAGATAATGCGTGGTGTTACTCACTTGTTGCAATTGATAAGCATCGGTTTTTTGGGCAACACATTCTTCCCATGAAATAGCTACTGCTTTGTGCATTTCATCCCGAGCTAATTGTAATTTTTCAAAAGCTATAGATAATGTATCGTGCACTATCGGTATCTCAATGAGGGGACAGCCTTTACTATTTCTTTTTTCCTTGAATAAAGCCTCGCATAGATCTAAAAAATGTATCGCCATACCCGAAATATTAGCTGCTAATGTTGCTTCAGCCAGTTGCAGAAAAGGGTACCGGTACAGCGGGTCATTAATTTGTATTTCTTCTTCCGCTATTTTAAAGCATCTCTCTTTTGGTACAAATAAATCTTTTACCTCAAATGCATGGCTGGCGGTGGCTTTCATGCCCATGCTATTCCATGTATGTATTATAGTTACTTCATCTTTTAGAAAAGCAAATGAACGTATTACCGATTGCCCTGTTTCATCTTTTACAGGCTTGCCATTTTGAGTGACAACGCAATTGGCAGTAAATACAGTGGCCAATGGAGCGCCACTTGCATGTAGCCATTTTCCTGTTATCTTATATCCATCATCTACTATTTCGGCAATTCCTGTGGCTGCGCCACTACCAGCCAGGCACATATGCTCACCTGCAAAAATTTCACCTGCAAAAGATGGCGATAAAAAACCTCCAAACCATCCCGCGCCGGCACAAAGTGTTACCACCCAACCGGTACTACCATCCATCCAGCTAATAGCTTCTTCCAGTTTTACCACATCGGGTAAAGATATTTCTAACCCGCCATATTGCTCTGGCACTAATAGCTTAAACCATTGTTGTTGATATATGAGTTCAAGTTGCTCGTTTGAAAGTCTTTTGTTTTTTTCCGCTTGTAATGCATTTTTTCTGATCTTTTCTATCCAGTCTGTTTGTAGCAATGTAGATGGATGTAGTGATTTGCTCATAGCTGCAAATTAGAATGGTTTGGGGAATTTTGCTTAAATCTATACATAATATGAAACACTACTTTTGTATGTCTAAATGGATCCATTTAGTAGTTTTGTAAAAAGACAAACCTATTAATGAAAATAAGTATAGCAATTCTAAGCCTGCTATTTTTAGGCTCTATCGCAAATGCGCAGGTGAAACATAATGACGAACATGATAATGGCAAACCATTTATAATTGGCAAAAC
>Ga0134128_10001059_pt1 | contig 36751 bp, 28 predicted proteins | sample KB31754_FD_96462 | JGI IMG/M metagenome (GOLD analysis project Ga0134128, IMG submission 96462) | Terrestrial soil microbial communities with excess Nitrogen fertilizer from Kellogg Biological Station, Michigan, USA - KB3-175-4 | ecosystem: Environmental > Terrestrial > Soil > Unclassified ...
AACAAGGCGCTCCTCGCCACGCACGGCACCGAGATCTTCGCCCACGCGCAGGCGAAGGGCGTGATGGTCGGCTTCGAGGCCTCGGTCGCGGGCGGCATCCCGATCATCAAGGCGATCCGCGAGGGCCTCGCCGCGAACCGCATCGAGTGGATCGCCGGGATCATCAACGGCACCTGCAACTACATCCTCTCGGAGATGCGCGACAAGTCGCTGCCGTTCGCGACCGTGCTCGCGGAGGCGCAGCGCCTGGGATACGCCGAGGCCGATCCCGCCTTCGACGTCGAGGGCATCGACGCCGCCCACAAGCTCACCATCCTCGCCGCGATCGCCTTCGGCATCCCGATGCAGTTCGACAAGGCCTACACCGAGGGCATCACGCGGCTCACGGCGACCGACCTCAAGTACGCCGAAGGCCTCGGCTACCGCATCAAGCTCCTCGGCATCACGCGGCGCAATCCCAAGGGCATCGAGCTGCGCGTGCACCCGACCCTGATTCCCGCGCGCCGCCTCATCGCGAACGTGGAGGGCGTGATGAACGCGGTGCTGGTGAAGGGCGATGCCGTGGGGCCGACGCTCTACTACGGGCGCGGCGCCGGCGCGGAGGCGACGGCGAGCGCGGTGGTGGCGGACCTGGTGGACGTGACGCGCATGGCGACGGCGGATCCCGAGCATCGCGTGCCGCACCTCGCCTTCCAGCCCGATCGCCTGTCGCGCGAGCCGATCCTGCCGATGGAGGACGTGGAGACCGGCTACTACCTGCGGCTGCGCGCGCTCGACCGGCCCGGCGTGCTCGCCGACGTGACGCGCATCTGCGCCGATCTCTCGATCTCGATCGACGCGATCTTCCAGAAGGAGGCGGCGGAGGGCGAGGACCAGGTGGACGTCGTGATCCTCACCCACGTGGCGCCCGAGCGGAGCGTGAACGAGGCGATGCGCAGGATCGAGGCGCTGCCGACGATTCCGGCGAAGGTGGTGCGCATCCGGCTCGAGGAGCTGCTGTGACGAAAAAGGGGCCAGATCCCATTTTTCGAGCGGGAGTGCGCTCCTGCGGCCAGCGAAAAATGGGATCCGACCCCTTTTTCCGGCGATGAAATACGTCAGCACCCGCGGCCACGCGGCCTCGCAAGGGTTCACCGACATCCTGCTCGAAGGCCTCGCGCCCGATGGCGGGCTCATGGTGCCCGAGCAGTGGCCGCGGCTCACGCGGCCGAAGCTCGACGCGATGCGCGACCTGCCGTACCCGCGGCTCGCCTTCGAGGTGCTGCGTTTCTTCGCCGACGACTTTCCCGGCGGCGAGCTGAAGTCGCTGGTCGACCGCACGTACACGGCGCAAGCCTTCGGCACGCCGGAGATCACGCCGCTCCACACGCTGGAGCCCAACCTGCACCTCCTGCGGCTTTCGAACGGGCCGACGCTCGCCTTCAAGGATGTCGCGATGCAGCTCCTCGGCAACCTCTTCGAGGCCGTGCTCGAGCGGCAGGGGCGGCGCCTCAACGTGCTCGGCGCGACCAGCGGCGACACCGGCGGCGCCGCCGAGCATGCGCTGCGCGGCAAGGCGCGCGTGAACGTCTTCATGCTCTCGCCCAACGGGCGCATGAGCCCGTTCCAGCGCGCGCAGATGTACTCGCTGCAGGACGCGAACGTGTTCAACGTCGCGATCGAGGGCGCGTTCGACGACTGCCAGGACGTGGTGAAGGCGGTGAACCTGGATGCCGGGTTCAAGATGCGCCACGCCGTCGGCGCGGTGAACTCCATCAACTGGGCGCGCGTGGTGGCGCAGGTCGTCTACTACTTCAAGGGCTATTTCGCCGCCACCCGGTCGAACGACGAGCAGGTGTCGTTCGCGGTCCCGTCCGGCAACTTCGGCAACGTCTTCGCGGGCTACGTCGCGAAGCGCATGGGCCTTCCGGTGCGCCGCCTGGTGCTCGCCACCAACGAGAACGACGTCCTCGACGAGTTCTTCCGCACCGGACGCTACCGTCCGCGCAAGACGAGCGAGGTCCACGCGACCTCGAGCCCGTCGATGGACATCTCCAAGGCCTCGAACTTCGAGCGCTTCATCTGGGATGCGGTGGACCAGGACGGCGACAAGGTGGCGTGGCTCTGGAGGCAGGTGGACGAGGAAGGCGGCTTCGACCTCTCCACCGATCGTGCGTGGGAAAAGATCGAGGAGGATTCGGGCTTCGCCTCCGGCCGCAGCACGCACGCCGACCGCATCGCCACGATCCGCCTGGTGAACGAGAAGTACGGCGTGCTGATCGACCCGCATACCGCCGACGGCGTGAAGATCGGGCTGCGCCTGCGTGAAGGGCGCTACCCGACGATCTGCCTCGAGACCGCGCTCCCGGCGAAGTTCGACGAGACCATCGTCGAGGCGCTCGGCCGGCATGCGCCGCGCCCGCCCGGCTTCGAGGGAATCGAGGATCGTCCGCAGCGCTTCGACGTGATGCGGCCCGACCCCGAGGCGGTGAAGCGCTACATCGAGGAGCGGGCGCGGGACTAGCGCGGAGCGCCCGGCGCGGAACGCGCCGTCAGAAGAAGACGATCCAGGCGACCAGCAGCGTGAGCAGCATCCCGCCCACGATCGCGGAGAAGATCACCGCCAGCACGCGCGCGTCCGACGCCTGCTGCGCCGCGATGTCGTCGTGCGCGATCGCCTTCCCGATGCGGCGCTCGCGAAAGGCGAACCAGATCACCGTCACGAGGATCGCGACGAATCCCGCGAAGGCGATGGCGAGCTTGTGGAGGAGGAGCACTCCTCCATTATCGCGCTACTGGCAGACGGTCGTCGGTGTCCCGAACACCTGGCGGGTGATCGACTTGCTCTGCGCGACGCCATTCACCGTATACGAGAAGGTGCCGGTGTTCGCGTCGTCGAAGGTGAACGTCGCCGTTCCCACCTGCGTCGCGACGACCTTCGACGGGTCCCAGGGCGAGGCATTGAACGCGGGGCCGGTGGTGCGGAACAGTCCGCCCGTGAAGGTGCTCGTGGTGCCGACACGCTCGCCGTCGGGCATCACCAGCCACAAGCCCTTGCCGGTCGAGTCGTACGTGAACCAGGTCGCGAAGATGATGTTGCCCTGGTGCGTGAGGTTCACGCCCCAGCCCGACTCGCTTCCGGCCGGCGCGCGCCACCAGAGGTCCTGGTAGTTCGGGCCGGCGGCGGTGCCGGTGCCGTAGTTGAACGTGGTGCCGTTGCTCGCCGTTCCCTCGAAGCAGGTGGGCGTGGGATTGCCGAATACCTGCCGCGTGATCGCCTTGCTCTGCGAGACTCCGTTCACGGTATAGCTGAACGTGCCCGTGTTCGCGTCGCTGAAGCTGAAGCTCGCCGTGCCGACCTGGGTCGCCACGACCTTCGACGGGTCGAACGTCGCCGAGTCGAACGAGGGCCCGGTGGTGCGGAAGAGCGCTCCCGAATAAGCGTTGGTTCCGGTCTTGGTTCCGTCCGGCATCACCAGCCACATGCCGCTGCCGTCGGTGTCGTAGGTGAACCAGGTGGCGAACAGGATGTCGCCCTGGTGAGTGATGTTCACGCCCCAGCCCGATTCGCTGCCCGCGGGTGAATTCCACCACAGGCCCTCCACGTTGAAGGAGGACGGCGGCGGAGGCGGCGGTGGGGAGCCGGACACGGACGCGGTGGCGCCCGCGAAATTGCGGGCGGAGTTGGTCGCGGTGGAACCGTCGCGCTCGAGCGCCTTGGTTCCGTCGCTCGGCAGCGCCGCGTAGTTCCAGACGTCCGAGCCTTCCGCGTAGGTGATGGTGCCGTTGCCCGAGAAGAAGAAGCCGTTCGGGACGACGTAATCGGGCGTGACGATGTTCAGGTCCGCGAAGCCCTGCGTCGCGATGAGCATCACCTTGCCGGAGGTATCGCCCGGAAGGTTGGAGGGGAAGGTGAAGCTGTGGGTGGTGCCGCCCTGCTGCACGCGCAGGGTGTGGCCGCCGACGAATTCCTGGGCACTGGTGAGCGCCGTGATCTCGAGGAATTGCACCGAGCCGTCGCCATTCGAATACAGCTCGCTCATCGAGAACAGGTGGAACGAAGCCGAGGCCGGCGCGCTCGCGAGCGAGGCGAGCAGTAGCAAGGCGGCGGACAGGAATCGGCGGAATGCGGGAACCAGCATGGGTCACCTCCGCCGGTGCAAACAATTCCGGCGGAGAAACTATTCCCGCTTACTTCTCCTCGTCCTCGAGCGGCGGCTTGCCGTCGTAGACCTGGTTGCGCCGGCGCTGCAGCCACGCGTCGCGCGTGAAGAGGTACGGATCGAGCGCGGCCTGCTCGAGCACGTTGGTCGCCTTGAGGAGCTGCGCGCGCGTCTGGACCACGTCGAGGCCCCACAGTCCCCACGCGACCGCGCTGTTGTCGATGGCGCGCGAGTAGAACCACTGCGGATCGACGGCGCGCGCCGGCGCGTCGCGCGCGGTGCTCGGTCCGAGGAAGGGGATCACGAAGTACGGGCCCGGCGGCACGCCCCACCAGCCGAGCGTCTGGCCGAAATCCTCGTCGCGCTTGTCCACGCCGAGGCCGCTCGCGACGTCCCACAATCCGGCCACGCCGAAGGTGGTGTTCACGACGATGCGGCCGAAATCGTTGATGGCGTACGGGAGCTTTCCCTGCAGGATGTCGTTCATGCCCGTGCCCACGTCGGCGATGTTGGCGAAGAAGCTCGAGACGCGCGCGCGCACGAAAGGCGTCGTCACCTTCACGTAGCCCTGCGCGACGGGCTTGAGCACCGCCTTGTCGATCTCCTGGTTGAGCGCGTAGGTCTTGCGGTTCATCGCTTCCCACGGATCGGAAGGATCGTGCGCGCCGGTGGTGGCGCAGGCGCTGGCGAGGAGCAGCGTGGCGAGGGCGGCGGGGGCGCAGGAAGGTCGCATCGCGATGGGGTCAGGCCCGCGGACGGGGCTCGGGATGGTTCACGAAACGCATGGACAGGTCGAGCGCGTCCACGTCCTTGGTGAGGGAGCCGATGGAGATGCGGTGCACGCCCGTCTCGGCGATCGCGCGCACGGTGGAAAGGCTCACGCCGCCGGAGGCTTCCAGCTCGGCGCGGCTGCCGGCGATTTTCACCGCCTCGCGCATGGCGCCGAGGTCGAAGTTGTCGAGGAGGATCGAGCGCGCGCCGGCGTCGAGCGCTTCGCGCAGCTGGTCGAGGGTTTCCACCTCCACCTGCAGCATGACGTCGGCGGAGGCTTCCTGCAGCGCACGCCGCACCGCCTGGCGCACGCCGCCGCTCGCGTGGATGTGGTTCTCCTTCACGAGGATGCCGTCGTAGAGCCCGATGCGATGGTTGGTGCCGCCGCCGACGTGCACCGCGTACTTCTCGGCGATGCGCAGGCCCGGGAGCGTCTTGCGGGTGTCGACGATCTTCGCGCGCGTGCCGGCCACCGCGCGCACGAATTGCCGGGTGCGCGTGGCAACGGCCGACAGGAGCTGCACGAAGTTGATCGCGGTGCGCTCGCCGGTGAGCATCGGGCGCGCGCGTCCCTCGACCTCGCAGAGCGACGTGTTCGCGACGATGTCCTCGCCGTCCCGGTGGTGCCAGAAGATCTCGATGTCCGGATCGAGCTCCTCGAACGTGCGGTTGAACCACTCGACCCCGCACAGCACGCCGCTCTGGCGCGTCATGAGGCGCGCGACGCCGAGCTCGTGCTCCGGGATGAGGCGCGCCGTGAGGTCGCCGGTGCCCACGTCCTCTTCGAGGGCGCGGGTCACGTCTCGCGTGACCGTCTCTTCGAGCAGGTGGAAGGCGTCGGGCATCGGACTTCTGACAGGCGCGACGATGCGCCGGTTCGGAACGATACCATGGCCCGCGAACGGCTTTCCGGCCGGCCACTCGGTCGCGGGCCGATCGTGCCGGGGCGTGAAACTTCCCCGGTTCGATCCGGAACAAACCTTTCCCGGCCGCGAAAAAGCGGCTCGGCGGGCTTGAAACCGGCCTTCCCGGCGGCCAATTTAGGGAAGACGATCGAACGACGGCCCTCCAGGACTCACCATGCGCATCGACAAGCTCACCACCCGGTTCCAGCAGGCGCTCGCGGACGCCCAGAGCCTCGCGCTCGCCGGCGACAACGGCTTCATCGAGCCCCAGCACCTGCTCCTCGCGCTGCTCGACCAGGAGGACGGCGCTACGGCCTCGCTGCTGCAGCGCGCGGGCGTGAACGTGGGTCCCCTCCGCAAGGCGGTCGAGGACTCGATCCGGCGCCTGCCCAAGGTCGAGGGCCAGGGCGGCGAGATCGGCATCTCGCGCGACCTCAACAACCTCCTCAACCTCACGGACAAGGAAGCCACCAGGCGCGGCGACCAGTTCGTCGCCTCCGAGCTCTTCCTGCTCGCCGCCGTGAAGGACAAGGGCGAGACCGGGCGGCTCCTCAAGCAGCACGGCGCCCACGAACAGGCGATCGCCGACGCGATCCAGTCGGTGCGCGGCAACGAGACCGTGCACGACGCCAACGCCGAGGGCCAGCGCGAGGCGCTCAGGAAGTACACCATCGACCTCACCGAGCGCGCGCGCGAAGGCAAGTTGGACCCGGTGATCGGCCGCGACGAGGAGATCCGCCGCGTGGTGCAGGTGCTCCAGCGCCGCACCAAGAACAACCCGGTGCTCATCGGCGAACCCGGTGTGGGCAAGACCGCGATCGTCGAAGGGCTCGCGCAGCGGATCGTGAACGACGAGGTGCCCGAGGGCCTGCGCGGCAAGCGCGTGCTCGCCCTCGACATGGGCCTCCTCATCGCGGGCGCCAAGTACCGCGGCGAGTTCGAGGAGCGCCTGAAGAGCGTGCTGAAGGAGCTCGCGGCCGACCAGGGCCAGACCATCGTCTTCATCGACGAGCTGCACACCATGGTGGGCGCCGGCAAGGCCGAAGGCGCCATGGATGCCGGCAACATGCTCAAGCCCGCGCTCGCGCGCGGCGAGCTGCATTGCGTCGGCGCCACCACCCTCGACGAGTACCGCAAGTACATCGAGAAGGACGCGGCCCTCGAGCGCCGCTTCCAGAAGGTGATGGTGAACGAGCCCACGGTCGAGGACACCATCGCGATCCTGAGGGGCCTGCAGGAGAAGTACGAGCTGCACCACGGCGTGGAGATCACGGACCCGGCGATCGTCGCCGCGGCCGAGCTCTCCGCGCGCTACATCACCGACCGGTTCCTCCCCGACAAGGCGATCGACTTGATCGACGAGGCCGCCTCGCGCATCAAGATGGAGATCGACTCCAAGCCCGAGGTGATGGACCGCCTCGACCGGCGCCTCATCCAGCTCAAGATCGAGCGCGAGGCCGTGCGCAAGGAGAAGGACGAGGCGTCGCTGCGCCGCCTCGAGCTCATCGAGGACGAGATCCGGCGCCTCGAGAAGGAATACTCCGACCTCGAGGAGGTGTGGAAGGCGGAGAAGGCGCGCGTGCAGGGCACCACGCACATCAAGGAAGAGCTCGAGCGCGCCAAGCAGCAGATGGAAGAGGCGCGCCGCAAGGGCGACTGGCAGAAGATGAGCGAGCTGCAGTACGGCACCATCCCCGCGCTGGAGAAGCAGATCAAGCAGGCGGAGGAACCCTCGCCCCAACCCTCTCCCAAGGGAGAGGGCGGCTCCGAGGGTAGGCCGCGGCTCTTGCGTACCCAGGTCGGTGTCGAGGAGATCGCCGAGGTGGTTGCGCGCGCGACCGGCATCCCGGTCTCCAAGATGATGCAGGGCGAGCGCGAGAAGCTGCTCCTCATGGAGGAGCGCCTGCACCAGCGCGTCGTGGGCCAGGACGAAGCCGTGCGCCTCGTCTCCGACGCGATCCGCCGCTCGCGCGCGGGCCTCGCCGATCCCGACCGGCCCTACGGCTCGTTCCTCTTCCTCGGGCCCACGGGCGTCGGCAAGACCGAGCTTTGCAAGGCGCTCGCGGAATTCCTGTTCGACTCCGAGGAGGCGCTGGTGCGCATCGACATGTCCGAGTACATGGAGAAGCACTCGGTCGCGCGGTTGATCGGCGCGCCGCCCGGATACGTCGGCTACGAGGAGGGCGGGCACTTGACCGAGATCGTGCGCCGCAAGCCCTACTGCGTGATCCTCCTCGACGAGGTGGAGAAGGCGCACCCGGACGTCTTCAACGTGCTGCTCCAGGTGCTCGACGACGGCCGCATGACCGACGGGCAGGGGCGCACCGTGAACTTCAAGAACACGGTGATCGTGATGACCTCGAACCTCGGCTCGCAGATGATCCAGTCGATGGCGGGCAGCGACTACAGCGTCGTGAAGCTCGCGGTGATGGGCGAGGTGAAGTCGCACTTCCGGCCGGAGTTCGTGAACCGCATCGACGAGATCGTCGTCTTCCACGCGCTCGACGAGGCGAACATCGCGCAGATCGCGCGCGTGCAGCTCAAGTACCTGCAGCGCCGCGTCGAGGCGATGGAGATGCGCCTCGAGGTGACGGACGCCGCGGTCGCCGAGCTCGCCAAGGCCGGCTTCGACCCGGTGTACGGCGCGCGCCCGCTGAAGCGTGCGATCCAGCAGGGGCTCGAGAACCCGCTCGCGAAGGAGATCCTCGAGGGCCGCTTCGGCCCGAAGGACACCATCGTCGCCGACGTGAAGAACGGCCGCTTCTTCTTCGGCAAGGGCGGCTCGGAGGAGCACAAGAAGGCCGCGTAACCGCGGCGAAAAAGGGGTCAGATCCCTTTTCCTTCGCGTGGCACGGACATGTTCGGCCGGCGCCCAGGGAAAAGGGATCTGACCCCTTTTTCGAATGGCTCGATGGGCCGACCGAGCCATCAACTTTCGCGCTGCGCCGCTGTCCGCCGGTAATCCTGTCTGCTGAAGGAGGATCGGCCATGACTTCCCGCACTCTCGTCGCCGTGATCGCGCTCGTCGCGCCCGCGGCCGCGTTCGCCCAGGTTTCCCATTCGCGCGCCTACATCACGGGACCGGTGGTGGTCCCGAACGAGCCCGCTTACGTCGTGCCCGCGCAGCCGTATCCCTCGGCGTGCACCGACCTGCAGGACCGCAGGGCCATGCTCGACGACGAGAAGGTGACCTACGACCGGGAGCGCGACCAGCTCGACGCCGAGAACGCGCAGCTCACGCAGGAGCTGCGCAACCTCGACTCGCGCGACTCCGTCGCGGTCGCCGCGTACAACGCGCGCAGCGACGACCATAACCGCCGCGTGGCGGCGCATAATCGGCGCGTCGCCGAGATGAACGACGCCGTGGCGCGCCTCACCTCGGACCTCGCGAACGCGCAGCCTTACTGCCGCTTCGCGTGGAACGGATACACGTACGTCTACTGATTCACGAAAGGGCATTCGATGAAGACGCGCAGGCTGGGCGGCCTGGAGGTTTCCACGATCGGGCTCGGCTGCATGGGCATGTCCGAGTTCTACGCCGGCGGGAGCGAATCGGAATCGATCGCGACCATCCATCGCGCGCTCGACCTCGGCATCACGTTCCTCGACACGGCCGACATGTACGGCGTCGGCCGCAACGAGGAGCTCGTGGGCCGCGCGCTTCGCGGACGCCGCAAGGGCGTCGTCGTCGCCACGAAGTTCGGCAACGTGCGCGGCGAGGACGGCAGCTTCCGCGGCGTGAACGGCAAGCCCGAGTACGTGAAGAGCGCGTGCGAGGCGAGCCTCAAGCGCCTCGCCATCGACGTGATCGACCTCTACTACCAGCATCGCGTCGATCCCGACACGCCGATCGAGGACACGGTGGGCGCGATGGCGGAGCTCGTGAGGCAGGGCAAGGTGCGCTTCCTCGGGCTTTCGGAGGCGGCGCCGCAGACCATCCGCCGCGCGCAGAAGGTGCATCCGATCGCGGCGCTCCAGACCGAGTACTCGCTCTGGAGCCGCGATCCGGAGGACGAGATCCTGCCGACCGTCCGCGAGCTGGGCATCGGCTTCGTGCCCTACAGCCCGCTCGGGCGCGGCTTCCTCACCGGCCGGATCCGCTCCATCGACGACCTCGAGTCGAACGACTACCGCCGCAACTCGCCGCGCTTCCAGGGCGAGAACTTCGAGAAGAACCTGCGCCTCCTCGACGAGGTGAACGCGATGGCCGAGGAGAAGGGCTGCACGCCGTCGCAGCTCGCGCTCGCCTGGGTGCTCGCGCAGGGCGATGACATCGTCCCGATCCCCGGCACGAAGCACGTGAAGTATCTCGAGGAGAACGCGAAGGCGGTGGACCTGCGCCTCACGCCGCAGGAGCTCGCACGGATCGACCGCGCGCTCCCGCCCGGCGCCGCCGCGGGCCTGCGCTATCCCGAGCCGGGAATGCGCACCGTCAACCGCTGAGCGCTCATCGACCGCTGAGCGCTCATTCGGGCGCCTGCATCACCTCGCGCGCGCCGCTCGCCGCGAGAAGCTCGCCGATGCGACGCCGTTCGGGTTCCGAATCGCCCGCCTCGACGCTCACCGTGCACAGCGCACTTCGCACCGCCGAGCCGAAACGCGCGCGCTCGGCCGATTCCCCGTCCTCGCCCGCCTGGTTCTCGTAGCTCTCGCCGGGCGCTTCGGCGGCGATGCCGTCGGAGGTTTCCATCGCGCTCACCGCGATGCGCTCGCCGCAGATGCCCTGCGCGAGCAGCGCCTCGCGGGCGTGCGCCGCCGCCGCGCTGGAATCGAAGATGCCGGTCACGAGTGGGTTCGCCATGGCGCGCCTCTGTTCCCTCTGTGTTTCCGGCCCTACCGCGCAGCCAGCCGAGCGAGTTCGTCGAGGAGCGCCACCTGCGCGGCGAGGATGCGGCGACGCGCCTCGTCGAGGCTGAACCAGGCCGCGCGATCGACCTCGGGAAATTCGGCCATCCTTCCCGAGCGCGGCGGCCATTCCATCACGAACGTGTTGCTGCGCACCGCCGCGGCATCGCAGTCGCCTTCCACCGCCCAGGCGCGCACCACCTTGCCGCTCGCCTGGCGCACCGGCGCGAGCTCGCGGAACGGTCCCTCGATCGGAAAGCCGGTCTCCTCGCCGAACTCGCGCTTCGCCGCGTCGAGCGCGTCCTCGCCTTCCGGATATTCGCCCTTCGGGATCGTCCACGCGCCTTCGTCGCGGTCCTTCCAGAAGGGACCGCCCGGATGGACGAGGAGCACTTCGAGGCATCCCGCGCGGCGGCGATAGAGGAGAATTCCGGCGCTGCGGCGGCCCTTCGCCCTGCGAGGCTGCGTCATGCGTGCGCCGATGCCGGGAACATGCGAACAGAATACACTCGCGCATCCGTCCCTTTTCCGCCCTGCCATGAAGGATCTCACGCACGGGCCGGTCTTCCGGCACCTGGTCGCGCTGTCGCTGCCGATTGCAATCGGCATGCTGCTGCAGACGCTGTACTTCCTCGTCGACCTGTACTTCGTCTCGGCGCTGGGCGATGCCGCGATCGCGGGCGTGAGCGCCGCGGGCAACGTGATGTTCGTCGCCTTCGCGCTCACCCAGGCGCTTTCGGTTTCGACCGGAACGCTCGTGTCCCATGCCGTGGGGCGCAAGGACCGCGGCGAGGCGAACCACGTCTTCAACCAGTCGGTGGTGCTCGCGGCGCTCCTCGCGGCCGCGATGCTCGCCGGCGGCAACGCGATCGCCGGACGCTACATGGCCGTGATGGGTGCCGACGAGGCGACGCGCGCCGCGGGCATCACCTACCTGCGCTGGTTCCTGCCGAGCCTCGCGCTGCAATTCGCCGTGGCGAGCATGGGCGCGGCGCTGCGCGGCACCGGCATCGTGAAGCCGTCGATGGTGGTGCAGATGCTCGGCGTGCTGCTCAACGCGGCGCTCGCCCCGGTGCTCATCGCCGGGTGGGGTAGCGGCCACCCGCTGGGCGTGGCGGGTGCGGGGCTCGCGAGCAGCATCGCGGCCGCGGCGAGCGTGGTGCTCCTCACCGTGTATTTCGTGCGCCTCGAGAAATACGTGCAGTTCCATCCGAGCCAGTGGCGGCCGCGCCTCGCGACGTGGATGCGGATGCTCGACCTCGGCGTGCCCGCCGGCGGCGAGTTCGCGCTCATGGGAATCATCATCGGCGCGATCTACTGGATCATCCGCGACTTCGGCGCCGCGGCGCAGGCGGGACTCGGCATCGGCTCGCGCGTGATGCAGTCGATCTTCCTCCCCGCGATGGCGGTGGCGTTCGCCGTGCCGGCGCTCGCCGGGCAGAACTTCGGCGCGCGCCATTTCGCCCGCGTGCGCGAGGTGTTTCGGGTGGCGACCGCCGCCAACACCGCGATCATGGTCGTCGTGACGCTCGCCTGCCAGTGGGTGGCCGAGCCGCTGATCCGGGCCTTCACGCACGACCCGGCGGTGATCGAGGTGGGTGCCACGTACCTGCGCATCATCTCGTGGAACTTCGTCGCGGTGGGGCTCGTCTTCACCTGCTCGGCGATGTTCCAGTCGCTGGGGAACACGTGGCCCTCGCTCCTCAGCAAGGCGGTGCGGCTCATCACGTTCGTGGCCCCGGCCGTCTGGCTTTCCCACACGGCGGGCTTCGCCCTCGAGGACGTGTGGCTCCTCTCGGTCGGGAGCGTGCTGCTGGAAGCGCTCACCAGCTACACGCTGCTGCGCATCGAGATGCGCGGGCGCCTGGGACCTGCGGCGGCGGTTGGCAATCCTCCGGATGGAATTCCCGCCACCCGCGCGCGGTCATAACCGGGTCGTAAACACCCCCGGAGGAGCCGTCATGGCCAGGTACGGAAAGAAAACGCAGAAGAAGGTGAAGAAGGTGATGGACGAGTACAAGCACGGCAAGCTCAAGAGCGGCCGCTCGGGCAAGAAGGTGAAGAGCCGCAAGCAGGCGATCGCGATCGGGCTGTCGGAAGCGCGCAGGGAAGGCGACAAGGCGCCGCCGAGCCCACGCAAGAAGAAGAAATCGTCCGCCAAGTCGCATCGCAAGTCTTCCAGCCACCGGAAGTCGTCGAGCCACAAGAAGTCTTCCAGCCGCCGGAAAACGTCCAGCCATAAGAAGTCGTCGAGCCGGCGGAAGTCTTCCTCGCGCAAGAAGAAGTCGTCGAGCCGGAAGAAGTCGCGGAAGTAGCGCTCAGGCGGCGCGGCGCAGGCGCGGGGACTCGAGCACCGCGGGGTTCACGACGTTGATCGGCGTGCCCGCGAGCCACTCGAGGACCTGGTCGAAGATCTCCTCGAACTGCAGCTCGTACTCCTCGCGCGTGGCGTAGCCGATGTGCGGCGTCGCGAGCACGTTCGGGAGGTTCAGCAGCGCGTCGCCCCGGTCGAGCAGCGGCTCGTGCTCGAAGACGTCCACCGCCGCCATGCCCGGACGGCCGGCACGCAGCGCGGCGACCAGCGCCCCGGGCGCCACCAGCGGCGCGCGGCTCGTGTTCACGATGAGGGCCGAGGGTTTCATGCGCGCCAGGTCCTCGGCCGTCACGATGCCGCGGGTCGCCGGGTAGAGGCGCATGTGCAGTGACAGCACGTCGCTCCGTTCGAAGAAAGCCTCCCGGGAGGGCGCCACCTCCACACCCTCGGCGCGCGCGTTTTCCCTCGAGCGCTCGCTCGCCCACACCCATACGCGCATGCCGAAGGCGCGCCCGTACTCGGCCACCGCGTGCGCGATCCGTCCCCAGCCGTAGAGCCCGAGCGTCTTGCCGCGCAGCGTCGTGCCCACGCCCATCTGCCAATGCCCGGCCTTGAGCGAGGCCACCTGCTGCGGCAGTTGGCGCATCGCGGCGAGCACCAGCGCCCAGGTGAGCTCCGCCGCGGCGTAGCACGGCGTGCCGGGGTGCTGGCTCGAGGAGACGACGATGCCGAGCCGCGTGCACGCCTCGGTGTCGATGTGCGGATAGACGCTGCGCTGGCTGATGAGCTTGAGCTGCGGAAGCCGCTCGAGGAGCGGACCGAGGATCTTCGTGCGCTCGCGGATGAGGACCAGGACGTCGGTCTTCGCGAGGCGTTGCGCGAGCACGTCGTCGTCCTGCGCGTGGTCGTTCCAGATCTCCACCGCGTGCCCCTCGAGCATGCGGATGCAGGGCAGGGTGCGCAGGGTATCGAAGTAGTCGTCGAGGATCGTGATCTTCATGGACACCATCGTACTAGTTCCAATGGATCATGCGGGCCGGCGCCGGCCGGATGGGAGAATGGCGCTCGCTCGCCCGAGGTAAACGCTTCCCGTCATCGCCTTGCTCCGCCACGCGCTCTTCCTCCTCGCCGCGCTCCTTCCCCTCGCCGCGTTCGCGCACAAGGAGACGGTGTGCACCGTCACCGTCAATTCGAGCGACGAGCGCGATGCGTTCCGGAGGAACCTCTCGCCCGACCGGTTCGATTTCGTCGAGCTCGTCGAGCACGGCCGCGCCGACTGGCTGCGGTCGGCCTGCGAGCGCAAGGTTCGCTGCGACGTCCTCGTCGTGTCGGGCCATTTCGCGGGCTCGGAGTTCTATTCCGGCGATCCCTCGGTCGAGGAGACGCTCGGCGTGGACGAGATGGAGCGGGCGGCGTGCGGCGCGTGCCCGGACCTCTTCTCGCATCTCAAGGAGGTCTACCTCTTCGGGTGCGACAGCCTCAAGGCAGAGGCGCCGAAATCCGCGATGCCGGAGATCGTGCGCGGGCTGATGGAGGGCGGAGCGCCGCGCGCGGGGGCCGAACGCCGCGCGAAAGCCTTGAGCGAGCGCGAGGGCGAGGATGCGCGCGATCGCATGCGCCGCATCTTCGCGGGCGTTCCGGTGATCTACGGCTTCGCCTCGCTCGCGCCGTACGGCAGAACGGCGGGCCCGCTGCTGCAGCGCTACTTCGACGCGGCGCCGGCGGGCGAGGTCGGCAGCGGCAAGGTGAGCGAGAGGCTGCTCGCGCTCTTCGGGCCGTCCAGCATGATCGCGACGCGCGGCGAGCTGCCCGGCGATCCGGACTCCGATTACCGCGCGCAGGCGTGCCGCTTCTACGGCGACCATCCCGCGGCGGAGCGGCTCGCCGAGCTGCGCATGGAGCTTTCCGGCGACATGCCGGACGTGCGCATGGCGTTCGATCGCGCGGAGAAGTTCTTCGCCTCGCTCACGCAAGCCGATCGCGGCGATGCGCGGTTCAGCGCGGCGCTCGGCGCCATGGCGGGCGATGCGAGCCTGCGCGTGCGCTACCTCGCCATCGAGCGCGCGACCGGGGATCCGGCGCTGCGCGTGCGCATGATCGCGCTCGCGCGCACGATCGGCTGGCTCGGCGACGCCGGCCGCCAGGCGGAGCTCGCGCACACCATCGTCGACATGCTCGATCGCCGCTCGATGGCCTACGGCGACGTGGACCTCGTGTGCACGCTCAACGCCGATCGAAGCCTCGACGCGGTGCGCGGCGAGCTGCGCGACGCGGCGGTGCTTCGCAAGGCGGCGGCGCGATCGGCCGGGCTCGCCTGCCTGGGCAGCGCCGCGGCGCGCGCGCAGGTATTGCGGCTCCTCGCGAGCACCGACGAGTCCGACGTGCAGGTCGCGCAGGCGTACTTGCGCCACCATCCGATCACCGATGCGGCGGAGCTGCGTGTGGTGACCGCCGCGATCGCCGCGATGAAGCCGGGTCCCGCCCAGGTGCGCGCGCTCGACGCGCTGGGCCGCATGCACCTCTCCGACGCGAAGGCGCTCGACCAGCTCGCCGCGCTCTTCGCGCGCACGCGCTCGCTCGCGGTGCAGCGTGCGATCGCCGAGGTGTTCCTGCGCTCCGATCCGCAGGCGATCGCGCGACCGCAGGTCGCGAAGATTTTTCGCACGCATCGCCTGCGCTCGCCCGACGGCGCCGACCTCATCGACGTGCTGGTGCGCGAGCTTTCCTGACGCCTGTCGGCGTTAGCCGACTCCCGGCAAAGGGGATTTCCGGCTGATTTCGGGCGCGATCTCGACGATGCTCGGAGCATGTCGATGACGAGATGGGCCGTCGCGAGCGTCGTGCTCGCCGCAGCCGCGTGGAGCACGGCGGCGCAGGCCGGGACGAAGACCGTGTGCACCGTGACGGTGAATTCCGCCGACGAGAAGGAGGCGATGCGGCGCCACCTTCCGCCCGGGAAGTACGACTTCGTGGAGCTGCTCGACCGGGCGCACGACGACTGGCTCGAGCGCGCCTGCCATCGCCACGTCCAGTGCGACGTGCTCGTGATCTCCGGCCACTTCAACGCCGGCGAGACGTTCTACTCGGACAAGGTGGACGTCGAGGCGAGCCTCAAGATGGACGAGCTCGAGCGCGCCTCGTGCAGCCATTCGTGCCCGGCGCTCTTCGCGCACCTGAGGGAGGTGTACCTCTTCGGCTGCGAGAGCCTCAATCCGCACGCGACGCAGTATTCGTCGAAGTACGGCGAGAGCGGCCACGACCGGATGCGGCGCATCTTCGCGGGCGTGCCCGTGATCTACGGATTCTCCTCGCACGCGCCGGTCGGACCGGCGGCCGCGATGCTCCTCGATCGCTACTTCGCCGCAGGGGGCGCCTCGGAGGTCGGCACCGGGTACGCGAGCGCGAAGCTCCTGCGCGTCTTCGGGCGCAACTCGCTGGTCGCGATCCGCGGCGCGCGGCCCTCCGATCCGGGCGCCGAGGAGCGGCGCGACATCTGCGAGTTCTTCGACCAGCGCGAGAGCCCGGCCGCGAAGCTCGCCTACGTCCACGAAATGCTGCGGCGCGATCCGTCGCGCGGCCGCAAGTACCTCGCGCGCATGGAGAACCTGGTCGCATCCTTCGGCGAGGACGTGCGTCGTTCGCCGCAGTACCAGTCGGTCCTCGCGGATTTCCGCGCCGACGAGCAGACCCGCGCGCGCTACCTGCAGCTCGCGCACGCGGCGCCCTTCGCCGTGCGCGCACGCATGCTTTCGCTCGCGGCGCAGCTAGCCTGGCTGCGCGACGACGAGCTGCGCTCGGAGCGGGTTGCGCTGCTGGACGACATGCTCGCCTCGCGCACGATGGGTTTCGGCGAGGTGGACCTCGCGTGCTCCCTCTCCGCCGCAGATGCGCTCCCCGGCGCGCTCTCGCAGGTGAGGCTTCCGCCAACGAGCACGCACCCGGTGGCCGACTCGGCGCTCCTCGCGTGCCTCGGAAGCCGCGAGGCGAAGGCGCGCATCCTCGCCGCGCTCGCGAGCCCCGAAGACAAGGACGTGGAGCTCGCGCAGCTCTACCTCCAGCACCACCCGGTCGCCGACGGCCCGGAGCTGCGCGCGCTCGCCGAGGAGGTGACGCGCATGCCGCCCTCCGCGGCGCAGCTGCGCGCGCTCGGCGCGCTCGCGCGGCTGCACATCGCCGACCGCGAGATCCTAGACGAGCTCGCGCGCGCGTTCGCCGATGCGAAATCCGTGAACGTGCAGCGCGCCATCGCCGAGGTGTTCATCCGCTCCGATCCTTCGGCGCTGCCGAAGCCGGACCTGGTGGGCCTGCTGCGCCGCCATCGGCTCAAGTCGCCGGACGGCCGGCCCGACCTCATCGACCGGCTCATCTCCAGCCTGCAGCCGAACGCGGCGTCCTGAGGTCGTTCGCGCCCTGACGGGATCGTTCGAGATCGGGCCTCGCCGGAATCCAGCTAGCTCTTCAACCGGTACCCGGTCCGGAACATCCACGACGCGGCCGCGAGGCACACGAGGCAGAAGCCCGCCGCCATCGCGAAGGAGATGCGCACGTCGACGTCCGCGGTTCCGTAGAAGGTCCAGCGATAGCCGCTGATGAGGTAGACGATCGGGTTGAAGAGGCTGAACGCGCGCCAGGCGGGCGGCAGCATCGCGATCGAGTAGAACGCGCCGCCGAGGAAGGTGAGCGGCGTCACCACCAGCATGGGAATGAAGCCGAGCTGCTCGAAGCCGTTCGCCCAGATGCCGATCACGAAGCCGAGCAGGCAGAAGGTGAGCGTCGTGAGGACCAGGAACGCGGCCATGGCGAGCGGATGCTCGACGTGCACCGGCACGAAGAGGTTCGCGGTCGCGAGGATCACCGCGGCGAGCACGATCGACTTGGTGGTCGCCGCCCCGACGTAGGCGAGCACCACTTCGAGCGCGGAGACCGGCGCCGAGAGCACCTCGTAGATGGTGCCCGTGAACTTCGGCAGGTAGATGCCGATGGAGGCGTTGTTGAGGCTCTCCGTGAAGATCGAGAGCATGACGAGGCCCGGCACGATGAACGCGCCGTAGGGCACGCCGTCCACCTCGCTCATGCGCCTGCCGATCGCGGCGCCGAACACGATGAAGTAGAGCGAGGTCGTGATCACCGGCGTGACGAGGCTCTGCCAGAGCGTGCGCCCGAAGCGCGACATCTCGAAGCGGTAGATCGCGGAGATGGCGTGGGTGTTCACGTCGAGGTCTCCTTCTCCCCTGGGAGACGCTCGCGGCCGGGCTCGTGCACCAGGCTCACGAAGATGTCCTCGAGCGAGCTCTGGCTGGTCTGCAGGTCCTTGAACTCGATGCCGAGCTCGCCCAGCCGGCGAAGCAGCGTGGGCACGCCCGTGTGCTCCCGGCGCGAGTCGAACGTGTATTCGAGATCCGTGCCGCCGTTGCGGAGCGCGAGCGGCCATTCCGCGAGCCCCTCCGGGATCGCGGCGAGCGGCGCCGCGAGGTGCAGCAGCAGCTGCTTCTTGCCGAGCTTCGCCATGAGCGTCGCCTTCTCCTCGACGACGATGAGCTCGCCCTTGTGGATCACGCCGATGCGATCGGCCATGTCCTCGGCCTCCTCGATGTAGTGCGTGGTGAGGATGATCGTGACGCCGCTCTCGCGCAGCCGCCGCACGAGCGCCCACATGTCGCGGCGCAGCTCCACGTCCACGCCCGCCGTGGGCTCGTCGAGGAAGAGGACCTGCGGCTCGTGGGCGAGCGCCTTCGCGATCAGCACCCGCCGCTTCATTCCGCCGGAGAGCGTCATGATCTTGTTGGCACGCTTGTCCCACAACGAGAGGTCGCGCAGCACCTTTTCCAGGTGCGCCGGGCTCGCGGGGGAGCCGAAGAGCCCGCGGCTGAAGCGCACCGTCGCGCCCACCGTCTCGAACATGTCCGTGTGCAGCTCCTGCGGCACGAGCCCGATCCTCGCGCGCGCGGCGCGGTAGTCCGAGCGGTTGTCGTGCCCGTCCACGAGCACCGTGCCCGAGGACGCGTTCACGATGCCGCACACGATGTTGATGAGGGTCGTCTTTCCCGCGCCGTTGGGGCCGAGGAGGGCGAAGATCTCGCCCTTCGCGATCTCGAGGTCGACGCCCTTGAGCGCCTGCAGTCCGGAGGCGTAGGTCTTGGTGAGCCGCGAGATGGAAAGGATGGACGCCATCGGGGGAGTCTAGCAGCCGCCGACGCTTCGCTTGGTTCTTTGATCGCCGGCAGGGGCTGCTAAAATTGCGCATGAATTCAACTTCCGATCTCGCCGCCGAGGTCGCGCGCCGGCGCACCTTCGCGATCATCTCGCACCCGGACGCCGGCAAGACCACGCTTACGGAGAAGCTGCTGCTCTTCGCCGGCGCGATCCACATCGCCGGCAGCGTGAAGGCGCGCAAGGCTAGGCGCCACGCCACCTCGGACTGGATGGAGATCGAGAAGCAGCGCGGCATCTCGGTCGCGAGCTCGGTGATGCAGATGGAGTTCCGCGGCGAGGTCATCAACCTCCTCGACACGCCCGGGCACCAGGACTTCTCCGAGGACACGTATCGCGTGCTCACCGCGGTGGACGCGGCGCTCATGGTGATCGACGGCGTGAACGGCGTGGAGGCGCAGACCATCCGCCTGCTCGAGGTCTGCCGCGCGCGCGACACGCCGATCATCACCTTCATCAACAAGATGGACCGGGAGACGCGCGAGCCGCTCGCCCTCCTCGACGAGATCGAGCGCGTGCTGCGGATGCCGACCGTGCCCTTCACCTGGCCGGTGGGCATGGGCAAGCGCTTCGGCGGCGTCTTCGACATCCGCGCCGACCGCATGCGCGTCTTCCGGCCCGGCGAGGACCGCCGCGTCGACGAGGAGGAGATCGTCGCCGGCCTCGCGAGCCCCGGGAACGAGGCGCGCTTCGGCGACGCGTTCGTCCAGGCGAAGGGCGAGATCGAGCTGCTGCAGGGCGCCTCCCAGGCGTTCGACCGCGAGTCGTTCCTTGAGGGCGGCCAGACGCCCGTCTTCTTCGGCTCCGCGATCAACAATTTCGGCGTGCACGAGGTGCTCGACGCGCTGGTGGACCTCGCCCCTGCACCCGGCCCGAAGGCCGCGGTGCAGCGCGTGATCGAGCCGACGGAGCCGAAGTTCACCGGCGTCGTGTTCAAGATCCAGGCGAACATGGATCCGGCGCACCGCGACCGCGTCGCCTTCGTGCGCGTGTGCTCGGGGCGCTTCGAGCGCGGCATGAAGCTCGTCCTCTCGCGCACCGGCAAGGAAGTGAAGACCGCGAGCGCCGTATCCTTCCTCTCGCAGCGCCGCGAGGTGCTCGAGGACGCGTATCCCGGCGACATCGTGGGCCTGCCGAACCGCGGTCTTCTGCAGCTCGGCGACACGCTCACCGAGGGCGAGAGGCTGCAGTTCACGGGGCTCCCGTTCTTCGCGCCGGAGATCTTCGTCACCGTGGAGGTCGCCGATCCGATCCGCAACAAGCAGCTCCGGACCGGGTTGCAGCAGCTGGGCGAGGAAGGCGCGATCCAGGTGTTCCGGCCGCACAACGGCGGGGCGCTCCTGCTCGGCGCGGTGGGCCCCCTGCAGCTCGACGTGGTCGCGCACCGCCTGGAGCACGAATACCAGGCGCGGGCACGCATGGTTCCCAGCGCTTACAAGCTCGCGCGCTGGGTGACGGCGCCGACGCCGGCCGAGCTCGAGCGCTTCGTCGAGGCGAACGCCTACCGCATCGCCTACGACGTGGTGGACGCTCCGGCGGTGCTCTACAACCACAAGCTCGAGCTTTCCGCCGCGCAGGAGATCTGGCCGGACGTCGGATTCCACGCGATGCGCGAGCACGGCGGCCTGGTGGTGCATTCGGACAAGCTCGCGGCCTAGCGCGCGTTAACTACATCGGCAATCCCCCGCACCCGGTTTCGTGACGAACCCCCTTGGGTTTTGCGGCTTCCTCGGGGAAAATCCGGCGAGCAGGTGACGGCCCGCGCGCTCCCGGGCGCGGCGTCGCCCACGGGACGACAATGACGCTGCTGCAGCGACAACTGCGACGGCTGGCGGAGCCGTACGTGTTCTTCCCCCTCATCGCGATCATCCTGCTCGCGGTGATCTGGGGGACGACCGTGGACGTGATCCGCGTCGAGCGGCGCGTGGCCGAGCGCACCGCGCTCGCGTCCACCCAGGAGCTCGCCGATACGTACGAGGCGCAGGTCGTGCGCGCGATGCGCGAGATCGACCAGACGCTGCGGCTCGTGAAGTTCACCTGGGAGCGCGGCCGCGGGCGCGTCGACATCGGCGAGCTGCGCGAGAAGGGCCTGCTGCTGCCGGAGCTGCTCTTCTCGATGCGCATCACCGATGCCGCGGGCGACGTGGTGGCGGCCACGCATGCGGGCGGCCCGCGCAACGTCGCCGACCAGGGGTGGTTCCGCCGCGCCGCCGACATCGACTCGATCGTGGTGGGCGTCCCGCGCATGGATCCCGCCGAGCACGAATGGAAGGTCGACTTCAGCCGCCGCCTGCAGTGGCCCGACGGCTCGTTCGGCGGCACGGTGGTGATCTCCGTGGCGGCCTCCTACTTCGTGAGCGGCTACGAGCCGTCGCGGCTCGGCCACCTCGGCGTGCTCGCGATCCTCGGCGCCGACGGCGTGTTTCGCGCCCGGCGAACCGGCGACCAGCTCTCGATCGGCGACCTCGCCGACTACAACGACGTCGTGCGGGGCGCGCAGGCCGATGCGGCTCCGGCCGTCGCGTGGAATCCCTGGGACAACCGCGAGCGCTACAGCGTCGCGCGGCCGCTGTTCGAGTTCCCGGTCGCGGTGATCGTCGGTCTCGACCGCGCCGAGCAGCTCGCGCCGGTCGAGGCGCGCGCGCGCGAATACGCGTGGCGCGCCGCCGGCGCGAGCCTCGTGCTGACGCTCCTCCTCGGCGGGCTCGGGTTCCTGAGCTGGCGGCTCTCGCGCACGCGCATCCTCGCGAACCGCGCGCTGCAGGAAGAGATCCGCGTGCGCCGCGGGGCGGAGCGGGCGCTCTACCTGCGCAACCGCGCGATCGAGTCGAGCGTGAACGCGATCGTGATCGCCGATTGCGCGCGCACCGGCTATCCGATCGAGTACGTGAACCCCGCGTTCGAGCGCATCACCGGCTACAGCGCGGCGCAGGCGATCGGGCGCGACATGGATTTCCTGCTCGGCACGGAGGTGGAGCAGCCGGGCATGGGCGAGATCCGCGTGGCGCTCAAGGAGCGGCGCGAAGGCCAGGCGGTGCTGCGCAACTACCGGCGCGACGGGTCGCCCTTCTGGAACGACTACACCGTCGCCCCGGTGCGCGACGAGGATGGGCGGGTCACGCACTACGTGGGAGTCATGAACGACGTGAGCGAATCCAAGAACTACGAGGAGCAGCTCGCGCGCCAGGCCAACTTCGACACGCTCACCGGGCTCGCGAACCGCAACCTGCTGCGCGACCGCCTGCAGCAGGCGATCGCCCGCGCGCGGCGCGAGGGCCACAACCTCGCCGTCATCTTCCTCGACGTGGACCACTTCAAGATGGTGAACGACACGCTCGGCCATACCGTGGGCGACGAGCTCCTGCGCGCGGTGGCCGGGCGGCTCGGCTCGTCGGTGCGCGAGAGCGACACCGTGGCGCGCCTGGGCGGCGACGAGTTCGTGGTGCTGCTGGTGACGCGCGCGGGCGACGGATCGCCGGAGGCGGACGTCACGGCCCTGGTGGAGAAGCTCCTCGCGCGCATTTCCGAGCCGGTGGCGCTCGCCGAGCGCGAGGTGCGCCCGACCGCGAGCATCGGCGTGAGCGTCTATCCGCAGGACGGCGTGGATGCGGACACGCTGCTTCGCAACGCCGACGCGGCGATGTACCGCGCGAAGGAGCTCGGCCGCGACCGCTTCCAGTTCTTCACCGCCGACATGCACGAGCGCATCCGCCGGCGCGTGGAGCTCGAATCGAGCCTGCGCCGCGCGCTCGAGCGCGGCGAGTTCGAGCTGCACTACCAGCCGCAGGTGGGCCTCGTCGACGGCGGCATCGTCGGCGTGGAGGCGCTGCTGCGCTGGCGCCATCCCGAGCGCGGGCTCATCGGGCCGGCGCAGTTCATCGGCTTCGCCGAGGAAAGCGGCCTCATCGTGCCGATCGGCGCGTGGGTGCTGCGCGAGGCGTGCGCGCAGAACAAGCGCTGGCAGGAGATGGGCCTCGCCCCGATCCCGGTCGCGGTGAACGTCTCCGCACGCCAATGCGAGCAGGAGGACCTCGACCAGACCGTGCGCGCCGCGCTCGATCTTTCGGGGCTCGCGCCCGAGTACCTCGAGCTCGAGATCACCGAGAGCATCTCGATGGCGAATCCGGAGGAGAGCGTGCCGCTCATGCAGCGCCTGAAGCGCACCGGCGTCGCGCTCTCGATCGACGACTTCGGCACCGGGTTCTCGAACCTGGGCTACCTCAAGCGCTTCCCGATCGATCGCCTGAAGATCGACCTCTCGTTCGTGCGCGAGATCACGACCGATCCGGGCAGCCTCGCGATCTCGGAAGCGATCATCACGCTTTCGCACAGCCTCAACCTGAAGGTGCTCGCCGAGGGCGTGGAGACCGACGCCCAGCTCGCGCTCCTCGCCGAGCGCCGCTGCGACCAGGTGCAGGGGTTCTTCTTCAGCCCGCCGGTGCCCGCGCCCGACATCGAGGCGCTGCTGCGCGGGCATCGCTCGATCCATCCAAATGCAAACCGTATCCCGGCCAGGAAGGAACATCATGCGCAACCGACTCCGTAGCGCTGCCGTGCTCTCGCTCGCCTTCGCCTCGGTCGCCGCGCCGCCCGCGAAAGCCGACGACCGCCCGCTGTTCTCCTTCAGCGGGTACGGGACCATCGGTGCCGCGCATTCGAGCAACGACCAGGCCGACTATCTCGTCGACGAGTTCAAGCCCAACGGTCCCGGCCACACGCGCCGCTGGAGCGCCGACGTGGATACGCGCCTGGGCCTGCAGGGCCTCGCGCAATTCACGCCGCAACTCTCCGCCGTGGTGCAGGTGATCACGCAGCAGCGCTACGACGACACGTACCGGCCCGAGGTCGAATGGGCGAACGTGAAGTACCAGGCGACGCCCGACTTCAGCGTGCGCGCGGGCCGCGTGGTCCTGCCGATCTACATGGTCACCGATTCGCGCCGCGTGGGATACGCGAACCCGTGGGTGCGCCCGCCGGTCGAGGTGTACAGCATGGTGCCGGTCACCCACGTGGACGGCATCGACGCGAACTACCGCGCGCTCGTCGGCGACACCACGGCGAGGCTCGAGGTGACCGTCGCGCAGTCCGACTCGCACTTCCCGGGCGCATCCGGGTTCACTCCCGGCGTCGCGAAGGCGCGCGGGATCTTCGCGTTGGTCGGCACCGTCGAGCGCGGCTTCGCCACCTTCCGCGCCAACTGGGGACGCGCCGACCTCACGATCGATTCCTTCGGCCCGTTCGCCGACGCCTTCCGCCAGTTCGGTCCCGTGGGCGAGGACATCGTGAACCGCTACTCGGTGGACCGGCGCAACGTCGATTTCATCGGCCTGGGCGCGACGTACGACCCGGGGCGCTGGTTCGTGACCGGCGAATGGGCGAAGTTCGACACCCACTCGATCCTCGGCGACAAGAGCGCCTGGTACGTGAGCGGCGGGCACCGCTTCGGCAAGTGGACGCCGTACCTCACCTACGCGGCGATCAAGGCCGACAGCCGAACTTCGGATCCGGGGCTGCCGCTCGCGGGGCTTCCCCCGCAGGCGGCGGCGACCGCGGCGTTCCTCGACCAGACGCTCAACCAGACGCTGGGCCTCATCCCGCAACAGCGCACGGCCTCGATCGGCGTGCGCTGGGACTTCGCACGCAGCGCGGCGCTGAAGCTCCAGCTCGACGAGGTGCGCGTGGATTCCGGTTCGCGCGGCACGTTCGGCAACTTCCAGCCGGGCTTCGCGCCCGGGTCCTCGGCGCGCATCTTCAGCGCGGTCGTGGACTTCGTCTTCTAGGGGGCCGCCATGAAACATCGACTCCTGGGTATCATCCTCTCGCTCGGTCTCGCGTCGCTGCCGTGCTCGGGCGCCGCCGCCGAGGACGTGGTGCCGGTCGTCTCGGCGAAGAGCCACGTGAAGGACCTCAACGCCGACCAGGTCGCCGACATCTTCCTCGGCAAGACCAGCCGCTTCCCCGACGGCACGCAGGCGGTGCCGATCGACCAGTCCGAGGACTCGCCCGCGCGCGACAAGTTCTACGCGCAGTTCACCGGCAAGTCGCCGGCGCAGATCAAGGCCTACTGGTCGAAGATCATCTTCACCGGGCGCGGACAGCCGCCGCGCCAGGTCGCGGGCAGCGCCGAGGCGAAGAAGCTGGTCGCGCAGAATCCCAACGCGATCGCCTATATCGACGCGAAGCTCGTGGACGACAGCGTGCGCGTGGTGGACGGGCGCTGAGGAAGCTCACGCGAGCTGGAAGAGCAGCAGCGAGCGCCCCGTCACCTCGTATTCGCGCCCGGCCTCGAAGCGCGCATCGGCGGACGGTTCGGCGGCCATGTTGGTGTCCATGCGCAGCTGCCATGCGCCTGCGCCGTTGGTCTGCGGCAAGCGGAACTTCACCACGTCGTGCCAGGCGTTGAAGATGATGAGCAGCGTCGCGAGCTCGCCGCGGCGCCGGATGCCGGTCTCGCGCGCGCGGCCGTCGAGGAGCATCCCGAAGCAGCGGATCGCCGCATCGCCCCATTGCTCCGGCTTCATCGGCGCGCCGCTCGCGTCGATCCAGGTCACGTCGCGCACCTCGAGCTCCTCGTCCCACGCGCCGGTGAGCCAGCGCACGCGGCGCAGGACCGGATATTGGTGGCGCAGGCCGGTGAGGCGGCGTGTGAACTCGATGAGCCGCTTCGCGCGATCGTCGTGGTCCCAGTGCACCCAGGAGATCTCGTTGTCCTGCGCGTAGGCGTTGTTGTTGCCTTTCTGCGTGCGGCCGAACTCGTCGCCGGCGGTGATCATCGGCGTTCCCTGCGAGAGGAGCAGCGTGCCCATGAGGTTCTTGATCTGCCGCTCGCGCAGGCCGTTGATCGCCTCGTCGCCGGTCTCGCCCTCGGCGCCGTGGTTCCAGGAGCGGTTGTCGGAATGCCCGTCGCGGTTCTCCTCGCCGTTCGCCTCGTTGTGCTTGTCGTTGTACGTGACCAGGTCGTGCAGCGTGAAGCCGTCGTGGGCGGTGAGGAAGTTCACGCTCGCCCACGGCTGGCGCCCGCGGTGGTGGAAGGCGTCGGGCGATCCGCACAGGCGCGGCGCCAGCGCGGCGGGCGTCGCCTCGCCGCGCCAATAGTCGCGCACCGTGTCGCGGAACTTGTCGTTCCATTCGGCCCAGCCCGGCGGAAAGGCGCCCACCTGGTATCCGCCCGGGCCGCAGTCCCAGGGCTCCGCGATGAGCTTCACCTTCGCGAGCACCGGGTCCTGCATCACGGCCTTCATGAAGCCGTTGTGGGTGTCGAAGCCCGAGGGCTCGCGCGCGAGGATGGTGCCCAGGTCGAAGCGGAATCCGTCCACGTGCATCTCTTCGGCCCAGTAGCGCAGGCTGTCGCAAACCATGTGGATCACGGTGGGGTGCGAGAGGTTGAGCGTGTTCCCGGTGCCGGTGTCGTTGATGTAGTAGCGCCGGTTGTCGGGAAGCAGCCGGTAGTACGAGGAGTTGTCGATGCCCTTGAAGGAGAGCGTCGGCCCGAGCTCGTTGCCCTCGGCGGTGTGGTTGTAGACCACGTCGATGATCACTTCCAGTCCCGCATCGTGGAAGCGCGCGACCGTCTCCTTGAACTCCTGCAGCGTGCGCGCGGGATCGGCCGCGTAGCGCGGATCGGGCGCGAAGAAGCCGATCGAGTTGTAGCCCCAATAGTTGTGCAGGCCGCGCTCGAGGAGGAAGCTGTCGTCGACGAAGGTGTGCACCGGCAGAAGCTCCACGGCGGTCACGCCCAGCGACTTCACGTACGCGAGGACCTCGGGCTGCGAAAGGCCGCGGTAGGTGCCGCGCTCCGGTTCCCGCACCGCCGGATGCAGCCTGGTGAATCCGCGCACGTGCGTCTCGTACACGATCGTGCGGTCCCAGGGGACGTGCGGCCGCTTCGCCTCGCGCGCCCAGTCGAAGTTCGCGTCCACCACGACGCACTTGGGCACGAAGGGCGCGCTGTCGCGCTCGTCGAAGGAGAGGTCCGCCGCGGGGTCGCCCATCTTGTAGGAGAAGACCGCCGGATCCCAGCGCAGCTTTCCGACGTGCGCCCGCGCGTACGGGTCCATCACCAGCTTGTTCGGGTTGAAGCGCAGCCCGTCCTCGGGCTGCCACGCACCGTGCACGCGATAGCCGTACACTTGCCCCGGGCCGATCTCCGGGACGTAGCCGTGCCAGGTCTCGTCGCGGTACTCGGGAAGGACGATGCGCGCCGACTCGCGCCCGGCGGAGTCGAAGAGGCAAAGCTCGACCTTCGTCGCGTTCGCCGAGCACAGGGCGAAATTGACGCCGTGCCCGTCCCAGCTGGCGCCGCGCGGGTAGGGCGAGCCTTCGCGGATCGCCGCTTCGATCTGCAGGTCGGGCGCGTTCATGATTCCTGTTCTTCCCGGGGGCGCAGGATGGCGCAAGGCTTTGACACCGCGTCCGAGCTCCGTTTCCAATCCGACGGGCGTAGGCTAGAATGCGGCAATCTGTCAGCTTCATGCAAGGTTCGTCCGATATATCCCTAGGGGTTACGCACCGATTCCCATTCGCCGCCTGCAAGAAAGGCGGCTTTCCATTTTCTCCGCAGGCGGTCCCGTGCGACGACTCGTCACCCAGTACAACAAGGACTACTACGGCGGCGCGCTGATGATCTTCATCGGCCTGTGGGCCGCGATCCAGGGCAGCAGCTACCAGCTCGGCACGCTGAGCCGCATGGGCCCCGGATTCTTCCCCACCGCGCTCGGCGTGATCCTGGTGATCATCGGGATCGCCATCGCGCTCTCCGCGCGCCGGGTGGCGAAGGACGCACCGGAGGAAAAGCCGCTGCCGCCGGAGTGGCGCGGCTGGATCTGCATCATCGCGAGCTGCGTCGGCTTCGTCGCGATCGCGAAGTGGGGCGGGTTCGTGCCGGCCACCTTCGCGATCACCTTCATCTCGGCGATGGGCGACCGCGAGAACACGGTGAAGGAGGCGACCCTGCTCTCGCTCGCGATGGTCGTGATCTGCATCGTGGTCTTCTGGTGGGCGCTCAAGATGCCCTTCCAGCTCTTCGCCTGGGGAACCACATGATCGAGCAGTCGCTGGCCGACCTGCTGAAGGGCTTCGACGTCGCCCTGCAGCCGCACAACCTGCTGTGGTCCTTCGTGGGCGTGCTGGTGGGGAACCTCATCGGCGTGCTGCCCGGATTGGGTGCCCTCTCGGCGATCTCGATCCTCCTGCCGCTCACCTTCACGATGCACCCGATCCCGGCGATCCTGATGCTCGCCGGCATCTTCTACGGCTCCCAGTACGGCGGCGCGATCGGCGCGATCCTGCTGAACCTGCCGTGCCATCCGCCGCACGCGGTGACCTGCCTCGACGGCTACCCGATGACCAAGGCGGGCAAGGGCGGCACGGCGCTCGGCATCACGATGATCGCCTCGTTCTTCGCGGCCTCCTTCGGCATCATGGTGATGATCTTCGCCTCGCCGATCCTGGTGAACATCGCATTCAAGTTCGGCCCGGCGGAGCTCTTCTCGATCATGCTGCTCGGCCTCATCTGCGGCGGCACCATGTCGCGCGGCTCGCCGCTGAAGGGCGTCGCGATGACCGTGATCGGCCTGCTCATCGGCATCGTCGGCACCGACGTGAACAGCGGGGTGGCGCGCTTCACCTTCGGCTTCGTCGAGCTCACGGACCGCGTGGAGCTGGTGGCGCTCGCGCTCGGGCTCTTCGGGGTCACCGAGTTCCTGCGCAGCGTGAACCGCATGCACGTCGTGGGCAGCGGCATGCGCGTGCGCATCCGCGACATGCGCCCGAGCATGAAGGAGCTCAAGCAGGCCTTCATGCCCATGCTGCGCGGCACGCTCGTCGGCACCGCCTTCGGCGCGATGCCCGGCACCGGCCCGACCATCACGACCTTCGTCGCCTACGCGATCGAGCGCAAGATCTCGAAGACGCCCGAGCGCTTCGGATACGGAGCGCTCGAGGGCGTTGCGAGCCCGGAAGCATCGTCCCACTCGAAGACCCAGGTCGACTTCATCCCGACCATGAGCCTCGGAATCCCGGGCGACGCGGTGATGGCGCTCATCCTCGGCGCGCTCATCATCCAGGGCATCCAGCCCGGGCCGCAGCTCATCACCGAGCACGCGGACCTCTTCTGGGGCCTCATCGCGAGCTTCTGGATCGGCAACATCCTGCTCGTGCTCCTCAACGTGCCGCTCATCGGCGTGTGGGTGAAGCTGCTCCAGGTGCCATATCGCTTCCTCTTCCCGTCCGCGCTTTTCTTCATCGCGCTGGGCGTCTACAGCACCAACAACAGCCTGTTCGAGATCGGCGAGGTGCTGGTGTTCGGCCTCATCGGCTGGGTGTTCGTCGCTCTCGACTTCCAGGTGGCGCCGATCCTGCTGGGCTACGTGCTCGGCCCGATGGTGGAGGAGAACTTCCGGCGCGCGCTGCTCCTTTCGCGCGGCGACATGGCGGTGTTCGTGACGCGCCCGATCAGCTGCGCGTTCGTGGTGCTCTCCGCGCTCATCATCGCGCTGCAGGCGTTCTTCGCGCTTCGCGGCAAGCTCAAGAAGCGGCGCGGCGCCTCGCTGCAGCCGCCGCCCGCGCCGGGCGCGACGGTGCAGCCGGTGCAGGAGGGATGACGCCCTAGGGCTTCGCCTCGGCCGGCTCGCGCATTTCGTTGTCGAACATGGAGCCGACGAATCCGACCATCGTGCCGTCGGGCATGAACCGCGGAACCGCCACCATCTCGAGCGAGCGGTAGGCACCGTCGGCGCCGCGGAAGCGCAGCCGCATCTCGAAGCGGCGCTTTTCGCGCATCGCCGTGGCGTACCCGTCGAGGTAGCGATCCCGGTCCTGCGGGTGGACGTAGGCCGCGATGCCCAGCCGCGTGATCTCGCCCTCGCTGCCGCCGACGTAGCCCTGGAACGCGCGGTTCACGAACTGGCAGACGTCCAGGTCGTTCACCCAGATGAGCACCGGCGCGGAATCGGCGAGCAGCTCGAAGCGCTGCTCGCTCTCGCGGATCTGGAGCTCGGCGCGCTTGAGCGTGTCGATGTCCACCAGCAGCAGGACCGCACCGTCGATCTTGTTCTCGAAGGTGCGGTAGGGGCGCATGCGCAGCGAATACCAGCGCCCGTTGCGGTCCTGCACCTCGCGCTCCTTCACGCTCACGTTCTGGATCACGTCGACGATGAGCTCGTCGAGGTTCGGCACGTCGATGTTGAGCTTGATGTCGGAGAGCGGGCGGCCGATGTCCGCGTGGATCATGTTGAGGATCCTCTCCGCCGGCTGCGTGAAGCGCCGGATGCGAAGGTCCGGTCCCAGCATCACGATCGCCATGTTGACGCTCGCGAGCAGGTTGGTGAGGTCGTTGTTGATCTGCGAAAGCTCGACGTTGCGGTTCTGCAGCTCGTCGTTGACCGTGGCGAGCTCCTCGTTCGCGCTCTGGATCTCCTCCTTCGAGGTCTCGAGCTCCTCGTTGATGCTCTGCAGCTCCTCGTTGGCGCTCTGGACCTCCTCGTTGGCGCTCTGCAGCTCCTCGTTCGCCGCCTCCTGCTGCTCGATCACCGACTGCAGGTACTCGCGCGTGGCCGAAAGCTCGTGCTTGAGCCGCAGGTTCTCGTGCTTGCTTTCCTTGTCGCGCATCGGCGGCATTTGCTCCGCCGCCGCGCGCGCCTGGGCCGCGAGCTCGCGCGCGCGCGCTTCGGCGCGGCCGGCGGGCTCCTCGAAGAGCACGGCGTAGGCGCCCTCCGCCATGTTTCCCACGCGCACCGGAATGACGACGACATCGACCTCGCGCCACCCGCCATTCGAGCGCACGCGCAGGCCCTCCTCGCGCACCACCGCCCTTTCCCGCCGCGCCCGGCTGAGCAGCCCGCGCACGCCGACCAGCAGGCCCTCGCGCAAGAGCTTCAGCAGGTTGAGCGTCGCCCTTCCCGGCGCCGGCGCGAGATAGGGCCCGGTATCGCCGCGGAACTGCAGCACGTCGAGATCGTCGTTCACCACGACGCCGGCCGGCGCGTAGCGGCCGAGGAGCAGGCGGTCGGCCTCGCGCAGCGGGTCCGGCCCCGGCGCTTCCCGCGGCAGCGCCGGACGTACTTGCGCGGCCGCGGCGCCGGCGCCCCAACGGCCGGCGGCGAGCGGCACGGCGAGCTGCATGGCGCGCTTGGAGGATTTGCGCAGGTACATCTTCGTCTTCGCGTCCAGCAGCTCGAAGAGGTCGCGATACGAGGCGATGGTCTCGGAGGCGCCCAGCCACAGGAAGCCGTCGGGCCGCAGGGCGTAGTGCAGCAGCGGGATGACGCGCTGCTGCAGCGAGCCGTCGAGATAGATGAGGAAGTTGCGGCAGGCGACCAGGTCGATATGCGAAAACGGCGGGTCGGTGAGCGCATTGTGCTTGGCGAACACGCACAGGTCGCGGATCGGCTTCGCCACGCGATAGCTGCCATCCACTTCGGCGAAGAAGCGGCGCAGCCGCTCGGGCGGCACGTCCCGGGCGATGATCTTCGGGTAGAGGCCGCTCCTCGCCTTGTCGATGCTCGCGCCGTTCACGTCGGTGGCGAAGATCTGCAGCGGAATGCGCTTGCCGGTGGCCTCCACGTACTCGGTATAGGCCATGGCGATCGAGTACGCCTCCTCGCCGGTCGAGCAGCCGAGCGACCAGACCCGGATCGGCTCGTTGCGATCGCGTTGCGCGCCGAGCCGCGGAAAGACGACGCTCTTCAGCGCCTCGTAGGCCTCCGGATTGCGGAAGAAGCCGGTCACGTTGATGAGCACGTCCTGGTAGAGCGCGCCCACCTCGTCCGGCTTCGCCTGGAGCAGGCGCACGTAGTCGCGCAACCCTTCCATCTTGTGCAGCACCATGCGCCGCGTGATCCGACGTTGCAGCGTATTGCGCTTGTACTTCGCGAAATCCACGCCCGTCGCCTGGCGCAGGATCTCGATCACGCGCCGGAATGCCGGCTCCTGCTCAGCGAACATCGACGGTCCCGCCGGGGCGACGTACGGGTGCTGCGAGATGCGCGCGAGCTCGTGCGCGATCTCGGCGGGCGACAGCACGAAGTCCACCACGCCGGAGGCGACGGCGCTGCGCGGCATGCTGTCCTGCTCGGCGGTGGCGTCCTGCGCGAAGGTGATGCCGCCGGCCGCCTTGATCTCCTCGAGCCCCAGCGTGCCGTCGTTGGAGGAGCCGGAGAGCACCACGCCGATCGACTGGTAGCCGTGATGGTCGGCGAGCGAGCGCATGAACTCGTCGATCGGCCGCGCCTGGCCGCGGTGCTCCACGCGCGGGGAAAGCCGCAGCCGCCCGTCGTCCAGGACCAGGGTGCGGTTGGGCGGGATCACGTAGACGTGGTTCTCCTCGACGCTCGCGCCTTCCTTCGCTTCCGTGACCGGCATCCCGGTCGCACGCGCGAAAATCTCCGAGAGCAGGCTTTCGCGCGTGGGCAGCAGGTGCTGCACCACGACGAACGCCATGCCGGTGTCGCGCGGCAGCGCTTTCAGCAGCTCGGTGACCGCCTCGATGCCGCCGGCCGAAGCGCCGATCGCGACGATCGGAAACGCGGGCGACCGCTCGGTGGGCTCGACGGGATCGACCGTCGCGGCTGCGGCGGCCCGCGCAGGGACGGTCACCGTCGCGGGCGCGGCGGCGCGTCGCGCGCGCTTGCCTTTCGGACGGGCCGAGGATGGATCGGCGGGAGGCTGCTTCTTGCGGGCCATGGCATGCGCTCGGGCACTTGGCGCCTGCGGTTGGGCGCCTGTCACGCCGATTCTCCCCCAAAAGCCGCGAGGCGGCGAACGGCGAGGCGGCGCCCGAACGCCGCCGCACACGCCTTGTCTGAGTCGTCCATGGCGAGCGAGCGCATCGTCGTGGTGGGCGGCTCCGCGGGCGGGGTCCGCGCGCTGCAGACGCTCGCGTCCACGCTTCCGGCCGACTTTCCCGCGCCGATCCTCGTCGTGCAGCACATCGGGAGCCACCCGAGCATCCTGCCGCAGCTGCTCGCGCGGAGCGGGCCGTTGCCGGCCGCGCATGCACGCGACGGCGAGCGCATCTCGCCGGGGCGCATCCACGTCGCGCCGCCGGACTACCACATGCTGGTGGATGGGGATTTCATCCGCCTGTCGCACGGCCCCAAGGAGCAATACACCCGGCCGGCCATCGACCCGCTCTTCCGCTCGACTGCGGTGGCGTGGGCGCAGCGCACGATCGGGGTGCTCCTGAGCGGGCTCCTCGACGACGGCACGGAAGGCTTGCAGGGCATCAAGCGCAGCGGCGGCATCGCCGTGGTGCAGGATCCCGCGGATGCCGAGATGCCCAGCATGCCGCTGAGCGCGCTCGAATACGTGGACGTGGACTACCGGCGGCCGATGTCTTCCATGGGCGCCCTGCTGGTGTCGCTGGTCGCGCGGCCCGCGCCGGCGTCCGCGAAGGTCGCGCCGATCCGCGAAATCGTCGCCGAGAACGACATCCTGCTCGGCAAGGGAGATTTCATGGAGAACCTGCGCTCGATCGCATCCCCCTCGACGTTCGCCTGCCCGGAATGCCACGGCGCGCTCTGGGAAGTCGACCACGCGAAGCCGCGGCGCTTCCGGTGCCACACGGGCCACGGCTACACGCTGCGCACGCTGCAGCACGCGCAATCGACTTCGGCGGACGAGGCGCTGTGGAGCGCGCTGCGCGCGCTGCAGGAGAAGCAGCTGCTGCTGGAGACGCTGGCCGAAAGCCATGCACGCGCGGGCGACGCGGACGAGGCGCGTCGCCTCGCCGAGGAGGCCGCGCTCGCCGGCGAGCACGGCGAGACGCTGCGCCGCCTCGTCGAAAGCGTTCCGCCGCCGCCACAATAGCTACGGCCCGCCGCGCCCGCCCACCGCGGCGAACACCTGCCCGCTCGAGTAGCTCGATTCCGGCGAGGCGAGGAGCACGTAGATGCCGGCGAGCTCGGCCGGCTGTCCGGGCCTTCCCATCGGCGTCTCCTGGCCGAAGGTGGGCAGGTCGTCGCGCGGCTGGCCGCCGGTCACCTGCAGCGGCGTCCAGAACGGACCGGGCGCGACGGCGTTCACGCGAATGCCCTTTTTGATGAGCTGCTTCGCGAGCCCCTTGGTCCAGATGAGGATCGCGCCCTTGGTCGCCGCGTAGTCGATGAGGTCCTCGCTCGGCTCGTAGGAGTTGATCGAGGCGGTGTTGATGATGGTCGAGCCCGGCTTCATGTGCGGGACCGCCGCCCTGGTGATCCAGAAGTTCGCGTAGACGTTGGTCTTGAAGGTCTCGTCGAACTGCTCGCTGGTGATCTCGAGCACCGATGGGCGCGCGATCTGGCGCGCGGCGTTGTTCACCAGGATGTCGAGGCCGCCGAGGTCCTTCACGGCCTGCTCGACGAGGCGCCTGCAGAACGATTCGTCCTTGATGTCGCCCGGAATGGTCGCCGCCTTGCGGCCCGCGTCGCGGACGAGCTGCGCGACCTCGTCGGCGTCGGGCTGCTCGTCGGGCAGGTAGTTGATCGCGACGTCGGCGCCCTCGCGCGCGAACGCGATCGCGGCGGCGGCTGCGAATACGCGGTGCGTGGGTCGGACGGAGTGGATGGGACGGGTTGGTCCATGGCGGCTCCTTGCGGACTTGCCGGCTGCGATCGCCGTGAGACGCGGCCGCTGCTCGCCGGTTCCGCGCGCAACGCTTATCATTCCGCATGGAGCCAACGCCGCAACGGAGCGCCGCATGTCGTTCGCAGGCCTGATCGTGCTGTTCGCCGTGGTCGGCTTCTTCGCGTGGAAGATCGTGAAGCAGCGCAGCGCCGCATTCGCGGCCGCCGCCGACGGGCTCGGCTTCACCTACCAGCGGACCGGATCGCCGTTCGAGGGAACCGACCTTTCCGGCATCACGCTTCTCACCGGCACCGTGCAGCACCGCTATCGCGACGTGCTGCTGCCGAAGTCGGCGAAGCTTCCCGTCGTCGTCTCGCAATTCAACTACCTCATCTTCCGCAACACGCTGGACAAGGGAAGCGGCGCGGTGGTCTCGGGAGGATCGGGCCAGCAGCACTCGATCCTCGCCTACCGCATCGCGCACGGCTCGCTCGCGCGCTTCCGGCTCTTCACGCGCGGCGTCTTCGGCAACCCGCTCCTCGCGCGCGCGCTCGTGGACCAGCCGCAGCGCACCTGGCTGCACGTGCAGGTCTCGCCCGACTGGCTGCTCCTCTACGATCCGGCCATCCTGATCCTCAAGCCGGAAGCGGTCACGCCGGCGCTCGATCGCATCCGCCCGATCGCCGAAGCGATCCTCGGAGGTTCGGCCGCTGCGGCGTGACGTTTTTCCGCGCGGCCGCGCGCCTGTAGAATCCGCGCTTTCGCGCCATGCTTCCCTTCACCACCCGACCGGAAATCCGCGGCACCTTCGGCGTCGCCGCCTCGACCCATTGGATCGCGGCGGCGGTCGCGATGGGCGTGCTCGAGCGCGGCGGCAACGCGTTCGACGCTGCGGTCACCGCGGGCTTCACGCTGCAAGTCCTCGAGCCGCACCTCAACGGCCCCGGCGGCGAGGTGCCCGCGCTCTTCTGGTCGGCGCGCGAGAAGCGCGTGCGCGGGATCTGCGGGCAGGGCGGCGCGCCCGCGCTCGCCGACGCGCGGGCGTTCCGCCGCATGGGACTCGAGCTCGTGCCGGGAATCGGATTGCTGCCGGCGACCGTCCCGGGCGCGTTCGCGACCTGGCTCACGATGCTGCGCGACTATGGAACCTGGAGCCTCGCGGACGTGCTGCGCCCGGTGATCGAGTACGCCGAGGAGGGCGTGCCGCTCGTGCCGCGCGCGGTGCAGGCGATCGTCTCGGTGCGCCCGCTCTTCGAATCCGAGTGGAAGAGCTCCGCGAACGTTTGGCTTCCGGGCGGGCGCGTGCCGCGGCCGCTCGAGGCGTTCGCGAATCCCGCGCTCGCCGCGAACTACCGGCGCGTGTGCGAGGAGGCGCAGCGGCGCGGCGGCGACGACCGGGTCGCCACCCTCGAGGCGGCGATCGACCTCTGGCAGCGCGGCTTCGTCGCCCGCGCGATCGACGCGTATTACTCGAAGGAGAAAGTCCGCGATACCACGGGCGAGAGGAACGGCGGCTTGCTGCGCTACGACGACATGGCGAAGTGGCAGCCGCGCTACGAGGAGCCGCTCACGCTCGACTTCGGACGCCATACGGTCGCGAAATTCGGGCCGTGGAGCCAGGGGCCGGTGCTGCTGCAGCAGCTCGCGTTGCTGCGCCACGCCGGGCTCGAAGCGCACTCGCCGGAATCGCCCGAGTGGATGCACCGCGTCGTGGAAGCGGCGAAGCTCGCGATGGCCGATCGCCTCGCGTGGTACGGCGATCCCGATTTCGTGGACGTGCCGGCGACGGAGCTGATCTCCGAGCGTTACGCGAAGGCGCGCTGGGCCGAGGTGGAGGAGAGCGCCTCGGCGAAGCTGCGTCCGGGCTCGCCCGGAGGCGCCGCACCGAAGCTGCCGGACCTCGAGGCCGCCTCGCGCACGCTGCGCGGTTCCGACACGCGCTTCGGCATCGGCGAGCCCACCTTCGCCGAGCTTCCGCCGGCGTGGGAATGGGCCGAGCACGAGCTCTTCGTCGGCGACACGGT
>Ga0134128_10001060_pt1 | contig 36740 bp, 32 predicted proteins | sample KB31754_FD_96462 | JGI IMG/M metagenome (GOLD analysis project Ga0134128, IMG submission 96462) | Terrestrial soil microbial communities with excess Nitrogen fertilizer from Kellogg Biological Station, Michigan, USA - KB3-175-4 | ecosystem: Environmental > Terrestrial > Soil > Unclassified ...
GAAGCATTGCGCGTCGGCAACGCTGCGGCGCGCCGTCTGGACACCGGTGAGGCGTTGGAGCTGAAGCTGGCAGAGCGCTTGTTCGAGCAGGGACGAGAACAAGGCCAAGCGCTGGGCAGAACCGCGAGCTACATCGTCATCGGCGAATGCGTGCCGGCCGGAACCACTACTGCCATGGGCATCCTGACGGCGCTCGGCTACGACGCAAGCAAGCTCGTGAGCAGCAGCATGCTGACGGCGATGCACGATGTACGTCACCAACTGGTGCAAACCGGCATCAAGAAGTCCGGTCTAAGCACCGACGATTTCAAACAATCACCCCTTAAAGCGGTGGCGGCAGTCGGTGATCCGATGCAGCCGTTTGTGGCAGGCATGGCGCTGGAGGCGGCAAAACGCGTACCGGTGGTTCTCGGTGGTGGCACTCAGATGTTGGCTGTCTATGGGCTTGCTCGTGCGCTCGTCGGAGATGCAGAGCTGCTCGAGCGTGCGCTGGCTGTGATCACTACCAAATGGGTTGTGCAGGATAAGCACTCCAATCCGACTCAGCTATCGGTGCTGGTCGATGCGCCCTTCGCTGCATCTTTCCCTAACTTTACAGGCTCGCGGCATCGTGGACTGCAAGCTTATGAAGAAGGCAACGTCAAAGAAGGCGTAGCCGCAGGCGGAATGATGGCGATTGCGCATATCGCCGGTTTCAGCAGCGAACGCATCCAGGAAGCCATCGACTTCCACTACGATCGCATGGTGCATGGCATGTAGCTATTCCACTTTGAATGTCGTTTGGCCCATGCGGATTTCGTCGCCTGGTTTCAGCCGAGTGCGTTCGGTGACGGGCCTGCCATTGACGCGTGTCGGGTTATTCGCCACTGAATTTTCAATCCAGAACTCGGAGTCCTCGAAGACAATCACCGCTTGAAACTCGCTGATTGACCTGTCTTCCACGAGGCGAATCGTATTCTTGTAATTTTTACCGATGGTGGTTGTTGGTCCCAATGGGAAACGCTGCCCTTTAGTCGTTTGCACCAGGCATTCCACTTTTTTTCTTCTGCTGTTGATTTCAGATGCACTCAGCCAGCCTGATTTGTCGGTGATCACTCGTTCTACCGGTTTACCAAAACTGGGAGAAACACCAGCGTTTGCTTGATACATCGGTTGATTGGTCGGTTGGCTGGCTGGTTGATTGGTTGCTTGACCAAGTGGCTGTCCTGCCGGCCGAGCATCGAACCTGCCGCCAGCTGCCTGAGTGGCGTATTGGCCGGTGGCACGAGTGGCATATTGACCGCTAGCCCTGACGTTTGCATTGTTGGCGGGCTGAGCGGCAGCAGCCGTGATCGTGTTCATTGCTTTGTCAGCCAGCTCTCTCATTTCGGCATCCGGACAATTGGTTTTGACAAAACGCAGTTGGAAGGTGCCGAGCAATCGGTCGCCCGTGCTCAAATAAGCCATTCCTAGATACAGTTTGGCCCGCCAATGCTTCGGCTCGTTGTCGATGACTTTGAGCAGGCATTTGATCGTGCAATCATAATCGGCTTTTTCATACGCGTTAAAACCGACTGCGGCCAGTTGGGAAACTTCGATATCGCTAAGTCTAGGCATATGGAGTTCCTCGTCCGAAAACCTGCGGCAAATTTATGGCTGCATGGAGTTGGAAACATTGTCTGCTGCTGTCTTCCAACATGTCTGTTGGAAATGGCTACACAGGCTCGAGCGGCGGTTGAAGGACGTCTGATATGGCATGGGTAAGGCGGGCTACCGCTTGCCGTTACCGTGCATTAAAAAGCGGGCTCACGCCCGTCGCTTCACTGTTTGCGGCTTTTGGGGGCTGCGTATTATGGTGACACGCGGTTGCGACCGACGTCTTTGGCGTCCATCAAAGCGATCTTCGCATCTCGCAATATTGTTTCCGGATTGCAGTCCTGGAAGGTAAATGAGGAGCAGCCGACGCAAACCGTTATGCTCAATGGCTTGCTGCCGACAGTATCCCAGCTCATCGCTTCGATTTCGGTTCGCAATTTCTCGGCGACCACCTTCGAGCCGGCGAGATCGGTGTTGGGCAACACAATAGCGAAGGTGTCGCCGCTATAGCGGGCGAGCAAGTCGCTCTGGCGGATGATGCGGCTCAATTTGTGTCCGATGCTCATCAAAACCATGTCGCCTGTCTCGGCGCCATGCTCCTCATTGATCGCAGAGAAGCGATCGACGTCAACCAGAATCAGCCCGGTAGGCAGCTTTTGTCGCGAGGAGAAGAGCAACTGTTGTTGCAAAAACCCAATCAAGAACTCGATGTTGTACAGTCCGGTAATCGGGTCGACGTACGAACCGAATGCGTGGTGCTGTTTTAGCATTTGAATTTGCTGCAGATCGAATAATGCTTTGAACACCGGACGCATGTGGATTTTCATCAGATCGAGTTGGGCGAGCATTTCATCGCTGAGTGTGTGTTTTGTCGTCCAACCGATGATGACGGCGCCGAGAAGCTCATTGTGACTGTCATGCACTTCGACGACGTGATGTGACTTGACGTTGGCGCCGCCTTTGGCAAGAATTTCGCCGCTGGTCATGGTGCGCACTTCATTGTCGATGGCCATTTCTTTGTTGGTGGCAGTTTGCAATTTTTCAATGGCGCCTTTGGCCAGAGGAATAAGCGCGTCATAAATTGCCCAGTGCGCTTTAGGGTCGATGACTACCAGTCCGGTGACGTCGGCGTCGAAAACGCGCTTCACGTAACCGGAAAAACGAGCCATGAACTGCACGCGGCTGCTGACAGCCTCGACTAGCGTGCGCGCTAAATGGGCGACACTGCGCTCCATTAACAATGACCCGAGCAGTCTTTCGTAGCTTTTCAGGAGATCTTTGCTGTCCAAATCGGGCGGAATCAGTGCGTTTTGTGCACCTTTCTTATGGGCGCCCTTGACGTTGACCAATAGCTGCTTGATTTGATCGACAACCGAATCCTTGGCCGATTCGGCTTCTTTATGAGACATCACGAGATCGGGAAGAGCGGCACGTTGCCAAAATTCGCCTTCGCTGTCTTCCGAGTCGCCGACCACAACAACGGGAATGGCGCATGTTTCCTCCCCGCTCTTGATAAGCGTGCAGAGCTGATAGCCATTGATGTCCGGTAACTTCACACTAGATAGGACGAGGTCGCCAGGCTCAGTCCGCAATTCGTCGAGTGCGTCGAATGCGCTGGTGCAGCTGGTTATCTCGTAGCCGCTCTTCGTCAGTGCCTTCTTCAGCGCCGACAAAGGGGACTTTTCATGCTGGACTAGTAATATTTTGTGCTCCGGCATGGCGCCAAATTGCCTCTGTTAAACAATAAAGTCTGTCTCATTGTATTACATGCCCACCGTAACGTGTGGCTACTCAATCGTCAAGTATCTGGTTTCTATATGCGGCATATGCGGCGGCAATCCGCCCTGGTAGCGGCTTCCGCTTTGGTAGCGGCGGGCGAAAGGCGGCGGTGTTATGATCTGTCGCTAGCGATATGGCACGAAAACGACCAAGTGGCCGACCGCCGGAGAATCCAATGGTTACCGAAGTGAGCCTGAAAAACGACCCTCTCAGCTTCAAGTTGACGCAGGAGCAGGAAGATATTCAGGCAATGGTGCGCGAGATAGCGCAAAAAGAGTTTGCACCTAAAGCAGCCGAAATCGATCAAAAGCATCGTTTCCCCAGGGAAAACTGGGATTTGCTGGCGGCGTCGGATTTATGCGGACTGCCGTTTCCGGAAAAATATGGCGGCGTCGGGCTCGACCACGTGTGTTACGCCATCACTGTCGAAGAATTGGCGAAAGCGTGTGCCACCACTTCCGTGATGTATTCGGCGCATGTTTCATTGACTGCAACTCCGATTTACCTGTGGGGCACAGAGGAGCAGAAGCAAAAGTTTCTCGCACCGATGTGCCGCGGCGAAAAAATGGGCGCCTTTTGCCTTTCCGAGCCCGGCTCCGGAAGTGATTCGGCAGCGGCGCGCTGCCGCGTCGAGCGCAAAGGCGATCAGTTTATCCTCACCGGCGTCAAAAACTGGATTACCAACGGCATTGAGGCCGATATTTATCTGGTGTTTGCCCAGAGCGATCCGGCGCTCAAGCACAAGGGACTTGTGGCTCTGCTGGTCGAAAAAGGATCTCCGGGCTTCACCTTCGGCAAGCTCGAAGATAAGCTCGGCATCCGCGGTTCATCCACCTGTCAGACGATATTCGAAGAAACGCCTGTCCCTGTCGCCAATATGCTCGGGCAGGTAGGAGACGGGTTCAAAGTAGCGATGAGCACTCTGGACGGTGGCAGAATCGGCATTGCATCGCAGGCTGTCGGAATCGCGCAGGGCGCCTGGGATCACGCTTTCCACTATGCCAAAGAACGCATTGCCTTCGGCAAGCCGATTAACGAGTTTCAGGCGATTCAGTTTATGCTCGCCGAGATGGCGACGGAAATCGACACGGCCCGCCTTTTGACGTGGCACGCCTCGGTGGCGCATGATCGTGGTGACCGCTTCACAAAAGAAGCCGCCATGGCAAAACTGCACGCAGCCGAAGTCGCCATGCGTAGTACGGTGAAGTGCGTGCAAATTTTCGGCGGTTACGGGTATGTAACTGATTATCCGGCCGAGCGTTATATGCGCGACGCGAAGATCACTGAGATATACGAGGGCACCTCGGAAATTCAGCGTATCGTTATTGCAAGCAACTTGTTGAAGGGATAGCAAAATGGCATGGCAACCACCACCTAACAAAGGATTCGGACAGGGCGGCCCTGGCGCTCCGGCTCCTCAGCCTGTGGCGCCCGCGCAACCCGCGCAACAGACGTTTTATTCATTGCTGATGGTTGATCCGCAAGCGCACCCCACCGTCATTCGGTATGCCTATCGATTTCTTGCAGGCATGTACCATCCGGATAATGCCGAATCAGGCAATACTGAAATGTTCAGGGTAGTCACGGACGCTTTCCGCACCTTGTCCGATCCCGGCAAGCGCGCCGCCTACGACGCGCAGGTCGGCGTTAAGACGCCGCCGGCTGGACAACCGAGTCCCAGTGGTTTAGGTGGCAACAATTCTCACGGACTGCCCAACATTCCTAAAACTGGACTTTCGTACAACGAAGTCGAATTGCGTCTTGCCGTGTTGCAGATATTGCTGACCGCGCGCAAAAAACGCACACAGACCGGCGGAGCATCCGCAAAAGTTCTCATGGACGTGCTCGGCATTGATATGGCCGAGATGGAATTTGTACTGTGGTATTTGCGCGAGAAGAATCTGATCAGTCGTACCGAATCCATGTTCCAAATCAGCGTGCACGGTGTCGACTACCTCGTCGAGTCGCTGTCCAAGACGCAAGTCATCGACGACGGCGGCAAGGGCGCTAAAATCGAATCCATCCAATTGCCCGCGACCTTGGGTCAAGGCTAGGAGAAGGCTAGGAGCGCCGGCTTCCGTCCGGCTTAAGGTCCGATGAAATACAAACCTCCATCCTTCGTTAAGGGCGATTGCTTGTCACTGTGCCTTAAAGATGGTGACTATTCGGCAGCGCTCGTGGTCGACAACAAAGACATCCATTGCAGCGAAGATTTCGGCTGCTGTCTTGTGGCTGTTCTGGACTATAAGAAACCAAATTTGCCAACGCTTACCGATTTTGAACAAGCAGACGTGCTCTCGCTAACCCATTCGCACTGGAATGGCGAGCATGTTATCTATTGGCTGGCGCCTTTAACTAACAGAGAGCTGAAACGGGCACTGATCACGGTCGGAAAAATCGAGCTTGGGCACAAAATGAATGCATTCCATCTAGAAGCGATCAGGTCACATGGATTTTGGGCCAATATCTTCACGGGTTTGATCATGCAGAAGGAGCACGAAGCAAACTCCCGCTGAAAGAAAATCCAGTGCAGCGGAGCGGGCTTGCGCCCGCCCCGCTAGCAAGTTCTTTAGCTGCGCGGTGAGACCGCACGCGGACCGTAATAGCCGTAGCCGGAGCGGCGCCACGGAGAAAGCCCATCGGGTGCGGTTCTATTCGGCGCATGTGCCATGGTGTCCTGCAACACATTGACGCATTTCGCCAATTGCTGATCGTGATCTTCAACAGTAACATCCGGTTGAATGCCGATCTTATTGATATCGCTGCCGTTAGGCGTGTAGTAGCGGGCAACGGTGATATGCATGCCGGAACCATTCGGCAGACGGTTGATTTCTTGTACCAGTCCTTTGCCGTAGGTCTTGGTGCCGACGATAGTGGCGCGACGATTGTCTTTGAGTGCGCCGGCCAAAATTTCGCTGGCGCTGGCACTGTCATGATCGACGAGCAACACAATCGGAGCGTTCGTAATTGCAGTGCCCGTGCATGCATCCGTATTGCAACCATGCCGGCTTGCGGTGCTGACGATTTTGCCCTGGTCCATAAGCATTTGGGCAATCTCCACGGCATTGGCCAGCAAGCCTCCGGGATTGTTGCGCAAGTCGATTATCAAACCGTTGGTGCCGGACAGCCGCTGCAGGGCGGAACGGAACTCGGCCGAAGCATCATCGGACATGAACGTCGCCAGCTTGATGTAGCCGATGTTATGATCGAGAACTTTGGTGCTTACCGATGGAATGCAAACCTGTGCGCGAGTAATTTTGCAATCGTGAGTTGCTGTGCCGTGTTTGATCTTTAGATTGACGTCCGTGCCGGCCGCGCCGCGAATTTTGTCCGCTGCTTGCTCAGTGTTGACGTCGGTGGTGGGCTGACCGTCGATGGCGACGATCTCGTCACCATATTCGATACCAGCATGAGCAGCGGGTCCACCCTCAATAACATCGTTGACGATAAGGGCGTGCGTTTGCTGCCAAGGACGAAGGCTAATGCCGATGCCGCAAACAAATGAGTTGATGGCATCATCTTCTTCCCGGAACGCTTTGGGATCGAGAAAGCGGGTGTACGGATCATCCAGACTTCCGAGCATGGCGCGAATTGCCTCGTATGCTTGCGCATCGGTTTGCAGTTTGCCGTCATATTTGTGATGCCAGATTTCCCAATCTTGATGATTGAAGTCGGTGTCGTAGAAGTTGTCGCGGACAAGCTGCCAGGCGCGCTGATACAATTGCTGAGGTTCTGTATTCGAGCCCTTTGCCTTGTAAGGCAAGCAAACAATAATCGCCAGAGCCACCCCGAGAATCAGGAGTCCGGCGCGCTTCAGATGTTGCTGCATCGCTATTAGGTGTCCCAAGTAAGTATGAGGAGCGCTCGGCCGAAGAACATGCCGTCGCTATAATTCAGCTTAGTTGAAAACCTTTGATTCTGCCGGGTTCTCCCTAGCAAAGCTAAAGTTTGTTTGCACAATAATTAACTAGCTCAGCCGTAGCGCGCTTCTCTCAGCGACGCGAGCTGCAAAGCTCAGCCATTGATCAACTCAGCAGTAGGGGCGATGCATGCATCGCCCTCGACGACGAAATCTATTTCCCCGCTTGCCGTGCGAGTTGGCCGCCGGCGCGTGCTTTCTTCGCTGCCTCATTGATCTCGGCCGCTTTTGCAGAATCTCCTTTAGTTTTCAGGTTCCTGGCGTAATCCACGAGAATCTCCGCCTGAGTCTCTCCTGAAACTTTATGACCCGACATAAATGAGATTGCTCGCTCGTATGTATCGATGGCTTCCGGTCTGGATTGGCGCCACTGCACTGCTGCCAGCAATCGCATCGCAACGACGGCGGAATCCGGATCTTGCGCTTCCAAAGGGCCGACCGCCGAGGACAGCTTTTGCATAACCTGCTTGTTTTGATCGTCACTACCCATACCGATACAAGCCCAAGTAAACCATGGAGTGCCATCCGGTAATGCACCCTTTGGCGAGCCAAGAAATTCGGCCAGCCTTTTGTCGAAAAGCTTCGTAGCTTGCGCTTGTTTGCCTTGTTGAATGTACGCACCGAGCAGTTGATCTTGCGCACTAATATACAGCTGCCTGTCCGGTGGATTTCTTAGCGTCGCAATCGCGGAGAGCTGGCGACAGATTGCTGAGACCTCGTTGTTGATCCCCGCTTCTCGCAAGCTCGACAGTCCATACTCTAATGCTCGTTGGTAGCTTGGGTAATCGGGGTCAACGCTAATCTGTGCCAATTGAATGGCCTTGCGGCTGTTCGCCAGAGGATCTTTGCCAAGCTCGCGGTCTGCGTAAGCGAGGAGCTCGTAGCACTGAGCTGCAATTAGTTGATCTGCGCTCCGTTCGAGATTAAGTGGCGACAACGTTTTGTGCAATAGAACTGTCGCTTGCTCTGCATTGCCTCTCACGATCATGTCGCGGGCCACTCGTCTCGTGCACAACGCGACTCTGTCTGCAGAACCTAATGCTCGATACGTGCCGATCGCGTCGGTGAATGTCGCCTCAGCCGTAGCATAAGCATCTCGTTGCTGGTTTAAATACGCCACCCATTCTTGTGCTCGGCCAAGAGGCATGGACTTGCCGAATGGTTGCAGAAGATGCATTGCTCGATTGGCGGCTTGCTCCGCATCGCTGGTTTTTCCGGCATTAAAATCATTGTCTGCCTCTGCCAGAGCCAATAACCCCTTCTGCCAGTCCGTTAGGTTGCGGAGTTTGGATAGTTTCTCCAGGGCAGGACTATTGACCTGGTGCGGATCAGGCTGACTCCAAAGGACGCGTGTCTCTATGTCAACCAAAGCACAGTCATCGGCTGGCAATATTTGTCGCATGCGTTCTTGCAGGGGCAGTAAAACAGCCAGCGCATCGGGGTGATGATCTTTGAGTTCGCATTGTGTCGCATAACCGAGTGCTTTTGAAATGACGTCGTGAATCTTTGCGACTTGCTCTCGATTAGGACGATCCGGAACTAGGGCGATTGCTTGGAGAAGCATTGCTCGAGCGCTGGCAGTTTCTCCCGATTCTTGTTGGCCAAGTAGATTCAACTGCTGTTCTATATCACTTTTTTTCGCATTATTGTTTTCGATCTGATAGAGGATGCGTAGTTGTTTCAGAGTAATTGTTTCTTGATTTTCGGTAAGACCTTTTCCAAGCACCGCGGCTCGTTGGAGATTTGTCTCTGCGGCAGCGAATTGTTCATGGTTGAAGTGTGTCATGCCGCGGTTCATTACGGTCTGCCACTGTTGTTCCGGCGTACCGGACGGACGATCTATCCACTCTTGCGTCTGGATGAACCAATCTCGCAATGTATCGGGCGCGGAAGCTGGAACTACCGCGACAATTACTGCCAATGCACAAAGCACCAACAGGAGAAGCAGGCGGTCGCGACGCGGGACATAATAATGCTTGAGCTGGGATCTGATAGCGATTTTGCTCAGAAAAGCGCTCATGGGAGATTTGGTTTGACTCTTGTCCAGAGCTTCGCCTAATTCCGCGGTCGTCTGGAATCGATCTGAGGCCTGCTTCTGCATCGACTTATAGACGATCGCTTGCAATTCATCTGCGACGGAACCGCGCAGCGATTTCTTAATGGTTGTAAGAGCCGCGGGCAGCTCCTCCATTTGCATGCGAATGGTGGCATAAATGTTGGATCCCTGGAATGGAGGCTGACCAGTCAGGCATTCAAACAACATGCAACCAAGGGAATAAATGTCGGCGCGCGCATCGAGCTTAAAGCCCTGGCACTGCTCTGGACTCATGTAGAACGGGCTGCCGAAAATTTCGCCTGTTTTCGTCAATCCTTGCGTTTCGTCTGATTCGAGTTTGGCGATGCCGAAATCTACAATCTTCACCACATCCTGTCCGCCCGACTGGCAGATAATCACATTGCTTGGCTTGAGGTCGCGGTGAAGAACGCCCCTCGCATGAGCATGGTCGAGCGCCTGGCATAGCTGGCCGAAAATGGCGATCGTGCGTTGTGGCGACAAGCCATTGTTTTCCTTGATCAGTGCGGACAGTGATTTGCCTTCGACGAAATCCATCGTCAGATACGGCAAACCGTCTACAACATCGAAATCGTACATGCGAACGATGTTTGGGTGGTTGAGCTTGCCGACAGCCTTTGCTTCGTGGCGAAAGCGATTGACGTTATCGGCATTGCCGGCAATGGCTGGGCTAAGCACCTTCAGCGCCAAGATCTGTTTCGTGAAGATCTGCCTGGCTCGATAGACGGTGCTCATACCGCCGCTTCCGCTAAGCTCGAGTATTTCGTATTTGGCATCTATGAGCTGTCCGCGCTTAAGCGACCCGCCAGAGCTCTGCGATGCGCGAGTCTCCGTCAATTCGACACTGCTGGCCACGGTGTCTTTGGGATCGGGTTGAGCCATGGGAAAGTTCAGCCTGCCGGGATTTCTAGTACTTTGACCTACGCGTTATATACCCTGCCGATGCTGAGAAATGGAACCGAACCTATGTTGATACGTCGGCTCGCTCGAATTCACCGCCCCCAAGCTCAGGTGAAGTTATGAACAAAATATTCCTGGCCGGTGTTCTAGTTGCCGCCGGCATAACCGCAGTCCGACCGGTGTTGGCGCAAACAATTCCTACGCCGATGAACATCCGTTGCTTGCAAGAGCCAGGTCTGTGCGGAGATTTCCCGACCATCTACTCGATGGCCCTGCCCGGTGCTAACTTGCAGCCGATATATGTGATTCAACAGCCGGCGGTTTTGCAGCAACAGGCGTTGCTCAATCGAAGAGCGTCTGAGGATGCGGCCGGCACTGGACTCAACTTCGGAACCGACATGTTTCCGACCTGGTAGTGGAATTCAACCATTATTCAAGCTGGTCGGATTGATTGCGCTCCGTCAGCCAGTGATCGACAAAAGTTCTTCTATGCCACTTGCACATACCGTGCTCGTTGAGGGCGTCCCAGTGGTCGCGCGAGCGGTACCCTTTGTTCGACTCCCATTTGTAGTGCGGAAACTTGCGCGCGAGCTTGGTCATGAATCTATCGCGATGAACTTTGGCGATGATCGAGGCCGCTGCGATGGACGCAGATTTGGTGTCGCCATCGATCACGGTCATCTGTTGAAATTTGCGTGATTTGATCTTTTTATTGCCGTCAACGAGCACCACGGCCGGTGCCTCGACATTCAATTTGCGAATGGCCCGGCGCATAGCAAGCAGGCTGGCTTGCAAGATATTGATCTCATCAATCTCCTCGACACTCGCTTCGCCGATGCCGAAGCGGCAGATGCCGCGGAGAACTTCCGCTAATTCAGCGCGAACCAACGGATGAACTTGTTTGGAATCGTTGAGTCTGGCCAGTTGCCAGCCAAGTTCGGAGCGCGGATCGATCTCTGGAAGAATCACTGCGCAGGCGACGACTGGCCCCGCCAGGCAGCCACGCCCGACCTCGTCGGTGCCAACGAGGAGTTCAACGGGGCTTTTTCGCGGTACCAGCAACGCTTCTTTATCGAAAAGAAGAAGTTGCTCTAGTTGATCGATGGTAATTTCTTTGCGCGGTTTGGGAATGCGCGGCTTTTCTTCTTCCGCTTGCTTCTTGGATTTCGTTTTCACCGGCTGGCAGCCGGGCTCTTCCTCGAAGAACTCCGCCTCGTCAGCCTCCAGCGCCGCGAAATCTACGACCTCATTAGAGGACTCAATTTCAATCGCTTCGATTGAGATGGATGAGATCGGCTCGACGGGATCGCCGTTGGTCTCAGCGGGCTCAGGCCCGCCGTTGCAGCCGTCGTGATTCCGTCCGGATGCGGGCTGTGTCCCGCCGCTACCATCGTGCTCGTCGTTCAATTTTCACCCTCATATGGTGTCAAGGACGTAGCGTCCCAGCTTTCCGGCGCGGAAATCGTTGATGAATATCGACGCTGCTTTGCGCATGTCGAGCTTACCACCCGCGGCCAAACATGATCTGGCCCTAGCCAAATTCTCCAGCGTTGCGCCGTTTTCGACAAGTTCATTTCCGTAAACCTCAAGCGCTTCCGGCGCTTGCTTGGACACACGCGCAAGCCCGTATTCAGCCACTTCCATGTGATCGAAGTGGTCTTGCGGCAAGATATTGCAGAGTGCAAGTTTTAAAGCAATTTCGCCGGAAAATTGTACGGGCGGCAAAATGCCCGGTGTATCGAGCAGCTCTAGTTGCGGATGAACGCGTACCCATTGCGTGCCGCGCGTGATCCCCGGTCTGTCGCCGGTTTGCGCTTTATGCCTGCCGGTTAGCCAATTGATGAGCGTCGATTTCCCGACGTTGGGCAACCCGACCACGCAAGCGCGCATCGGCCGAGGTAGAAGTCCCTTGCGCTCTTGGGCGCGACGCTTCTCCTCAGTGAGTTTCAATGACGCTGCCACCAACTTGTCCTGTCCCTTCTGTAGTTTGAAGGACAAAGCGAGCGCTTGCTGCCCGCCACCACTGGATAGTTTGTCGATCCATTGCTTGAGCGCGTCTGGATCGGCAAGATCCTGTTTGGCGAAGACTATGATTTTCTGCTTGTTGCCGAAGAGCTCGGCTGTTTTCGGATGCACGCTCGAAACGGGCAGACGCGCGTCGCGCACTTCAAAAAGCAAATCCACAGCTTGTAGCTGCGTCTGAAGACGCGACAAGGCTGTGGTACTTCCTGAACCTTTGCGGCTCGGCGTTGAGCGGCTTGCGCCCATCTATAAAATCCTGAACTAAGCTTGTGGCGCTGGAGCTGCGGAAGCTGCTTCGGCTGCTTCCATTCCGGTGCGGGCGCCCAATTTTTCTTTGATTCGGGTGGCTTTGCCGGTACGGGCACGCAGGTAGTACAGCTTCGCGCGGCGAACGTGGCCTTTGCGCTGGACGTTGATTTTCTCGACGCGAGGCGAGTGAATCAAGAACACGCGCTCGATGCCGATGCCCTGGAAGACGCGACGGACGGTGATTGTCCGGTTGACGCCGCTGCCGGCGCGCTTGATGATCACACCTTCGTAGCCCTGGGTGCGCTCTTTGCCGCCCTCTTTGATTTTGACGAACACTTTAACGGTGTCGCCAACATCCAATTTAGGCAGCTTGTCCTTCAAGTAAGGAGCTTCAACTTCTTTAAGAATTTGGTTCATCATGACGTATTTACTGATTAGAAAGCGGTCGACAATTCTAGCACGGCTCGATTCCTTGCCCCGAGCCGAATACAGGCGAGCGTTACTCGTCTTCACGCGCGATTCCATTTATTGAATCACAAACGGGCGTGCCGCTGCCGTTTTCGGGGCTAGACCTTAGTGAGGATTCACAAACGCACACCTATTGACGCATTGCTTGACAGCCTCTACGCGCCAGGATTTACCGTCAGTGACCTTAGTTCGGCAATGAAGTCATCTATGGACTGAAACTGCTTATATACCGAAGCGAACCGCACGTAGGCGACGTGGTTGAGGTTCTTCAAGCGGGCCAGAGCTAGATCGCCTAAAGTGCTGGAGTGAAGCTCCCGCTTGCCCCAGCTTGCCAGCTCGCTTTCCACCGAATCGACGAGGTTGTCCACCTCTTCGGCAGTGACCATCGTCTTTGCACAGGCGCTCGAAATGCCTGTGTGTAGCTTTTCCCGACTGTAAGGTTCGCGAGTTCCTGAGTTTTTGATTATCAGCACCTGCATCGTTTCCACGCGCTCATACGTCGTGAATCTCCGCCGGCACGACTCGCACTCGCGCCGCCGCCTGATGCTTGAGCTTTCAGCGGTTACCCGCGATTCAAGGACGCGGCTGTCTTTCTGGTTGCAGAATGGGCAAAACAAGGCAAAACCACAGAGGACGCTAGGGAGCACGGGTGTGGAAAGAGGAGCGCAGGATGCCAGCATTATATTGCAAGAAACGGCAGCAGCTTTGGCATAATGATGTAAGGTAACCAGATGCTCAGATGGCTCGAAAGGCTAACCACTACCAGATTCTAGGAATTGCTTCCGACGTGACGCCGGCTGAAATTAAGCGCGCGTATCGGAAGCTGGCGAAAACGCAACACCCCGATGCCCAAGCTCCGGTAGGAACTGATGAGCATTCGGCCGCCACCGAAGAAATGATGCGCATCAACGAGGCGTACGAAACGCTTATGGATGCAGGCAAGCGCGCGGACTACGATCATCGAATCGGACTCGGGCGTATCAAAGGCAAACAAACGATCTATACGGCCTTCGATGAAGACGCCCAGCGCGACAAGTTCATGCGCAAGATCTTCATCCCGTGCCGTTCTGCGATTGTGCGCGTTCTTGGGCAGTACAAAAAAGAATTGCATGATCTTTCCGCTGATCCATATGACGACGGCTTGATGGAACGCTTCCAGCAATACGTCGATGAAATTGAAGATGCGCTGCGACATGCGTCGGAGACATTCACGCGCAATCCTGCTCCGCGCTCTTTGCACCCGGCGGTGCAATTGATGCGCTATTCAATCGCGCAAGCCGCCGACGGCATGGAAGAGCTGCGCTATTTCTGCAAAAACTACGATTACAGCCATTTGACGATGGCAGAAAATCTTTTCCGCATATCCAGCGATCTTTCGCGGCAGGCGCTCGGATTAACGAAGGCTTGATCGATGTAATCAGGTACGACCTAGTCGACGGCCAATATTGGCAAGAGGCTAAGCAGGATCTCGAATAAGTTCTAAGCCCGCTTTCTTTAATGGACGCCGGGGATTACCTCGCGGTCGCCGGTAGTGTATTTGAAGCCGTCGTTGCCGAAGTTCCACTGGAAGGTGCCGGGTTTATAAACGACCATGCGCCTGGAGCCTTGCGGAAATTCGAGCAGAGCGGCATCTCCTTCAAGGGACTTCACTGCCTGGTACACCGCCACGTTGAACAACGAATTCGGGCTTTTCTCCGGCATGCTCATATTGATGATGCGGTGATCGCGCGTTACCTGATAGCTGATTCGGGCTTCGAGGGGACCGCTGCGCCGGAAGGCACTTTTGGCGACGAGTTCAAAGCGCTCAAAAATTGCCTGCGCCACCCGATGGTGCCAGGCGTCCCAGGCGAGCATCATGTCGGGCGTGGAGTCGGGATCGTTGGGCTCGAAATTGGGCGGAACGGCCGCTATTTGTGGCGGCTGTTGCTGCATCATGGGCGCTTGCATTGGCGTTTGCGGCGCCAGGGGCGGACCGCTGGGGAGGCTGTGGAAGCCGGGCACGCGGGCTTGCTGCTGGGCGCCCAAGTCAAATGAGGGCGAGCCGTTGAGCGTGTCGTCTTGATCTGCTTGCAAGCCGAAGGTCTTCGGCGCCCTGGGCGGTGGCTGAGGCTTTTCATCCTTAAATGCCGCCTTCGGTGGGTCTAACGTCTGTTCCTGCCCGTCCGGGAAGTCCTGGGTGGTTGCTGGAACGTCCTTGCTTCGGGTGAGAGTGGGCGCCTGTTTGAGAAGGTCATCTTTTTCCACCCCTCCAGTCAGAGTCTGTTGCGCGCTCGATGGAAGGTTTAGAGAGGTGATCGTCAGGCTTGCAATTGCAATTGCAATCACGAATTGCTGTTTGTTTTTCATCGCGGAAATCGGGGACTAGGTAGGGTTAGCGCGAATGTACTACGACTGGCACAAAAGTAAACGGCGGTAATCCGCATTTTTGCGTGATGAGTGGGACAAACCGTCTAAAACGATCAGCACGTAGCGGCGGGCGGCAGCCCGCTGGGATCGTAGACGATCGGTTCGCTCCGAAAGCGGGCTTCCGCCCGCCGCTACAGAAAATTGAGCCTACACTGCTGCGCCGGCTAGAGCTTGCTCCTCGGCTGCAACTTCGACCAATTCAGCGATCAAGTCATACGGCTTGGCGCTCATGATTCGTACTTTCACGATCTCGCCGAGCAATGCGCTGTCGAGCTCGTTTGACTTGATGTACACCTGGTTGTCGATCTGCGGCGCGTCCCACTGGCTGCGTGCGTGGTAGTGCCCCTTCTCGTCGTCATATCCTTCGACGAGCACGTCGATTTCAGTTCCTACCAATGCTGCGTTGCGCTCACTGCTGATGCGATGTTGAATTTCCATAATCCGTTTGCGCCGCGCTTTTTTCACACGTTCTGGAATCTGTTCATCCATATGTCCGCTTGGCACTTCCATCTGGCGCGAGTATGTGAAAACGCCGAGACGATCGAACTTGTGCGTTTCGATGAATTGGCAGAGGTGCTCGAATTGTTCTTCCGTTTCGCCGGGGAAACCGACAATAAACGTCGAGCGGATTGCCGCTTCCGGTAAATTCTCGCGGATCAATTTGATCTGTTTTTCGGGTCCAATCGGACGCGCCATCGATTTCAACACGTCGGGATGGCTGTGTTGCAGCGGGATGTCGACGTATTTGACGACCTTCGGCAAGTGCGCCATGGTGCGCAATAGTTGCTCGTTGGTTTCAGTCGGATAGAAATACATGATGCGGATCCACTCGAGCCCTTCGATCTCGTGCAGTTGCTCGAGCAGCTCTGGAAGCGCCATTCGACCGTAGAGATCTAAGCCGTAATAGCTGGTGTCTTGCGAAATCAAAATAATTTCACGGGTGCCGGATGCCACCAGATAGCGTGCTTCTTTCACCAACGATTCGATGCTGCGCGAGCGGAAATCACCGCGCAACTGAGGAATGATGCAGAAGGTGCAGCGATGATCGCATCCTTCCGCAACTTTCAAATAAGCGGATGCACCGACGGAAGTTTGCAGACGCGGCTGCACTTCGTCAACGTGATCGTTGGGGACAGCGGAAACTTGGATAATACGCAGCGATGAATCTTCGACGATCGCTTTCATCACATCGACAATTTTGTGAATATCCCCGGTGCCGACGATGGCTCGCGCTTCAGGGAGCTCTTTGAGCAGCTCTTCTTTGAAGTGCTGTGCCAGGCAACCGGCTACGATTACTTCTTTGCCGTCGCATGCCAACTCGACCAGCGTCTTCACCGACTCGCGACGCGCGTCCTCGATGAAGCTGCAGGTGTTGACCAGAACAATGTCTGCCTGATCATTGTCGAATGTGAGTTCGAAGCCGGCCTGGTTGAGCAGCCCCAACATTACTTCAGTGTCGGTGGTGTTTTTCGGACAACCGAGCGTGACGACGCCAATTTTCGGGGATCGAATCATGATGGTACCTTAAGGCTTTGTAGCGGCGGGCGAGAGCCCGTTTGTTGGTAGCGGCGGGCGAGAGCCCGCTGCCATGGAGAAACGGCAAATACCGACCGGCTAATTGTTGTCCAGGCGTCCTTCGCTGTAGCGATAAGGCACGTCTATGGAACGCATGCCGTCGTTGCCCGGGATGGAACGCGTACCCGACGAGTCATCCGAATGCCATTTGTGGGCAGTGGTTGATGTTGATGTCGAGCTAGTCTTTTGCGCTGTCTTATTGGGTTTGTTGGATCCGTCAGTCGAGCTGCTGGCAGAAGAAATCGAGCTGGAGTCAGACTTTGATTTGTTCTGCTTAGCGGTTGCCGTCGTATCCGAACTCGCTGTCGCGAAGGTGCGCTCGGACTTTTTCCCCGGTTCGCCGAAGGGTTCTATTTTACCCTTGGATTCTACCGAAAGGCTACCGCCGTTACCGGCCGTAACGGTAATTCCTTGCGGATCTTCAAATGTGCGCCGATCGCCCTGCTCGAGGAAGCCGGTATAGATTGTGTCGCCTGAGCTTGCTCTCTTGACAGCCACCCAGACATGCTTGCTGGCCGACAAAATGACCTTATCGGTATTGGTGGTAGTGCCCGCTTCCGGCGCGCTGCTTGAGCCGGAGCTGCTGCCCATTGCGGTGCTGGAAGAATTCGGCGTTTGCCTGCCGGCAGTCGTGCCCGCTGTTGGTGGATTGGCGGTGCCGGTGCCGTTAGGCGGCTGCTGGATAGGCGAAACGGAATCCTTTAAAGATTGGAGGCTGGGGTCTTGCTGCGGATTATTCGATGATGAAGAATAAAAGTGCAGTACCCCGATGATCACGATGCCGATCAAAAGCGGGAAGAACAACAGTTTGTACCGAGGTGGACTGTTGTCGATCTTGGCATGTTTGAGGTATTCGGGTGTGATGTAGGTTGGCTGGCTGGCCATGTTCTTCGGCTTGCCGTTGCCATTGCCGTCGTGGACGTCCGATCGTTTGTATTCGTCGGCAAGCACCTGACCATCAAGTCCGATGCACTCTGCGTAGCGTTTGATGAAACCTGCTACATACACGGGTTCTGGCAGATCGTCGGGCAGTCCGCTGTCGATTGCTTGCAGATGGTTAATCGGAATTTTTGTGCGTTCGTAAATCTGACGCAACGACAATCCTTGCGCCTCACGGGCTGACTTCAATTTTTGTCCGATTGCTTCGAGTGTCATCTTACTCTGTGCTTAAGATTGCAGGTCCGACACTTCCTGACTTGTCAGATAGCGCCAAGTTCCACTTGCCGTATGACCCAATTGTAACGCACCTACGGACAGGCGCACCAAACGCTGAACCGTATGTCCGACATATTCAAACATCCGGCGGAGCTGGCGATTTTTCCCTTCAACAATCGTAATTTCCAGTTCGGTGGAGGTCTTGCTGCGCTGAACATTTTTCACGCGAGCCGGCAGCGTCACGCCTTCTTCAAGCGGAATGCCCGCCCTCAATTGCGCGATCGCCTCGTTGCCCAGGTTGCCCTTAACTTTGACGTAATAGCGTTTGGGCAGGTGGTGACGCGGATGTGTCAACCTGAGAGCCAGGTCGCCGTCGTTGGTGAGGATGAGCAGACCTTCCGAGTTCATGTCCAATCGGCCCACCGGCTTCAAATGCCGCAAGTGCGTGGGCAGCAAATCGATCACCTTGCGACGCCCTTCTTCGTCGGACATGGTGGTGACTACGCCTTTAGGCTTATTGAGCATGACGTAGGCAAACTCTTTGAACGCAAGGCTTTTACCGGCCACTTCAAGGTGATCGCGGTCGGGATCGACCTCGGCATTGAAATCGCGGCAGATCTTGCCGTTGAGCTTTACTTGGCCGGACGCGATGAACTCGTCCGCTTTGCGGCGCGAGCACAAACCGGTTTTCGCGATTGCCTGATTGAGCCTCATTTGCTTTTGTGTAGGGGCGAGGCATGCCTCGCCCCTACACTCGCCGTTAGGATGCGTGTCAAGCCAGTGCTACTCGATGTCGTGCGTCGCCGGTTGTTTTCCAGAATTGCCGCCGATTTCCTGAATCTTGGAGGCAATTTGATCGCGTGTCTCTTGGACCTGGGCGATGCCCTGTTTGAGCGCGTGGTCGCTGCGCGATTGAATGTCTTGCAGGCGCGCTCCGGTGCGGTCCTTCAGATCGCTTATTCCGGTGCTTGCTTGTCTGTACAGCTCGTCGGATTGATCCGCTAGCTGGCGACGCAGGTGGGCTCCGGGTTTCGGCGCGTAGAGCAGCCCGACTATGAAGCCGAGTAGCCCTCCGACGAAGAGACCCTCGAAGAATCTATTGCTCATGGCCGCTCTCCTTTGTCCATGGTGATTTGTTTGTCCGCCGCCGTGTGTTCTTTGTTTCCGTAGAGGTAACTCCTGAAGCCGGCGAGTAGGCCGGCGCTCCAAACACTCGAATGCTTTTTGGTCGTATCGACTGCTGCCGATACGCTGTCGGCTGCGGTTTCCACTTTGTGGGTGACCGCGGTAATCCGCTGAGTTGTGACTCCTTTGAGCTGATTGATACCATCCATCACATCTCTAAGCTGCACGGCGGTTGGTCCCACCTCTTGTTGCAGCGTATCGGCCAGTCTTTCGATGGCGCCGAGGGTGTCTCTGCCCTTGTACAGAACACCCATCAGGGCGCTCACAAACAGCAGCAACGCTATTGCCATAAAAGCCATGGAAACAGCGATCACGCCGTCAATGGTGGCCGAGTCGAGATGCACGTTGTTAGCCTAGCGGTGCTGGAACGGAAGAACGGAAGTGCCCAGCTCGAGCTCTTCGCGTTTTTTGGCTGCAGCCAGCTTGCCGGCGGCAACCGCGCGTCGGACGCGCAGAGTCTGCTCTTCCATGACTAGTTGCAAATAGTTGACGCCTGAAGCGTAGAGGTCGAGAGAATCATCGACCAACTCGCTGACGCGCTCGGGAAGTTCTTCGGCACTTTCGCGCAGCTTGTCCCGCAGCTCGTCGCCCGACTTCGGGGCGGTCAACATACCGACGGCAACACCACCAAGCACGCCCAATATCAAGCCGAAAAGCCAGGCACCAATGCCTGGTCCGCGGTCGTATCTTTCATCAGAATCAGAATATCTAGCCATCCATGCCCCCAAAAACAGGCCAATTCCTAGGGGGAGTATAGCACCGTCGAGCTAACTCTGCTGTGGTTTTACGGTTTTTTTGGTGAGCCGTTGCGAAGGCGTAATGTTGGGGTTTTCAAGACGCGACATCACGCCTTGTAGCGCAGGGGCAACGCCGCGCCCTTGGCTCGCACCGTATTGCGAACACGGGCGGGGCAATGAGTATCCGTCTTACGTTTTCGGCAACGCCGATTTTTCCAGCAATTCGAAGTGGTGCGCCAGCCAATTGCAGATGTGGTCGGCGATGGCGCGCTTCGGCATGCGAGGCAGGTTTTCCCTCGAACCGTCGGCGCCCAGGATGACGACGGCATTGTAGTCGCTGCCGAAGCCGATGTCCGGCACGGTGATGTCGTTGCCGATAATCAAATCGAGCTGTTTTCGTTTCAGCTTGCCTTCGGCGTTGCTGAGCAAGTCATCTGATTCAGCGGCGAAGCCGACTACAAGCTGATCGGTCCGCTTAACGCGCCCGAGGAGGTCTAAGATGTCGGGGTTTTTCGTCAGCTCGAGCACCAGATCTTCGGATTCGGTTTTCTTGATTTTCTGGTGTGAAACAACTATCGGCCGATAATCTGCCACGGCGGCGGTCATCACCAGCGCATCACACGTATCGAACTCCGCCTCCACCGCCTCTTGCATTTCTTGAGCGGTCTCGACGACGACTACCGGATAGGCGCGGTCGATGTGCACGGTTGAAATCAAGGTCACGTCGGCGCCGCGACCGTAAGCGGCATCAGCCATGGCAATGCCCATTTTGCCGGAAGAGCGGTTGCCGATAAAACGCACCGGATCGATTGGCTCTCTGGTGCCACCGGCGGTGATCAAAATTTGCTTGCCTGTTAGCGAGCGGTGTGCCATCAATCGCGACACCACGATTTCAACGATATCTTCGACGGCCGCCATCTTGCCGGCGCCGAAATCGCCGCACGCCACCTCGCCGACGCCAGGTGGAATGATTTCGTAGCGATAGCGGTTTTGCAAAACGCCGAGGTTGTATTGTGTGGCCGGATGCTCGAGCATGATCGGGTTCATCGCCGGTGCGATCATGATTTGAGCCTGGCTGGCTAAAACCATTGTGGTCAAAAGCTCATCGCAAATGCCCGTGGCCAGCTTGGCGATGCAGTTGGCTGTCGCGGGCGCTATCAGGATGAGGTCGGCGTTTTGAGCAAGCTCGATGTGCTCTGGGCGCCACTGCCCGCTTTCTGCGAACTGTTCGATATGCACCGGGTTGCGGGTGAGAGTTTGGAGTGACAGCGGGGTGATAAATGCCTTCGCATGCGGTGTCATTACCACATGAATATCGGCGCCTTCTTTCCTCAGCTGTGAGGCGATGTCACAAGCTTTGTAAGCGGCAATGCCTCCCGTAACGCCGAGCACGATCGTCTTGCCGGCGAGCGGGCCCGTCTCGTCGATCTGGTCGAGCTCGAAGTCTGCTCCTGCCATGTCCTCTGGATTCATATTTCTCATTTCTAGCTTGTAAATGTTTCAGCGGCGCAGCGCCCAAATCGGGGCAGGCTCATCTAAACGTGGAATATCCTATTTCTAACCCTTATTATCCAACCGAATGCCGCCTTAGCCAAGGACTATCCGGTGCCGGCGCGGTAAAATTTTTGCCTGCCTGGGCTCTTCCTATAGGATTCCAATGAATAAGTACTACCTGACGACCGCTATAGATTACGCCAATGCGTACCCGCACATCGGGCATGCGTATGAAAAGCTGGCGGCCGACGTCACCGCGCGCTACCGCCGGCTGGCTGGGTATGACGTGTACTTCCTCACCGGCACGGATGAGCATGGTTCCAAGGTGGAGAAATCCGCACAGGCGGCGGGAAAGAGTCCGCAAGCCTTTGTCGATGATGTCGCGTCGAAGTTTGAAGCGGCGTGGTCGCGGCTGCTCATCGAGCCCAACCACTTCTTTAGAACCACCGAGCCTCGTCACAAAGATGTCGTTCAGCACCTCTTCCGCAACATGCTGGCTAAGGGAGACATTTATAAGGGAACGTATACCGGCTTGTACTGCGAGGGTTGTGAAGACTACAAAAACGAACGTGATCTCGTAGACGGCAAGTGTCCCAACCACAAGACGCCGCCTGTACAAACGAAAGAAGAAAACTACTTCTTCAAGCTCACCAAATACAAAGAGCCGCTGCGGAAATGGTTGAACACCGAACCATACCCCGTGAAGCCCGACTTTCGACGCAAGGAAGTGCTCAACCAGCTCGACGACGAGGAGTTCGGCGACTTCAGTCTTTCGCGTCCGCGCGCATCTCTGCAATGGGGCATCCCGGTGCCCGACGATCCGGATCACGTCATTTACGTCTGGATCGATGCGCTGACCAACTACATTACGGGCGTCGGCTATCTCAAAGACGAGGCGATGTTCAAACGCTACTGGCCAGCTGATGTGCACATCATCGGCAAGGATATCGTCAAGTTTCACTGCTTGTATTGGCCGGCGATGCTGATGTCGGCCCAAATCGCGCTTCCCAAGCTGGTCTTCAGCCACGGCTTCATCACGGTTGAAGGACAGAAGATGAGTAAAACGGTGGGCAATGTGCTCGATCCAAACGAACTCGTCGATGCGTACGACAGCGAGCTTCGCTCCGGAGCTGATGTGGTTCGTTATTACTTGCTGGCTGCAAACACTTTCAGCCAGGATGCCGATTTCGCGCGCAAAGATCTGATATCGACTGTGAATGCACACTTAGCGAATAACTACGGCAATTTGCTCAATCGCATGCTCGGATTACTGGAGAAAAATTGCGGCGGGAAGATTCCCGCCGGTGCAGTTGATGGTGCGCTGTTGAAGCTGGCAGAGGAGCAGAAGAAAACCTACATCGAGATGATGGAGGAATTTGAGTTTGCCAAAGCGCTCGAGGCGGTGCGGATCATCGTCGATGCGGCGAATAAGTATTTGAACGACACCAAGCCATGGACGTTGTTTAAAGAAGGCAAGCAAGAAGACGGTGCGCTGGCGTTGCTTACCGGGCTGGAGTTGATCAAGCGCGCTACGGTGTTGTATGCGCCTTTCGTTCCGGTGACTGCTCAGAAGATCTGGCATCAACTGGGTTTTGACACCGACATCACTAAGGTCATGCTGAGCGATAGCGAAGCGAAGGATCTGATACCAGCCGGACAGTCCGTCCGCAACACCGGACCCGCCTTCCCGCGCATCGAAGAGCCGGTGCCGACAACCTAGCGGGAGGGGGGGATGGGACTCGTCTTTATCCTCACTATGACATATCAACTTTTTTGTTGATCATTGCTCTCAAATCTCCCGAAACGCTGATTCTCGAAAAGTGGCGTCAGCAGTGCCATTGCCGTGCATGCGTAGGCGGGAGGCAACTTCCTTGGCAACATCATTTTTGTTTAGTGCCACTTCCTGATTTTTATAATTTCACTCCACATCCGCCACGGTTCGATTTTTGTGTCGCCTGTCGCTCGACTTTTATGTCGCTTGCCGCTCGACTTTTGTGTAGCCTGTCGCTCGATTTTTGTGTCGCCTGTCGCTCGACTTTTGTGTCGCCTGTCGCTCGACTTTTGTGTCGCCTGTCGCTCGATTTTTGTGTCGCCTGTCGCTCGATTTTTGTGTCGGCTGTCGCTCGATTTTTGTGTCGCTGCTACAAGAGTTGGGTCGTTTGGATGAGCTCTTTCGCCGCTCGCGTCGAAGACAAGCGAAATTCTTAAAACTGTGGAGTGACGATCAACAAATCTGTTGATAAAGCAAAATAATCGCCGAAATACCGTGAGCTCGAAATGCCGATGAATGCTAGCGTTGCGGCAAACCGCGTATCAAATGCCGATTGGCTGGATCAACAATTTTGTTTAGCCGGATATCGAGCACTGGAGAGGTAGTGTCCCAGAGCTGGTGATAAGTGTTTCATTCAGCGTCGGTAAACACTTGCATTGCTCAGCCTGCTTACAGGTAGAGCACAGTTTGGGCGTGCAGATCCGGCCGAAAGCGCAGGAAAACCGGCGCCCGTAGTTTTCCGTCACGGGTGCGCATCATATACTTGACCTCTGCCACTATGCGTGGTGTCAGCCAGACGGTTTGAGGTTCGCGCGGGCGTTCGTTAAATGGGCAATTTTTGATGCGCAAAGGTTGAACGGTTTTGATCATTTCATCGAGTTGACGGTCTGAGAATCCGGTGCCGACACTACCCATGTAGACCAATTCGCCGGCCTGATTGTATTGCCCCAGCATCAACGAGCCGACGCCACCGTCGCGATTGCCTTGTCCGACCTTGTAACCGGCGACAACAAATTCAGCCGATCGAAACGGTTTGATTTTGATCCAATTATCGGAACGTTTGCCGGGCTCGTAGAAACTCTGCAGCCGTTTGGCGACTACGCCTTCGTGTCCGAGATTCATGCAGGCTTCGAAAACTGCCTCGCCGTTTCCTTCCCAATAAGAGATGAGGTCGATTTGCTGTGATGTTTTTAGCAGCTGCGCTAAAAGCAATTTGCGTTTTTGCAACGGCACTTTCAGCAAGCTCATGCTTTGTACGTGAATTGCATCGAATGCGTAAAACGATACCGGGATTCGCCGATCTGCTTGCGCGATATCTTTGGGTTGCGTCAAATTGATTCGCGACTGCAATTCTTCGAATGAAACGGTACCGGTTTCGTCGAACGCCACGATCTCCCCATCGATCACACAATCAACGGGCAATGCGGCGGCCAGTTGCAAACATAGCGTCGGATAATGCCGCGTCATCACCAAACCGCGGCGCGACTGCAGTTCGATCTGACCATTGCGCGCGACCACAATTGCGCGTATGCCATCGAGTTTCGGCTCGTACAGCCAGCCTTCGTCCTTGAATACATGCTTGCCGTTGTTCGCCAGCATAGGAGGGACGGCGCGCGGAAAATCAGCGACGCGAGCGCCCTCGATATCTGTTTTCCATTGATGAGATTGTGTGGTAAATGTGTGCATGCTGAAATCGGCATGAGAAGCGGGCTTCCGTCTCCCTTTCGTGATCATTCTAACCATTCAAAAAAATTTTTTCCTCGATCACGGATCCATCACAATCTGGCGGCCGAGGTTTGGTATGTTAATGGAGCAATCGGAAAGACACCTTCCTCACCTACCTAACGCACGCAACAATCTGCTCGACGAAAGTTTATCTGCTCCGTGTGCAGAGCCGACCTGGTCGAAGTCCGGAGAATAGTTTTCCCGCCGAGAGCTATTCATCAAACCTGGACTTCGACCATGTCATTTTATAGGTCTATCCAGCTCGCATCTTGACTTGCTACAGTGCGGCGCGATGCGCTGTGGGCACTTTGCTCACTGTCTGCGGCGGCTTTAAATCAAGCACCGTGATTTCCGGCCGCGCCAGGAAGCGCACGCGCGGATCGACGCCGCCTTCCATGCCAATGCCGCGATTGACGTACATCCATGTTTGATTGACTCGGTAGAGTCCGGCTTCGAATTGTTTGCCGTACTTGGACTGGGTGATGATGGCGCCGTAAAAGGGCAAACAGACTTGTCCCCCGTGCGTGTGCCCGGCGCAAACGAGATCAACTGAGCGCTGCGCAAGTTGGTTGACTAGATCCGGCGAATGATAAAGGAAAACGGTGAAGGCACCGCGCGGCACCATGTTCAGTGCCTGGTCCATGAGCGCCTCGCAATCGAAAGCAACTCCGCCTATATAAATGTTCTGACCGTCGATGCTCAGCTTCTCTGCCACGCCATTAAGCGGAGTGACGTGCGTGCCTTTGAACAAGTCGAGATTTTCCCAGCACCGCGAATCATGATTTCCCAACACGGCGTAAGTGGGCGCAATTCCGGCAAGCGCTTTCAGGCATCGACGAAAGACAGCAACGCCTTCGCGTGAATTCACTGAATCGCCTGTAAACAAGATGGCATCAGGCTTTTCAGCGGCGATCAAAGAAGGCAAGTCAGTTTCCAGACGCGCGACGGGATCGCAATGCAAGTCGGAAATTTGGACAATGCGAATCGGTCTGTCGAAATTGCAGAGCTTCGGACTAACAATTGTGCGGTGAGTGACTTCTACCCAGTAGGGTTCGACGAAATATCCATACGCTATCAATGCGGCGCCCACGATCGCCACCGATAGAGTGCATTTTTCCCACCAGCAGAGTTTTGGTATTGGCGTTGCTGAGCGTCTGGCTGCGACTGCCATGGCAATGCGGCGTCCCAGGATGACAAGCGTGGGTGTATATACGATGACCAGCATCGTGATAAACGCGATCAGGCCTATTCGTTCATAAACGCACATCTGCGGCAATCAACTGCCCCCGCCTCGGCGCTGTTATTGTAACGGCTTGCGGAAGCCCGCTTGATCCCCATTTCTCGTAGCGGCGGGCATAAGCCCGCTTGATCCCGATTTCTCGTAGCGGCGGCCGGAAGCCCGCTTCCCCTGTAGCGGCGGGCTTCCGCCCGCTTGATCCCGATTAAAACACAGACGAGGTAAAATGTCTGCCATATGAGCAAAATACTCATCGTTGAAGACGAAGAAGATCTCGCCGTCCAGGTCTGCGATTGGCTCACGCGCGAGCACCACACCGTGGAGCATGTCGCCAATGGCACGGAAGCCGTAGACCATCTGGCGGTCAGCAAGTACGACGTTATCATTCTCGATTGGCTGCTGCCCGGGCTCGATGGCATCCAAGTGTGTCGAAAATATAGATCGATGGGCGGCAAGACGCCTATCTTGATGCTCACCGCTAAATCTACGGTTGAGGATAAGGAGATTGGGCTCGATTCCGGCGCCGATGATTATCTGGCCAAACCATTCCATCTAAAGGAATTGTCTGCTCGGGTGCGGGCGCTTGTTCGCCGGACGTCGACCAGCTCGACGACGATACTGGAAGCAGGCAGCATCGTACTCGACCCAGTGGCGCGCACGGTCACCAAAAATGGTGCGGCCATCCACCTCGAGCGTAAAGAGTTCAACTTGCTCGAATTTTTGATGCGCAATGCCAATAAAACCTTCAGCGCCGAAGCACTGTTGGACCGCGTCTGGGAATCAGGCAGTCTCGCATCGCCTGACGCTATTCGCACGTACATCAAGTCGCTGCGCAAAAAGATAGATAATCCCGGCGAGCAGTCAATGATTACCACAGTGCACGGTGTCGGCTATAAGCTGGAATCACCGGATGTTTAAAACACTTCGTTGGCGGCTGACTGTTTGGTTCATCATGCTTAGTTTGCTGGTGTACGCATCGGTGGCGTCGCTTGGCATGATTTTCTTTCATACCCAGCTGACAAGCGCGATTGATGATGAGCTGCAAGAATTGTCGCGCGAAGTGTTGCCCACGGTGGATACCGATAAAGGGCCCTTGCAGTTGCACACGTGGCCGGTCTTGTCGCGACGACGCAGCCCAATCAAGATGTTAGCGTCCGTACAGTTGTACAACAAAAACGGCGAGCTGGTGCAGGAGTACGGAACCAAAGGCGTCGATAAGCTTTTGTCCGGTACCGCCGAAGTTGCCAGCGCCGATTTCGCCAAACGATCGCTGACGACCCCGGTGTTAGGCAGCGATGGAAAACCGATTGGATATTTGCAGATTCAACTGACCACCAAGCTGCGCGACAACGCGATGCATCAGTTTGCGTTTACCATGGCGATGGTGGCACCGGTACTCTTGTTGGCGCTCGGCGTATGCGGCTATTTCTTCGCCGGAAAAGCGGCGCAGCCGATTGAAGAAACATTCTCGGTTTTGCGGCAGTTTATTTCAGATGCAGGTCATGAGTTGCAAACCCCGATTGCGATCATCTCCGCTGCATCGGAGAACCTGGCTGTGCAATTGGAAGATACACCGCATGTGCAGCGTATCAACATAATCAGCAGAAACACCGACCGCATGGCCCGCCTTGTCGGTGACTTGATGGTGCTGGTTAAGGTGGATGCTCGAACGGTGCAGTCGAAGGCGATGGTGGCTGTGCAAGTAGACAAAATCACCAGACAATGTGCCGAGGAATTTGAAGATCGCTTTCGCGACAAGAAAATTGATCTGGTGGCCGCAGAAATGCAATCATCGGTGGTGATCGGTGATCAAGATGCATTGCACCGGCTAGTGACTAATTTGATCGAAAATGCGCTGCGTTATACCAATGAGGGCGGCAAGGTTACCGTCAGCTGCAAAAACAGTGGGCGCATTGCCAAAATTACTGTCGAAGATACCGGCATCGGTATTCCAGCAGAGTCACTGCCGCGATTGTTCGATCGGTTTTACCGCGTCGACAGATCGCGTTCGCGTGAAGCCGGCGGATTCGGGTTGGGACTCGCGATTGTGAAAGCAATTGCCGACGGACATCGCGGCTATGTCGAGGTCGCCAGCGAATTCGGCAAGGGAACGCGGTTTAGCGTCGTGCTGCCGACGATGACCAGTTAAGGCGAACGGAGGCGTAAGCCCGCTTTGTCCTACCGGCGGTGCTCTTCGTGATGCTGCGGATGGTGCCGGTACCATTCGTCTCTGTCACGACGACATTGTTCAAGCAGAGGCATATTCAGTCCCACGATTCCGTTGCCCAGAGGTATATTGAGGCCCAAATTTATACCCTGGCACTCGCGCGGCGCCATATAGATAGCCGGCGGCGGCATAACGGCGCCGGGCGGGGCTATGGGCGGCGTGCCATAATACGGTTCTGCGTACTGAGGCGCCTGCCTGAAAGGAACGTATTTGGTTTCCGGGATCGGCCGATTGGTATATTGATCCATCAGCGGACGGTTAAATTGATCGGTCATGTACCCTGGCTGCTGTTGTACTGCAATCCCTCTTTCGGACAGTTCGTGCATGAGATGCTGGACTTCACGCTGACCGTCTGCCGGATTTCGATATTGGTGTTCCCTGAGAATTTCATTGACGAAGCCAGTCAGGTGCTGAGTAGCGAGCTGCTGGTTTTCATTCCTCGGACCGAGCTCATTGTTGATTATTTGCGTATCCTGGAATACTTGTCTTTCTGACATAAAATCCTCCAATGGAGTCAGTTGGGGCGTGGAAATCCACAGTCTGTTCAGCCGCGCGTGTGCGGCTGCGATGGACGAATGTTTAGCGTGGGGGTCACAGGCTATCAAACGCCAACAGGCCACATTAAGCAATGGGGATTTTACGCAGACTTTCGCCAGTATCTCGAAATGCCCGCCCTACGAGAGTTCGAGGCTCGCCAGGTTTGCCGGACCGGCGTACATTTTTTCGAACTGCGGTGCCAGATTTTCCTCGCCGTTGTCCGGTAATTGTCCCTGGCAAAGCTCGATCAGACGGTGCCAAGTGATGCCTTTGTACTTATCCAACACTGGGGACGGTACAACGCGGCGTTCTGAATCCATGATTTGCATCACGACATGGGCCGGCAATTTGTAGAACCTGTCCATTACAGCCGGATCAAGTTGCCTTTCGCACCGCGACTGCAACAACTCATGCACTTTCACTATCGGCGTGCGTTCTTCTAAATAACGAACAGACGTCAGATTGTCGAATACTGTCGCGAATGTGAATATGCGCACTGCCATCGGAATTTGGTCTGCGCGCAATCCACGATAATATCCAGTTCCATCAAGATGCTCATGGTGGCATGAGGCGATGAAAGGCACCGCCGACAACTCCGGAGTGAACGGCAAATCCTTCAAGATTTCGAATGTCAGTTTGACGTGCTGTTGCATCAAGCCATGCTCTTCGGCAGTCGGTCTGCCGCTCTTGTATAAGACCGCCTCGGGCACGCCCATCTTTCCAATGTCATGCAATAACGCTGCATAGTGCAATGCTTTGGCATTTTGTTGCGGGAGTTTCATGCTTCCGGCGATGAGAGCGCAATATTTATCCACGCGGATGGAATGGCCGGCCGTCAACGGATCGCGCCGCTCTAGCGCGTAAAACAGTGCGTCTATCGTTTTCTCGAGCAGCCTGCCTGCATATTCTTCAAGTGTCGATGCGAGTTCTGCCGGTAGATTGGCCGTAAGTTCCCGCCATTGGTTTTTTGAATCTGATGACATACGAACCTCGCTCCGCGTATGCTGGAATTATTCCCAAACGGAACTCAGCGCTACTGCAGACGTCGACCAATTTAAGATACCGCTCAGGGCAGGAACATGCATTCATTACCACTTATGATCTCGCAAATCGATGCAGCTTGGATGATCGCCTTGCATTCGGTAACCAACCCGGCGCTCGACTGGGCCGCCTGGCTGCTTTCCACCATTGGCTGGATGGGAGCTTGCTTTTGGGTGCTGGCGGCGGTGCTCTGGGTGCGCGGTTATCGTTTGCTCGCTACTCAAGTTGTCATCGCCCTGGTACTCGGTGCCATTGCTGCCGAGGTCTTGAAGCACGGTTTTCATCGAGTTCGCCCCTCGGAATTGATGCCGCAGTTTGTGCATCTTCCGCTGCCCAGTTTGCATGATTCCAGATGGTCGTTCCCCTCGGGACATGCCACCCTGGCAATGGCTGCCGCTATGGCTGTCGTTTTTTCCACGCACAAACGTTGGGCGTGGTTGTTGGTACTTGGCGCCCTATTAATTGGTTGGGCACGCATTTATCAGGGTATGCACTGGCCAAGTGATGTCGTTGCCGGATGGATAATCGGCATTATTGCTGGGCTTGCTGCCGTTATTGTGAGTATTCTGTTTGAAAATAACTCTCTATTTCTAAAAGAGAAAAACGGCTACGCGAGCTGTTCTCGGCGGACTACGACAAGTCTTTCAGATATTTAACACAATTGCCGTTCTTCCTCACGGGTTCCTCACTTGCGCTTTCTAGAATCGAAGCTGTAGGTCACCAAAGACCAATGTCACTCGGTTCGAGACTCAGGAGAAGGAAACATGAAATTCGCACAAATCACCACGTTGGCAATCGCCGCTGCTCTTATCGCTATCCCTGCAATCGCCGCTGATGCGCCGAAAGCTGATAGCAAGCCGGCGGCCAAGGTAGCTGCACCTGCTCACAAGAGCACCAAAAAAGCTGCCAAAGTGAAAGCTACCTCTAAAAAGACAGAAGCCAAATCCGCTAAGTAACAACTAAACGGTTTCGGCACTCAGTTTGACTCGATCGAGGACGGCGCTCTGCCCGCAAGCGAGCGACCTTGATCGGGTCAAACTTTTTTTTGTGGTACCCTTTGCGCATGCGAGAAGAGGGCGCCGGCGGAGTGAAGATTGAAGTCCTGGCGACAGGACGAGCGCGAGTAAGTGCCGTCAATCCCGGTGCGCGCTTCGATTTGCCATGGGATCGCTACCGCCAATTGGAAGCATGCGCTCATGCGGTGCGCGGTATCCTGTTTGCCAAGCCGGAAAGCACCGTTCTTGATGCGGGCGGAACGGACGGCGCGTTGGCGTTGTTCTTGCCTGAATATACGGTTGAGGTTGTGAAGTGTGGCACCGAGGGTGGTGGCATGTTCGACGCCGAGTCCAAAGGCCACGACGTCGTGGTGGCAACCGATGTTATTGAGCATCTCGAGCCGCGCCGACGCGCTGTGTTCATAGCTCAAATGGCGCGCGCATGCCGGCTGGCTTGCGTATTGAATTTCCCCTTGCCGACAAGCAGCACCGCTCAGAAGATCGTGGCCTCGCTTACCGGCGATGCTCGCATCAAAGACCATATTCGTTTTGGCTTGCCCTATGCCTCAACAGTGTGGAAGCATTTCGAAGACATGGGCTTTTCATGCTCATCCGTGCAGCATACGAGCCGTTCGCTTTGGGCTACCTATCAGGCTTTGCAGCATTGTGACGGCGCGGCGGCGTTGACGATAAGCCGCTTTCTGATCGAGGATGCGCCGGACGCGCCTGCCGGCGATTGCTTGTATGAAACCGTCGTCGCCAGGCGAAATCCGTAGGCGCGACGCCAGGCGACGTTCGCCACAAACCCGTAGGGCGGCGGCAGGCGCCGCCCATTATTTGAAATAAGTACTAATACAGGCCATAACTGGGCAAAACATAGACGGGGTTTGCCATAAGGGTCACGACTTGAGAATTGTCCATAAAGGCTTGATCCTGGTGCTGGTGCCGCTTGTCCTGTCGGTGCTGGTGATTGGCACCACCTATGCTCTCATCTTGAATACTGACGCCCTTCGATTTCAGGAAAACGCTGAGCGGCGAACGGCTGATAATGCCTGCCGAACTCTGCTTGCCCTGGCCGACTCCGGCATGTGCTTCGAAAAGATTTTTCTCGAGCACAAAAAGGAGTTTAAAGCGCGCTTGAAAGACGATATCACGGAATATCGCGCGCTGCGCGAAGACTCGAAGCAGATGCAGCAGCTCCCGGCATTTAGAGGATATGCCGATGAGATGGATTCCATCATGAACGAAATGCCAAACCGTTTTCAGGAAATCATTGGCGCGTTCAAGCGCGGCGACATCCAGGCGGCTCTAAGCGGCCTTCAGACATTCAGGCAATGGACAAATACCAGAGTCTACAAACTTTCCCATAGTGCAAGTGGGCAAAGCGACAAGTTAATTGGCGATCTGGAGAAAGCGCAGGCAAAACAGAGACATGATTTCGAAGCAGAGAAGATCACGCTCATTGTCGGCGTGATCGCCAGCATCCTATGTGGCTTGTTGCTGTCGCGCTTGTTTATGACCGGCATTGCGCAGCGCCTGCGAGTGGTGATGGATAACACCATTCGCCTGACGCGCAATCAGCCGCTCAACCCGACTCTCACTGGTAACGATGAAATCGCCACCCTCGATCGCGGATTTCATTCAATGGCAGCGGCGCTTCGCGAAGCGATGGCCAAAGAAAAGGCTCTGTTTGAAAGCGCAAGCGATCTGATCTGTATTTTCGATGAGGATTATAAAATCACGGCCGTTAACCCGGCTTTCACCCGCCTTCTCGATTATCCGCAAGAAGACATAATTGGACGCAACCTCTTGCACCTCATTGTTCCGGAAGACAAAAAACGCACTGCTGATGCTTTGAACTCCACCACATCCGGTGCGGCAGCGATCGTCTTTGAAAGCAGAATAGAAAACAAGGAGATGCAACCGGTCGACATGCTGTGGTCGGTTTTTCGGTCTCGCATTGATCGTGCTTTGTATGCGGTGGCGCATGATATTACAGAACGCAAGCGCATCGAAAGAGCGAAGGAAGAATTCCTGGCCATGGTTAGCCATGACCTGCGCAGCCCGCTGGCGTCGATGTATGGAACGTTTAAACTTCTTTCTGCTTCGGCGTTTGGACCTCTCGAGGGCGCGATTCAGGACAAACTCAGTGTCCTTATCGCCAACTGCAACCGCTTGCTCGGCTTGGTCAACGATTTGCTGGATATGGAGAAGCTGGAAGCAGGACAGCTCGAGCTTACCGTCGAGAGAATAAAAGTTCCCGAGCTGCTCGCCAAAGCGGCCGATGAGGTGGCGCCGCTATCTCACGAAAAAAGCATCCGCTTCGACATAGACTGCACGGCACGAGAGTTCTCGCTAGATCCCGATCGCACCATGCAGGTGCTCGTCAATCTCTTTTCGAATGCTATCAAGTACTCGCCGGACGGATCCACAATCAAGGTGACGGCTGTGGCCGATCATAAACAAATCACCTTCCGTATTGCGGATCGCGGGCGTGGGATACCGGCAGATCAACGAGCACAAATTTTCGAGCGCTTCAAGCAGGTGAAGAGTAGTGATGCTAAGGTCGGCACCGGACTGGGACTGCCCATTTGCAAATTGATTGTCGACCAACACGGCGGACAAATAGGCGTTGAGCCCAATGGTGATGGCGGCGAAGATGCCGGGAGCATTTTCTGGTTTACCCTCTCGTCGAGTCCGAAACTAATTCAAGATGCTGTGATCAAGACGGATGCTCAGAGTATAGGCGCGGTGACGATGCCTATGCCGATTCGCGTTGATGCCTCTCAATTGAGAGGCACCTTGAAGAACCAAGCGCCGACAAAGCAGTTGGACCGCTATTCCTTCACTAATTGGCCTCTCCTGTGGAAAGGAGCCGGGCTTATCGTGATACCGGTAATTTTTGAACTGGCACTGGCTGGTTTGTTGTTTCCATCTTTGATTGCCGCGTTCGAAGAACAACAACAAGAGCTGCACTACCTCACGTACGCTAGTCTTTGCGATGACATGATGGTCAAGATCAGCGGTGTGGCAGTGTCCATGTCACTAAATCCATGGGACGCCAAATGGCCGGCTTTTAGCGAATACGCTGTCGGCGTTAAGCGGGATGACCAAAAGCTGTTCGACATAACGAAAGACGATCCGGATGCGCATGCCCTCGTCCTGAAAGTTCACGAGAGCTTCCTGCCGTTTGACGAATTTACAGGACGAGCATTCTCCGTTGTCCAGCGATTCGGCAATACTCAGGCAGTGATTAACGGACCGGCGTTCGACCATCGGGACGAGCTATATAACGCCGCTGAAGATGCTCTTCCGAGATGCAAACAGGCGATGACCATATTTACTGATCGCGGGAATGAGTCACCTGAAAAACTGAAGCGCGTTCGGCGTGAGCAAGCGATGATTCTCTTCGGCGGACTGGCCGTGAGCCTGGCAATATCAGCGTTTTCTGCACTGATGTTCGGGCTCGGCATCGCACGCCGCTTGAAAGTTACTGAAGATAACGTGCATCGCCTCGAGCGCGATGAACAACTTAATCCGCCCTTGCCGGGTAGCGATGAGTTGTCCAGCCTGGATCATTATTTTCATAACATGGCGCGTGCCTTATACGAAGCGCGAAAAAAGGAAAAGGACGTTTTCGACAACTCGCAGGACATCATGTCAGCGTGGAGCGACGGCGGTCGCATTTTACGAGCGAACCCCGCGATCAAATCAACGCTTGGATATACTCCCTCGGAAGTGGTGGGAAAATCGATTGTCGACATGGTGGCGCAGGAGCACAAAGAGGCGGCACAACAGGCGATCGAACGCTGCGGCGAGAACATGCCGCAAACTGAGCTGGAAACGACAGTCGTGCGAGAAGATGGTTCGCAATGCGAGGTGCTTTGGTCTTTGAGCTGGTCGGCGCAAGAGCAAGCGATTATTGCCATAGGTCACGACATCAGCGAACGCAAACGCTTGGAAGCACTGAAGAAAGAATTCCTGGCCATGGTCAGTCACGACATGCGAACGCCGCTGTCCGGCATTTCGATGATGACTGAAATGATGATACAGGGAACTCTTGGGCAACTTCCGGAAAAAGCGGCTCAGCAGTTGCAAACGGTTTCGCGCAGTTGCGAGAGGCTGCTGGTTTTGATTAACGACCTACTCGATATGGAAAAACTTGAAGCCGGCAAGATGCAATTGGATGTGCATCAGGTCGATGTCTTTGAACTGCTCGGACGCATAGCCGACACGTTGGCGAATACGGCAATGCAGAAGCGCATCGACGTGTTGATCAATGCGCCGCAAGGACTGGAGATTGAAGCCGACGACGATCGCCTCCTACAGGTTGGAGTCAACTTGTTGTCGAATGCGATCAAGTTTTCACCGGTCGGCTCGTCGATCCATCTATCGGCACGCTCGAAAGGCGACTTCATCGAAGTGGCGGTGAGCGATTCCGGACGCGGAATTCCCGAATCGCATTTGCAGTCGATATTCGACCGTTATAAGCAAGTACAAGCGGCCGACGGCAAACGCTCTACCGGCACCGGACTTGGACTGCCGATCGCCAAGCAGATCGTCGAGCAGCACGGCGGTGAGATTGGCGTGATCAGTCGGATTGAGCAGGGCACTACATTCTGGTTCCGGCTTCCAGTTCTCCAGGACAAGGGCCGAGACTCCGACAAACCGGCTGAATTACCCCCAGGGGCGCTGCGATGAAACTGCGGCTCATTCATAAGGGCTTGATTCTGGTTAGCGTGCCCTTGCTGCTTTCCGTGGCGATCGTTTCTGCAATGTTCTGGCTGATTCTTCAAAACGATCATCAGCGCGCCGACGATGCGCGCCATCGCCACATGTCGCAGAACGCGAGCCGCAGCATGCTGTTGTTGCACGATACGATAGTGTGTGTCGAGAATATCGTGCTCAGAAAGTACGATCCAAGCCAGATCTCCATGGATACCTCCGCGGCTAAGCAGCGCTTCAAGGACAACCTTGAAGAATTGAAGGCTATTCGTGATGAAAGCTATGAGAACGAGCCGGACATCGTTGCTCGCACGACCTGGAAAAAGTTTGAGACGCTGATGGATGGCATCCTCGGGCAAGTGCGCGACATCATCTCATCGGTGAAGGGCCGTCATTTTTCCTTGGATTCGCTCACGGAGTTGCAGCACATTCGCAAAGACATTGGTCTGAAATTGTTCCAGATGACAAGCCAGGCTTATGCTATTTCGGACCAACAGCTTCAGTTTTTGGAAAAGAGTGCGCCACAGCAACAGAAACGATTTCATCAGCAGGTAGCTTTATTGCTCAGCGGTGTAATCGGCAGCATCGTCATCGGATTTTTGTTGGCCTATGGCTTTTCTAAAGATGTGACATCGCGTTTGCGGGTCTTGAGTGATAACACGGTGCGCATGGCGCGCGATGATACTCTCAATCCGCCTCTCGGCGGTGATGATGAGATCGCCCACCTGGATCATGGATTTCATGAAATGGCGCGGGCATTGCGAGCTGCGATCGGAAGAGAACATGCTTTATTTGAAAGCGCCAGCGATATTATGTGCGTCGCGGATGCGAAATTCCGCCTGACGGCGATCAATCCGGCCTTTACGCGATTGATCGGTGTCGAAAAGGAAAGAGCGCTCGGTGTCGATCTGTTACAACTGGTCGTCGATGACGATGTTGCGCGC
>Ga0134128_10001062_pt1 | contig 36676 bp, 26 predicted proteins | sample KB31754_FD_96462 | JGI IMG/M metagenome (GOLD analysis project Ga0134128, IMG submission 96462) | Terrestrial soil microbial communities with excess Nitrogen fertilizer from Kellogg Biological Station, Michigan, USA - KB3-175-4 | ecosystem: Environmental > Terrestrial > Soil > Unclassified ...
CGAGAGAAGGTGCTGCGTCTCAATCGCCTGTATGCCAAGACAATTACAGCGGGCTTCTACATCAAGAACCGATTTCCCGCATATACCTACGACAAGCTGTTGCTGGGGCTGCTTGATTCACATACCTACGTGAACGATCCCGAGGCTATGGCGATCCTTGAGCAGACCACGAAAACCGCGCTGCCACACCTTCCGGGACATGCGATCGAACATGATGTTGCCTGGCGCGCAGACAAGGATCCGAAGGATCTCTCGTGGACATGGGACGAGTCCTACACGATGCCTGAGAACCTGTTTCTGGCGTACCAGCGCGGAGCCGGCCGGCTGTATTTCGACCTGGGGCTGCGGTATCTCGACGACAAGGCCTGGTTTGATCCGCTATCGCGCAATGAAAATGTGCTTCACGGCCGCCATGCTTACAGCTACGTAAACTCCCTGAGCTCGGCGATGATGGCATATATGATCGCCGGCAGCGAAAAGCATCTGCGTGCCGCCAGAAACGCCTTCACAATGTTGCAGGCGCAGAGCTTCGCGACGGGCGGATGGGGTCCGGATGAAAAATTGTGCGCTCCTGAGAGCGATGAACTCTGCGCCAGCCTTACCAACACTCACCACAGCTTCGAAACGCCGTGCGGTTCCTATGCTCACTTCAAGTTGACACGGTATCTGCTCCGTGTCACCCGCGACGCACGTTACGGCGACAGCATGGAGCGCACCATGTACAACACGGTGCTCGGGGCTAAACCGCTCCAGGAGAACGGCAAGAATTTTTATTATGCCGATTACAACTTCGACGCCAAACGCGTATACAAGGAGGCTCGGTGGGCCTGTTGCTCGGGGACCCTTCCGCAAGTAGCGGCCGATTACCGGATCAATGCATACTTCCGCGGGCCGCGCGCGGTCTATGTGAATCTCTACGTGCCTTCCACACTGCGATGGGTCGAGAATGGGACTGCTCTTTCGCTTACGCAGGAGAGCGACTATCCATTTGAAGATCACCTCACGTTCACGCTGACAAGCTCGAAACCCACTGAACTCGCGATCCACTTCCGCATTCCGGCTTGGGCAAACGGAGCCTCGGTCAGCGTAAACGGAGTTCGTCAGAGAGGCGCGGCCGCACCCGGCAGGTTTGCCACGATACACCGCGAATGGAAGACGGGCGATCGCGTGGACCTCGAGCTTCCTCTGCGCATGCTGGTCGAGGCAATCGACTCACGTCATCCGGACATAGTAGCGCTGGTGCGAGGGCCGCTGGTTCTGATGGCGGTGAAACCCCAGGAGGATGGCCCCATCCCTAGGGTGACACGCGAACAACTGTTGTCTGCACGCCGCGTGAGCGAACGGCAATGGCAATCGAACTCGACGAACGGACCAGTGACCATGCTGCCGTTCATTTCGCTGGGCGACCGGCCCTACACCACGTATATGAAATTGACCTGATCGCCCGGCTAAAGCCCGTTCCGTTATCACTCAGGCTGTACGCCGTACAAGATCATGGTGACGGAGGAAGACTCGTCTGTGCCGGAGCAGAGGAGGCCCAAGCGGCGGCGATCACGGGCGCTGTGTGCGATTCGAGGATCGACGTCTCCCATCTACGAGCAACGGTGAGGAGCAGAAGGCGCAGATCCGACAGCAGGGTCGCGCGGGCCATGTATTCGGAATCGAGTTGCTGCTTCACGGGAAGAACGTTCTCGCGATAGAAATGCGGCAGGGACTGGGGCGGAATCTGGCGGAGGAGTGATTCCTCGCGAGCGAATGCAAGGGTGGCTGAGCCGGTGATGCCGGGACGACAGTGAAACGTCCCAATCTGCTGCTCAGCTATTTTCGGACGTGGCCCCACGAGGCTCATGTCGCCGCGCAGGACATTGATGCACTGCGGCAGCTCGTCGAGTTTGAGCCAGCGCAGGAAACGACCGAGATTCGTGATCTGTCCAGGTGCGGCAGGTGCGACAACGGCGATTGGATCGGAGTCCGAGTGGAACATGGTTCGGAATTTGAGAATCATGAACGGCTTTCCGAATCGGCCGATGCGCGATTGCCGGAAGATGACCGGACCGGGAGAGGACAGGCGGACCGCTGCGGCAATTAAGAACAGAAGCGGGACGAGCGCCGGGCTAAACAACAGCACGAGAGCGACATCAAAGGCGCGCTTTGTGGACGATGCTGACCACGCGCTCAGTTGGGTGTCGACCTCGCTTTCGGGCTCGACCCCGCCTGGAGCGAATGCCGAGACGCGCGTCGTGCAGGCGATGGCATTAGGCGGTAGCATAGCGCTCCAAGACTCCGGCGTGATGAGGCAACCGGCTGGACTGGTTCATTTCGCGTTCAATCCAGTGATAGGTACGTGCCATGCCATCGCAGAGAGCGATCGAAGGCGACCAGCCAAGGCGCTGCTGAATGCGCGTGTTGTCGCTATTGCGGCCGTTTACGCCCCGCGGCGCAAGCAGGTTGTAGCGCCGCTTGAGATGAACGCCGGCGAGGCCTTCAACCAGTGTGACTAGCTGATCGATGGTGACGAGTTCGCTGGAGCCGAGATTCAGCGGCTCGCGGACATTGCTCTCGGTGATCAGCCTGGTTCCTAGAATGCAGTCATCGATGTACATGAAGCTCCGCGTCTGCGAGCCGTCGCCCCATATTTCGATTTCGCGTTTGCCGGAGAGCTTGGCCTCAATGACTTTGCGGCACAGCGCGGCAGGCGCCTTTTCCCGGCCGCCAGACCAGGTGCCGAAGGGGCCATAAACGTTGTGATAGCGGGCCATGCGGCATTCGAGCCCGAAGTCTTCTTCGAAATGGCGGCACATCCGTTCGCTGAAGAGTTTTTCCCATCCATACCCGTCTTCGGGCATGGCGGGGTAGGCATCTTCTTCACGCAGTGGAATAACCGCCGGCGAAAGCTGCTTCGCGCCGTTGTAGACGCAGGCGGAAGAGGAGTAGAAAAACCGCTCGACTGCGCAATCGCGCGCCGCGAGCAGCATGTGCGTGTTGACCAGCACGTTGAGCATGCAGAGGGCCTTGTTGCTTTCAATAAAGCCCATGCCGCCCATGTCCGCGGCAAGTTGAATGACTATATCGTTGCCTTGAGCCGCATGCAGGCAGTTGCGCTTTTCGCTCAGATCGAGAACCAGGTTCTCCGCCTCAGCCAATACCTGGTACCATTCCGTTTTCGGCTTGATGTCAACGGCACGAACAGAGGCCACACCGGAGGAAAGCAGATTTCTTACCATGTGCCCGCCGATAAAGCCGCCCGCGCCACATACCAGTACTCGTTTACCTTTCAGGGTCATGTCGTTCTCACTGTGCGATTTCGGTCGCGAGTTACGTCCTGCGAACAATGGTTTGAGGGAGAACTCCTAGGGATTCATGAAATGGAGCAGCGCTTTCTCGTCGCGTGCGCTCAGATTGGCCCGGACTCTCATATGGCGGAGAACGGTGCCGCTTATCTGGGGAGGAAAGCCCTGCGGGGCGTCATGGCATCGGGCGCAGTTCTGCTTGAAAACGCGCTGTCCCTGCGCGCTGTCATCGTCATGGGCGGCCTGTTTATTCGCAACTCGCGGGGGAGGAGCTTGGGGGTCAGGCCCCTTTTGCGCCATGAGGGGCAACAGAGCCGCGAATGTGCCCGCGGCAATGACGAAACGAACTCGTGGATTCATTTGCCACTCCAGGTAGGGATGAGGAAGCGGTAGATGATACCGGTTTGCCAGATGTTGCGATTTCCGGAGGAAGAGAATTCGCGTGAGTAGCTGGTATTGATGCGCAATTCGTGAGGCATGTGGTAATCGAGGCCAAAGTCTGCCTGTTTGGTATCGACAGATGGCAATGTATCGTTTGCATCCGGCTGGCTGCGGAAGGTCTGCTGCATGCGGATCAGTGGCTCGAATCGACTGAGGACGCCTTGGCCGCCGCCAAAACGATCGAGGCGATAGCCGCCTTCGATCCAGTAGCCGCGCGCATGCGCTGCGCGCGCGAACTCCGATCGCAGACGGAATGAGGAGTTTGCCGGTTCCCACCACACGTGTATGCCGGAAAAATTCTCTCGCGTGCCTTGCAACAGCCGGTTGAATGAAGCGCCGATTTCGAGCTGCGCGGCAGGCACGTAGAGACTTATGCGGCCACCGGCGGAGCGCTCGGCATTGAACTGCTCGTTCGTGCTGGCGGCGGAGAAATACGCGGCGTAATCGAGGTTGACCCTTTGCGTGGAGGCGGCGGAACCGCGGAGCATCCCGCCTACGCTGTGAGCCGTACCCATAGTTCCTAGCCCGAAAATCAGAGGCCCATCTTCGAAATTGCTGATCCAGATGGGGCTGAGGCGTTCGTTATAGGTGCCGAATGGAGTGAGGAACTGGCCGGCGACGAAAGTCATGTGGCGATTGGCCGTGATGTCGGCCTGAAGAAAGTCGAGGCCCAGGAACGAATCATGTGTGTATCCGGTCTGTCCGCCACCTTTGGGAAAAAAGGCGTCCAGAATGGTGGCGCGGCTTTCCACGAGGATATGACTCCCGATCGGTGCAGCCAGGAGCGGGGAGATCACCGGAACATAGGTGGTGTTTCCACCGTTGGTGCTGGTCACGAAGCCTGCGCCGCCCGAGATGAGGGGCACGTCCTGCGCCGGAATGGCATGAACGAGAGAGAGCAGAGTTGCGCCTGCCAGGATGCGAATGCAACGGCGCGATGACAATTCGCGTTGAGACGATCGAAGACGAAACATGGCTCAAGCTTCGCTCGGCTTCGGGAATCGAGTGTCAGGAGCCCGTCTTGTGAATGTAAGCGGATTGTCACTTCGGCCGTGCAGCAGCCGGCGTATCCGGTTGCTATCTCTTGCCGAATCAGCAACGACAAAGCCCTGACAATCTCCTGACAGAGTCATGACATGCCATGAAGAGCCCGATTCTAGAGTTGGTCTCAAATGATTGGCATTCGAATTTCGAATTGGGAATTGCTCACGGAATCGAGGAGATTCATGACAAAGATTCTGGGTATTTCATTGTTAGCAGTGCTGGCTGCGTCAAGCTTTGTGATTCGGGCGGAGAGTGTTGCACCAGCGAGTCCCAGGCGGGTTGAGGTGACAGCCCAGCGATATGCGTTCAATCCCGGTGTAGTCACTTTGAAGAAGGGAGAACCGGTGATCCTGGTTCTCAAGAGCCTCGATGTTTCCCATGGACTGCGCATCCGTGAACTCGGTGTTGAGATGAAGGTGTCAAAGGGGGGAACTGCAGAAGCCCGCTTCACCCCTGAGAAGACGGGAGACTTCATCGCTCATTGCTTCGTATTTTGCGGCGCGGGTCACGGGACTATGACGCTCACCGTGCACGTGGTGGGGTGAGATGCGAGCCAGGTTTCTGATGAGCAGTACGGTCTTCGTGATTACGCTATGCGGGTGTAAGGCTACACCGCCGGGGAAGGCGGAAAACGGGCTGATGTGGGCCACGAAGCACCACATGTTCGTTGGCAACAAGAAGCAGAAAAACCCGTTGGCAGCCACGTCTCAAAACATTGCCGACGGAAAGGACGCGTTCTCCCATTATTGCGTGGCGTGCCACGGGCTGGATGGCCAGAATACGGGTGTTCCTTTCGCCGAACGTATGTCGCCGCCGGTACCGTCGCTCGCTGCAAAGCAAGTGCAGGACTACACGGACGGGCAATTGAAATGGGTTATCGACAACGGCCTCTGGCCCTCGGGAATGCCGGGATCGAAAGGGATCTTAAGCGATGACGAGATCTGGTCGATCGTTTTGTACCTGCGGCATCTGCCGCCGGCCGGAAGCCAGGGCGAACCGGAGATGTACAGTCACTGAACTGGAATGAGCATGATGCCGATCCGCACCCGCCGCAAAGCGTCCACGCGCAGTCTGCAACTGAAGCAGGCCATCCTGGCGGTATTCACGCAGACAGAGTCAGCATCCGGCCGGCTCAAAGAATTTAGCGAGGCGGACTGGACCGCGGCACTGTGGTGGCTCGATATCAGCGGAATGGCGCTCTATCTCCTCGACGAGGTTCGGCGCCAAGACTTGAGTCAGGACATACCGCCTGCTGTGATCACGGAGCTTGAACTTCGTTTGGAGCGCAATCGCGAACGAACAATGGGCTTGTTGCGAGATGCGTTATTCCTGGGGAGATGCTTCGAGGCGGCGGGCGTCCCTTACGCGCTGTTAAAGGGAATCAGTCTTGTCCCCGATTCGGTGCCGGACGCTGGATTACGTTCCCAGACCGACCTCGATTTGCTGGTGGCGCGCAGAGGTCTGCGCAAGGCTCGGCAAACAGTGACCCGGCTGGGCTATTCGTTGCACGGGGATTCAGGGAGCACCTTGGAATTCAGAGAGGGACGGACCGGCAAGCCGGATATGGCAAAGATGTATTCGGCCCACAGCCAACGCGCACTTGAGCTGCATGTGGATGACGATCACTCGGAACTGCTGGCGAGGAGACGCACTCGGGAATTCGCGGGTGAGCGACTCGCAACGTTATCGCCGCCCGACATTCTGGTCCAGCAGGCGCTCCACCTGCTGAAACATCTTTGCGGAGAATACACCCGGCTCGGCTGGGTGCTTGAGTTTCGCAGGCACGTTGAGGCGCGCCGAGGAGACACGGCTTTCTGGAGCGCCGCCGAACAGATTGCCGCGGAGACCCGCAATGGGGACGTCGCGATGGGGATTGCGTTGTGGCTGGCAGAGGCGAATTTTGGCCTGCAAAACGTCGATATTCCGAGGCAATGGAAAATTAATCGGCTTCCTGAACGCGTACTGCTGTGGCTGAACCTCTATGCCGCCGAACTCTTGCTGGGCGACTCTGTCGGAAGCAAACTCTACGCCCTTTTGCGCAAGGAGATTCCGTGCCGGCCGGGTGAGAACAAGAGCACGCGGAGCACGCTGATCCCATCTCGGCTGCCGTTTCCTATTACCCGCCCTTCGCCCCAGGAACGACCTGTAGAGCGAGCGAGCCGCTATCTGATCGAGATGCGGCATTTCGTAACCAGGCTGCGGTTTCACGTGGTGGAAGACGTTCGGTTCGCGATCGAAGCGTCGCGCTGGAGGAGGGAGGTGGCGAAATGCGAAAGATGAACATTGGGCATACAGGCTGCGTTTCTCTGCTCGCCCTTGGACTGGCAATGATGGCTCATCCTTGCGATGCGCAGAGTGTCCCGAACCCGGTTGCTACTCAGGCGGATTCGGGGACTGCGGGAGGCGGAGCGGCTATTGACAGCCAGAACTCGACAACGGGCGATTTAAACCAGCGTGAGCGGCAACCTGAAGCCACGGATGCCGTCATGCCCGCGGCGGATCTCATTCGGTTACTTCAACGCGATCCCGACGCGATGGTTGAAGTGAAATCCCTGATTGCCGGCACCATGCAACAGCAAGATATGCCCGTTGATTCCATCACGGACGACCAGGTTTACACCCGCATCGAGTCAAGCAGGGAATTGCGGAAGACGTTGACGCAATTTCTTCGCGCCCGCGGATACCTCACAGAAGAACAGATTGCGGCCGCGAAAAGCCGGGACAGCGGCCTGCTGACGTCGGATGTCCACGGCGCCGGTGAGGAAAGCGATTTGGCTGACCTCACGAACGAAGATCTGTCGACGCTCGGTTACGATAGCCGCCGAGGTGACGGCTCTCAATTAGAGACGTTCAGCAAGCGAAACGGACTTCGCGCATCGACGGCCGACCGATCTGTTCGGCCTTCTCGCGCTGTGACGAGTGAGCCCGAGCCAAACGTGACGGATGAACCACAGGTATTGCGCCGGCCGGCACCGTATAACCTGCGTTCCCTGCGTGATCTCTACACGCAGGTGCCGGATGCGTCGATGCATCTCAAGCGCTTTGGGTCCGATGTGTTCACGATGCATGGCTCAGCGCGCAGAGCATCGCTCGCGCCCGAGCTGGACCGTGGAACCGGCGCGTTGGATGTACCGCTGGGCCCGGACTATGTGCTTGGGCCCGGCGATGAGTTGAGCATCAGCATGTGGGGAGGTATATCGGAAAGCCTGCGGCGGCAGATCGATCGCGAGGGAGGCATCGCCTTACCCGAAGCAGGCGTGGTCCAGTTGGCGGGAATGACCCTGGAGAAGGCGCAATCGGTCATTCAGAATGCTTTGCAGTCGCAGTATCGAAATTCCCACGCAGTGGTGACGGTGGCTCGCCTCCGCTCGATACGCATCTTTGTTGTGGGTGACGTGCAGCGGCCGGGATCGTACGAAGTAAGTTCGCTGGCTTCGCCTGTGAGCGCGTTGTACGCCGCCGGCGGGCCCACGGCTGTGGGGTCGCTGCGGATTCTCAAGCACTTCCGCAATGAGAAGCAAATTGGCGAAATCGATCTCTACGACTTCATGCTGCACGGAATCCGTTCTGATGAAGATCGCTTGCAGAGCGGCGATACCTTACTGGTGCCTCCCGTGGGTCCACAGGTTGCCGTGTTCGGCGCCGTCAAGCGCCCGGCAATTTACGAGCTTCGCACAGAGAACAATCTCGCTCAGGTGCTTGAAGATGCAGGCGGAATGACGGTAGCTGCGGCCATGACGCATATCGCGGTGGAGCGAGTGGTCGCGAATCAAGGTCGCCAGGAGATCGGCATCAATTCCGATGTGAACGAGAAGCCGTCTGTTACACGAGAAAAGCTTGCCGGGTTCGAGGTGAAGGACGGCGACCGAATTCACATTGCGACCGTGCTTCCGGTGAACGATCGGGTCGTGTACGTGCAGGGCCACGTGGCCCGTCCGGGCAGGATCGCCTACCGCGACAACATGCGTCTTTCCGATGTGTTGCGCAGCTACGGCGACCTGCTTCCGGAACCGGCCGAGACGGGAGAAATCATTCGCCTGGTTGCACCGGACATGCACCCCGAAACGATCGATTTCAACTTGCAGGATGTCTTGATTGGCAATTCAAGTGTGACGCTTCAGGCATTCGACACGATAAGGGTGTTTGGGCGATATGAGCAGGATCCGCCAATGGTAGGCGTACGAGGTGAGGTGCAGCGGCCCGGATCGTATCCGATGTTTGAAGGAATGACGGCGGCGGAGCTTGTGCGGGCCGCAGGCGGGTTCAAGCGCGATGCTTTGTTAAACCGCGCAGACCTCACGACCTATAGCGTCGTGAATGGCGCGAGGGTAACCGTCAGCCGGCGCGATATCGCTATCGGATCCGCGGTGCTTAAGGGCGAAGGAGACGCGGACGTACAACTGAAGCCCGGAGATGTTTTGACCGTCCATCAGTTGACCGGATGGGACGACATCGGTGCTTCCATCATGATTGACGGAGAGGTTGGACACCCCGGCAGTTACGGATTTCAGGAAGGGGAACACCTGAGCGATGTGCTCAAGCGTGCGGGCGGATTTCGCGCGACCGCATATCCAGAGGGCGCGGTTCTCATTCGCCCGGAAGTGGCTGCACTCGAGCAAAAGAGCCGGGAGGAGCTGATTCGTCAGATTCAGACGAGCTCGGCAGCGGCGCGGATGTCCCCCGGAATCGCCTCAAGTGATGCATCCACCACGTTGCAAGTGATCCAACAGCAACAGGACCAGGTGATTGCTGAGCTCAAGAACACGCCGGCGGCCGGCAGATTGGTCATTCATATCAGCGACGACATCGCGAGTTGGGCGGGGACCGCAGCCGACGTGGAAGTAAGGCGCGGAGATGAATTGAAAATTCCCAAGCGTCCTGGATTTGTACTGGTAAGCGGTCAGGTCTACAACGCATCCGCCATTACGTTTACTCCGAACAAGACCGCGAGATGGTATTTGCAGCGAGCCGGGGGCGCGACGGAGATTGCGAATCGCAAGGATGTCTTCGTTATTCGCGCGAATGGAGAGGTGATCGGACGGCGTTCAGGAACGTGGCATGACAAAGACGTCCTTTCGACGAAGCTTGACGCCGGAGATACGGTCGTGGTTCCGCAGAAAATCATCGGAGCTTCGCTGGTGTGGCGCAACCTTCTGGCCACTGCGCAGGTGGCCGCTTCGGTCGCTATCGCCGCCGCTGTGGTGGGACTGTAGGCAGAGATGGAAACGCAGATTGAATCCGCAGTGGTCGAGACGCAGGTTCCAGGCGAGCGTCAGATCGGTCGCGAGCCGGCGATTGCTCCAAACTGGCTTTGCAATTTGCGCATTCTCTGGGATCGACGGCGATTGCTGCTGCGGGCGACCGCCCTTGCGTTCGCTGTGAGCGTGCTGGTTTCGTTGATTATTCCCAAGACCTACGAGTCCGAGGCACGAATTATGCCGCCGGAGGGCGCCGGATCGAGTTCTGCTCTGATTTCTGCCTTGGCCGGGCGCTCCCTTGAAGGGGAACTGCTCGGCGGTCTGGCTGCCGGCTTGATGGGAAGCCACAATAACGGAGCCTTATTTGTGGAGGTGCTCCGCAGCAGTAGCGTAACGGGGCGCCTGATTGACCGGTTCAATCTTCAACATGTCTACCACAAGCGCTATCGGATTGACACCGCAAAAGTGCTCGCGCGCAGAACCACCATTACACAGGACAAGAAGAGTGGCATGATCTCTGTTTCGGTGAAAGATCATGACCCGCGGCGCGCGCGGGATATGGTTCAGGCGTATCTCGAAGAGTTGAACGTGGTGGTGAATCGTACGAGCACGTCTTCGGCACACCAGGAGCGCGTGTTCATTGAAAAGAGATTGGCGTCGGTACGGTCGAACCTCGAACACGCGCAGGAAGCAATGAGCGAGTTCTCCAGCACGCATTCCACCATTGACCTGCGCGAGCAGACGAGAGCTACGGTGGAATCGGAGGCGAAGGTGAACGGCGAGCTAATTGCAGCCCAGGGTGAATTGGAATCTCTGCAACAAATTTATGGCGATGGTAACGTGCGAGTCCGTGCAGCCGAGGCAAGAATTGGATCGTTCAAGAGGGAGTTGAACAGGATGGGCGGCTCATCCGCTCCTTTGGCCGGTCAGGACGATCCGGCGGCAGAAGCCTCGGCGAGGCCGATCAGCGCCGAATCGTACCTTCCGCTTAGGCAGGTTCCGCGGCTCGCGGTGCCGTATGCCAACCTTTATCGGGAAGTACGCGTGCAGGAAACTGTCTACGATCTGCTTACGCAACAGTATGAGATTGCGCGCATACAGGAAGCCAAAGATGTTCCAGCCGTGAGCGTGATCGATGCGCCTGGAATTCCCGAGAAGAAGTCGTTTCCGCCGCGAGCGATTTTGACACTCGCGCTCACATTCGGATTCATGGTTCTTTTCTCGGCGTTTCTGATTACGAGACATTCCTGGCTGGCATTGGATACGGATGATCCGCGCCGGGCGTTTGCGGCAGAAGTCGCGCGGACGACCTCAGGCGTGTTGGGCCGGTCTCTCCGGCGGGTGAGGAGATCGGCGTGATGAATCATCGAAACCTCGAATTGCCGGAGGTCGGCGCGCTTGCCAGGCAGCCGATACCCGCAGCTCTAAGCCTGGAGTGGAGCACGTCCTCTCTGGGGCTGGCAGCAGGATGCTTCTTTTCAGTCCGCACTATATTTGTGCTGGTTTCTGCGCAATGGCTCGATGTGGGCACGCAACCCGGGGTGTTCACAACCTTCGCGATTGCCGTGATCCTGATGATGGCTGCTTGTCTCAATGCATTCGGCAGCGGGTCGAAGCCGGTTGGCTGGATGTGGAATTTGGCTACCTTCCGCGGGGTTGCGGCCTACCTCGCCTTTTCGGGATGCAGTTTGCTCTGGAGCGCCACGGTGTCGCGGATTGGATCAGGTCTCTACTGGGGCGCCCTGGTATCGGATGTCGCAATCGTGTGCCTGGTGTGTAGAGGCGCGGGAATCGTCAGGGGCGTGCACTCAATCATGAGGGGATTCATCGCCGGATCGTGCCTTTTGGCAGCGGTCGCATGGCTTATGCCGGCTGCGGAAGACCTTCGTCTCGGAAATCTGGACTATTTCAACACGAATCAGATCGGGAACCTCTGCGCACTTTCCGTCCTGTTGTGTTGCATCCTTGAAAGCCGGAACGATGGCAGATGGCGGATCCCATCGGCGTTTCTGACGCTGACACTGTTCAGAAGCCTGAGCAAAACTACTCTTGTGGCGTTCCTTGTGGCCCAGGGCTACAGGCTGTTGCGGGATGCCGGCCTGAGCCGCCGTAAGAAGCTGCTCATCATCCTCGGTACGGTCGTGTTGGTAGTTTCGTTCTGGGGCCTGATCGATGCCTATTACGGGGTTTACACCACTTCGGGGGATCAGGCGGAGACGCTTACCGGCCGAACTGCCATTTGGGCGTGGACATTAAATGCGGCCGTTGACAAGCCCGTTGTGGGAAACGGTATCGATGCGATGTGGAAGGTCGCGCCGCCATTTGGGGGCGAGATGTTCGAAGCACGGCATGCGGAGAATGAACTCCTGCAGCAGTTCTTTGCATATGGCGCGATCGGGGTCGCAATGCTGGGGGCAATTTATGGCACCCTTTGGAGCAGTTTCCGGCGTGTCGCAGATCGCTCGGAACGAGCCGCATTCATGGCTCTCTTATTGTTTGTCCTCGTCCGCGGCTTTGCTGAAGCAGAGCCATTCGATCTTTTGCTTCCGCTGTGGATGATTACTGCGGTCTCGCTCCTTCTGGGCGCGTCACTCCGCCGTATTCAACAGAACGCTCGGCCGGAAACGGAATTCCGGATCATAGTCAACTGCGCCGACTGAAGGAGAATTGACGTGAAAGTGGTGATCGCCGCCGTTTCAGCTCCGATACACATGAATGGCGTTTCACGTCACGCGGCGAGTCTAGCCAACGCACTGCTGCAGACAAGCGCTGTCTCGAAGGTTCATTTTGTGGCCGGCATCTGGCAGAAAGAGATGTTCCGGCAGACATGCGAATTGAGCGACCCACGCCTGCACATGCATTTCGTCAATCTTGTGGATGCGAACATTAGCCGGCTCGTCTGGTATTACCGGGAACTGCCGCATGTTGCCGCGCAACTGGAAGCGGATGTCGTTCACTTCGCTTATCCTGCCCCGGTGCGGTCGGCGGCATTCCGATGCGCAACGGTGCTGAGCCTGCACGATCTGTATCCATTCGATATTCCCGAAAACTTTGGCAGGCTGAGTCGCCCAGTCACGCAAGTGTTGATGCGACGTTGCATCAAGAGGGTGGACGCAGTTGCGTGCGTATCGGAAGCGACGAAAGCCCGGTTGGAACACTGGTTTCCCGCGGAAGCGCGGAAGGCGATTACGATTCCGAACGTGGTGGAGCGCGATCGATCCAACCGCATCGATCGTTTTGCCGCAATTCCAGACGATAAAACGTTCTTTCTGTGCGTCGCCCAGCACCGGTCGAACAAAAACGTTCCATTGGCCATCCGCGTCTTTGGACGCATTCTGCGCAAGCGCATGATCCCTTGCAGCTCACAGCTTGTCGTAGTGGGAATTGAGGGACCTGATACCCGGGCCATTCACGCGGAGATCAAAGAAATGAAATTGGAAGCGAATGTTCTCCTCCTGAGCGGATTGAGCGATGCGGAGTTGCAATGGTGCTATCGCCATTGCCGCCTCTTGCTGGCGCCTTCGCGGATCGAAGGATTCGGCCTCCCAATCGGCGAAGCTCTGCTCGCCGGTTGCCCGGTCGTGTGCTCCCAGATTCCCGCCTTCAGAGAGATCGGGGGAGATATGTGCCATTACGTCACCTGGGGTGAGGGGCTTCTACAAGGCTATGAAAATGCCATTCGGACAGTCTTTGAATCTCCTCGGCCCAATCCAGTCTCGCTTCCGCAATTCTCATCGCGTGCCATTGGTAACAAGTACATGGGGCTATACGAATCATTGGCCTGTTCGGGCATATCGGAATTCTGGTATGCTACGGCAACTCGAAACTGAGACCGCCGGATCATGCATGCGTCAGCGCATCGAGTCGGCGGTGTCTGAATGTAAGCGGATTGTCATTTGTGGAATGGATTCCGCAGTCTGCAAAACAATCGAGGGAGAATGAAGCATGATCAAGGATGTGGAAGTTGAGCCTGGCGAATCAAGGGATGTGCCAGCCGTCCAGGAGCTTGGGACAATCCTTGTCGTGGAGGATGATCCGCGAATGCAGCGAGTGCTGCAACGCATGTTTTCCGCGGAGCAATATGAGGTGCTGACGGCCGGCGATGGCCAGGCGGCCCTGGATCTATTTCGCACCAGGAAGCCGTTGGCAGTAGTACTGGACCTCATCCTTCCTCACATCTCGGGTCGTGAATTGTGTCAGAAATTCAAGGCCATTTCGCCGGAGACACCGGTGATCGTCGTAAGTGCCATTTCAGAAGTTGTGGATAAGGTATTGCTTCTCGAACTCGGCGCAGACGATTATGTCACCAAGCCATTCAGCCCTCGCGAATTAATGGCGCGGGTGCAGGCGGCGATCCGGCGCCGGCGCCGTCCCGCCACTTCGAGCACGTATCGCTTTGCCGATTGCGAGATCGATTTCAAGAAAATGACCGTGGTGCGAAGCGGACAGCCGATTACCCTTACATCGCATGAATTCAAGCTTTTGAAATTCTTCACCGACAATGCGGAACGTGTGCTGAGCCGCGAAGAGCTGCTCAATGAGGTATGGGGATATAACTGCTATCCGACGACGCGGACTGTGGATAACCAGATGCTCAAGCTGCGCCAGAAACTTGAGCCCGATCCAGCCAATCCTCGCCACCTGCTGACGATCTATGGAGCCGGGTACAAGTTCGTCCCGTAACCCGATGGCGGAGGGAAGTTCTCCAATCAATTCTGTGCCCCTTGCCGGGTCGTCGCAGAGCGACCGAGGTGTGAAGACACGCGGTCTGCTGATTCTTGCGATGGCAGTCATCACGACGGGAACTACCTTCGTGAGCCTGCTGGCCATTCGGCGCCCGCTGCAGCGGCTGATCGTAGACAACATCTCATCTGACCTTCTTCACTCCGTCGCCACCTTTGAAAATGTCCGTTCACAACGTGCGGTGCAGCTCGATCGGGAGAATGCGCTGCTCGCGGATCTACCCAGCCTGAAAGCGCTGATGACCACCAGCGACGAGCGGACGATTGCCGACGGCGCCGTGGAATTCTGGAAGACCAGCGGAAATGACATGTTCGCGCTGGCGGACCGGAACGGCCAAATCATGGCCGCCTTCGTCTCCGGCGGCGTCGCGGATTCGACATTTCGAGACAATCTGCGAACCTTTCTGGCAGGCCGGCAGGGCTCCTATTTCATAAGCGGCCGGAGTCTCTTCGGATGTTCGGTGCTGCCGCTCTATTTCGGAAATTCGTCTGAAGGCACAATCCTTGGATACGTCATCAGCGGATTTGCCATTGATCATGCGGCAGTAGAACAACTGAGCCGCGCAACCAACGTGGATGCTGCTTTTATGAGCAGGGGACGGCTTCTGGCCAGCTCTCTGGCGCCGCAATACGAGGAGAATCTCTCTTCCATATCGCCCTCCCAGGCGCGGCCCGGAACCTTCACCGTCATGCTGGCAGGCGATCAGTTTCTGGCGGTCTCCCGCGATCTTGCCACAAATCCAGCCGCACCCATCACCCTGATCGAACTCAAATCGCTGGATCAGGAAGAGCGCGCGATTCGTGAAATCAATCGTCTTGTATTGCTTGCAGGTTTGCTGGCATTGCTGCTCGGTACTCTCTTAATGATCGTGCTGTCTCGATTTGTAACCCGCCCGCTGGAACAACTTGCGGCTGGCGTCCGCGCTTTCGCCAGCGGAGACAGCGCGCATCTGTTGCCGTATCGCGGCACGCGAGAAGTGCGCGAGCTGAGCGCAGCATTCGGCGGAATGCGCCGGGAGATCGTGAATGCGAATCAGGCCCTGCTCGAATCGGAGCGGCTGGCCACCATCGGCCGCATGGCAAGCTCCGTGTCTCACGATCTTCGCCATTACCTGGCAGCGGTTTATGCGAACTCGGAGTTTCTCGCTTCCGGCAGGCTCCCGGAATCGGAGCGGAATGAGATCCTCGCGGAGATCCGGACCGCCGTAAATGGTACGACCGAGTTGCTTGAATCCCTTTTGATGTTCAGCCGCACAGGTTCCGGAGCCCGACGGAGTCAGCATTCAATCGCCGCACTCGTTGAGAAAGCCGTCAGTATGGTGCGCGCGCATCCAGATGCCGCCGGGGTAACAATATCGGCAGACCCGGGCGACCCCGCGGAAACTGAGGTCCTGGCAGACGGAAAGCAAATTGAGCGCGCAGTTTACAACCTGCTGTTAAATGGATGTCAGGCGCCACACCTCGCCGGAAATGTGCCCGCAGTTTCGGTCAGCGTGGTTGCCAATGAGGAGTATGTCCAGATCGACGTCGTCGATAATGGCGACGGTGTCCCTGCGAGCGTCCGGGATACGCTGTTTGAGCCGTTCGTCAGTGAAGGCAAACATAAGGGCTCGGGGTTGGGCTTAACCTTGACGCAAAGCATCGCGGCCGACCACGGTGGTGGCGTAGTTCTGGCGAGCAGCGTGCCTGGCGAGACGGTGTTTCGCATGTCCGTTAGGCGCGGCAAGTCACCAGGATCATCTGCCGTTGCCGGCCACGCTCGGGTGGGGGAGAGGTGAATCGCATGCGCCTGGGAAGAAAATGGAACTGGACAACAATTCGGAAAGCAGTGGCTGTGCCAGGATTCGTTCTATTCTCCCCAATTGGCGTGTCTCTTTGCCAGGCTCCGCAGCCCGCGCCTGACATGCAAGAACAGGTTCGGCGCCTGACGGATGCGATCAATCGTGTGCAAAGCCAGATTGACCAGGCGCAGCGTGAGCTTGGCGATCTGAAGACGCAATTGACCGCCTTGCGGCCGCCGGCTGAGGCCTCTCGTCCCGTGGCAGAGGAGCAACGGGGCAATCCCGATGCGGCGGAACTTTCAGCAGCGGTGGCGGGAATCCGCGACAGTCAATCGATTCACGATACCCAGATCGCGACTCTGGAGCAGACGAAGGTTGAGAGTGAATCGAAGTATCCGCTTAAGCTCAGCGGCCTCATTCTGATGACCGGATTCGTCAACACCCGGAGAGTGGATGTAGCGCAGAGCCCCACGATTGCGTTGGCCGGCGCCGGATCGACTGCTTCCACTGTGCGCCAGACGATTCTGGGCATCGACGCGCGCGGGCCGCACCTCTTTGGAGCCAGCAGCCACGCCGACCTGCGGCTGGATTTTGATGCCGCTGAAGGTGCCGGAGTGTACAGCGGCGACAATGCACCGGGCGTGGTTCGGATGCGAACGGCCCACGCGGAACTCGCCTGGGACCGCACAAAGGCATTCTTCTCTTTCGATCGAGCACTTCTCAACCCTGATAGCCCCGCGTCTCTCACCGCGGTAGCTACGCCCGCACTTGCGTGGTCAGGGAATCTTTGGGCGTGGAACCCACAGCTAGGTCTATCCCGCGACCTGATCGAAGGCCGTGCCGCGAGTCTCCGCGTCGAAGGTGCGCTCATTGATGTTATGGATTCACCTTCGCTCTATACCAATGCGCAGAACGGGACCTACTTACCTCCGGGCACCGCTGAGCTGTCGCGCTGGCCGGGCCTTGAGGGACGCATTGCCGCGGTGAGTGGGGATCCTGAGCGCGGGTTTCATCTCGGGTTGAGCGGTTTCTTCGCTCCGCATCGTGTTCCCCAGGTGAAGAACTTCAATTCGTGGGCAGGCGCGATCGACCTCAATCTGCCGCTCTCTCGATTCACGCAACTCACGACGAGCGCGTACCGGGGGCAGGCACTCGGCGGCCTGGGCGGCGGCGCGTACAAAGATTATGTGGCGCGCACCTACCAGGGGGAGCTGTATTTTCGTGCACTGGATGACTCCGGCGGATGGATACAGTGGAAGCAGCGGGCCGGAGAACGGATCGAGTTCAATGAGGCATTCGGAATCGATAACGTGCCGGCGCATCAACTACGCCCGTTCGTGTTGCCATACTCGGCGAGCTACTTGACGTTGGCTCGTAATCGTACCATCACAGCCAACGCGATCTACAGCCCCAGCGCGTATCTCTTGTTTTCACTGGAATACCGGCGGCTTGCCTCTTCATACGTCACTTTTCCAACTCAGTTCAGCGACATCATCGGCCTCGCCGCAGGTTACAAATTTTGAGCGAACATATGAGCAGCAAGAGCCGGTTGTCGCGAATCGTGTGGTCTGCGCTCGCATTGCTTCCGCTGTTCTCCGCTGCACAGGCGCCCTCCCCGGCAACGAGCGAAGTTCATGTGCGCATTCAGCTTCCTGCCGCACTGCGCAAGGGTCATGCTCCGGCCGCCGTTGTATGGCTTGACCCGGTAGACAAATCGAGTGAGCTGCATCCTGCCACACCCGGCCACTTCACCTTGCTCCAGAAGAACAGGACGTTCTCCCCGCACCTGTTGGTTGTCCCCGCTGGCAGTGTGGTCTCTTTTCCTAACGCCGACCCGTTCTTTCATAATGTGTTTTCGTTCTTCAATGGCAAGCGGTTTGATCTTGGCCTCTATGAGGCCGGCACTTCAAAGGAAGTTGTCTTTTCTCGCGAAGGCGTTTCGTATATCTTCTGCAACATTCATCCCGGGATGAGCGCGGTGGTCGTGGCGCTTGCCACACCGCTGTACGGAACCGCTGACGCGTTGGAGAAGGTCAACATCCACGATGTGCCGCCAGGTGATTACTCGCTCCACGTCTGGGTGGAGGGATTCATGCAGCCCGCGCTCGATCGGATGACCAGGAGGGTCGAGGTTCGCTCGACGGGGACGAACACGCTTGTGCTGGATGCAACAGGCGCGCCTCGGCAGCCGGCTCAGCATCTCAACAAGTTTGGCCAGCCGTATGATCGGGAGACGAGCCCTCCCTACTGAACTGGCCGTGCACGGCAAATCGTCTTGACTGGGTATTGCCTCATTCCCGTGAGTTGAAGGGCAATGTGCCACAGGAACGCGGTGTTCTTCACGTTCCGCCGCCACAGGCGTTTGGGATCCTGCACGAGACGATGAAGCCAGTTGAATCCCGCCCGCTTTATCCAGGCGGGGCACTCGCGAATACGGCCGGTGTGGAAATCGAACGCGGCGCCCACGCCGAAATGCAGGCGTGCACTCAGGAGAGGAAGCATGCGCCGCATCCAGAGTTCCTGTCGAGGTGTGCTGATTCCCACCCAGATGATGTCCGGCTCACAAGCATTGATCAGGGACGCTACGGCGCATTCTTCCTCCGAGGTGAGTTCCCTGAATGGCGGAGTATACGTGCCCGCGACCCGAACCCAGGGAAACTGCCGCAGCATGGTTGCGGCCAGCTCCTCGGCAATGCCCGGTTTCCCTCCATAAAAGAAATGCGAGTACTCCGAGAACTCCCTGCGACGAAAGATCTCTCGCATTAGCGCTGGCCCGGTCACGTGGTCAATCGCGCGAAATCCCTGGATCCGGCCAACCCACACCGTCGGTGTCCCATCCGGTACGTTCATGAGCGACGTCGCGAATGCGTCCGCGACCGCGGCATTCCGCAGCGATTCGAGAATGCCATGCACTCCAGTTGCGCAGACGTAACCCTTGGCCCCGCTGCCGAGATGGCGGGAAATGACTCCGATTGCGCTCTCCATGTTCACGGCAGAGATCGGGACGCCAAGCAGGTTGGCGCAAAGAGGCTTGCCTCCAGAATCCATGGTTCGCTCAGGAGACGTCGCATTGTCGGCAGTTGCGATGGCATCGAATGAATTACGCATTGTGCCTCCTGCGAATCGGGGTTGTGATATGTCACGAGCATCGCTGCGCGCGTATCCGGGTCCTGTCAGCCATGCATCAGAACACCCGGTTCACTGCTATGGCGCTCCCCTTCATCGTCCTGGTTTTCTGACAGGTCCATGGCAGATGGAAGAGTAAAGAACAGACATGCTGCTGCGACGGCAGCCGCTGCGTTGGCAAACAGCACTGGACGGTAGCCGAAACTGACGATGCAGGTTCCCGTTACTGCCGCTGTCGCGGCTTGGCACAGCGCGCCGCTTAAATTCTGCAGAGCGGAGGCTGTGCTCCTCTCCGCCTCCGGGATTCTGCTCATCAGAAGGTTATAAATGCCCGGTCCGCACATGAACTGCAGAGCGTTATACGCAAGGTAAAAGCACACGGCCGGAGCCACTGCACTGCCGGCTCCAATCAGCACAAGGAAGATAGCAGTGCCGACTTGCGCGATGGCGATTCCTCTTCCCAACCCAGCTCGCCGAACCAGAAGCGGAGCAGCAAGAACGGCCGTGAACTGCACGAGCTGAGAAGCGGAAAACACCATTCCCAGTTTCCCCAGCGGAATCTTGCAGACCTGCTGCAGATAGATCGCTCCGAACACAGGGAAGGATCCAGTCACGACGTTCCACAGCACGAATGGCGGCAGAAAGCGGCGTAGGAATGGATGGAAGAAACGAATGCGTTGACCATCGGGCGGAAGTCGATGCGCCAATCTCAGCTTCGACAGGGGAAAGGCGCCAATCAAAACCATTCCGCAGGCGATCAGAAGAACGGTGCGAATGCCGCCTACGATGGAAGCATGCACTCTCCCGGCATGCAACAGCTCGGGGACATAGCCGCCAAACACGCCGGCGAATGCGCCCACGCCGATTCCCGTTGCAAACATGACGCTGAATCCCGACGTCCGGTTGCGTTCGCTACAGAGCGATGCCACTGCCGGCGAAAAGCAGATTGGCCAGCAGCACATCGCCATTCCCGTGGCGAACGCAAGGGCTAATTGCACCGGTTCCCAGATGATCAAAACCCGCAGCGTGCATAGCAAGGGAGCACAAATAAACGAGAACAGCAGTAAGGGTCGAAGACCATACCGGCGCGCGAGAAAGGTGGCCGGAAGAGTCCCCGCGACATTTCCCAGTGTGAATAAGGCCATGATCTGCCCAACGGCTCTCTCGTTGAATTGCAGGTCCGTCAGATAGAGATTGAAAAGAAAGAAGAACAGCCCGAAGCCAAAGTCAAAAAAGAAAGCAGCCGTAAAGAAGGTCCAGAAGCCTGTTCCGAAAGAACGCGTGATCCGTCTCAACGGACTCGCGACCGTCGATCGCCAGGATCGTAAGGCTCCCGCGATCGTCATCTGCTCTCTCGGGCAAGATGTTCAAGTCTTTCCACAGCCCAATCCAGGTCGTTGTACCTCAGTTCATAAGCACCCACGCGCAGCAGATGATCGATAGCCTGAGCATGTTCGGGAGCCCGATACGCCATGCAGTGCACGCGCTGGATCATGTACATCCGTGCCACCGCGGTGGGGAAGACAACCAGTTCCTGGGTTCTGACCCCGCGGTTGAGAAATACGATTTGACGAACGATGGCGGTGCTCGAGGCCGTGATGACCGGATTGTCATTGGTCGGAAATTCGATCGACGGCTTTCCCACACCGGCACGTTGCATAATCCCGTAGCCGCGCAATTCCGAAAAAAGACGTTCAGCGGTCGGGCGGAAGCGCACTTGGCCGGAATTGCCCACAACAAGCCGATCGTCGCGGCCATGAACCAGGTAGCTGCCATCGTCCGCGACGTAGGTCCAACCAGCGCGAGCGCAAGCGTAAGCTAGCGTAGACTTGCCTGCGCCCGAGTCGCCGCACAAGAGGACGCCCGCTCCATCAAGTGAGACACACCCCGCATGGATTGCCGTTGCAAGACGGCTCCCGATGGCGCACATGGCGGTGGAATCAAGAAAGAAGTAGCGGAAGTAGTCTCCATGTTCCAGCGTGGCGTTGGTCACCCACAGCAGCGCATATCCGCGCGAAGGGTCGCTGATTGCGCAGTTTTCACCGTCCGCGATATTCGTGATCAGGTGATCTCGTATGCGGCACACCGGCGTCGGCGGACATACATGAGAGTCCGTGGACGTAACCCCTACATTGATCTCCACCGGTTCGTGATCAAACAGCTTTGAGAACTTGCCCCAATTCTGTCGCGCCGCATCCAGAACCGCGGTGGAGTTCGTCACCACAGTCACTGGAAATCCAAGCGGAAAGTATGTTTCCCGGAACGGAAACTTCGCGTGCGCCAGCACCGGGTCCCCGAACTCGACGGGGTCGGCCCGCAGCCACGCCGACTTCAATTGTTCTGTACTCAACAGATCAACGGATTCAGCGCGGACCGTCTGCAGGGAACTCTCCATGAAAGCCTCTCTATCTTCAGAACTGGTATTTCAATGCGACTTGAATGATGCGCGGGTTATTGGACTTTTGAAGAATCTTTCCGAACACAGGACCGAAATTCACGATATTAATTGGATTCGCGAAGTTTGGTGTGTTGGTCAGGTTGAAGAACTCCGCACGCAGGTGCGCGCTGTGCGACTCTGATATTGGAATCGAGCGCTCCAGCGCCATGTCGATATCCCGCTGGCCGGGCCCGCGTACCATGCCAACGCCACTGTTGCCGAAATCCGTATCATCCGGGCTGGTCCCGTTCGGCGCTTCCGGCGCATTGGTGAACGCTGCGGAGTTCAGAAAAGTTCCCTGGACCCGTGAATACAATGACCCTGAAGTCGTAGCTCGTGCGCCGCTCAATTGCGCCCGGTTCTCGAACGGATAATTCCCATAAACCGCCCCCGCGCCGAAATCGAGTATTGTGATCGGCGTTCCAGATTGCGCAACTAGAATCCCCGATGCCTGCCAGTTCGAAGTCACATGACGCATAAACGCCGACATATTCTTGGCGCCGGGCAAATCGTAAGTGAAGCTGAGCACACCTCGATGAGTTCGATCGAAATCCGTCGGGCCGTAGCTCTGTCGCGGATCGTTCTGGTTATTCGTCAGCAGCCACAGTTCGAACACCTGGCTTCCCGACGATCCGCTGGTTTCGTCCAGGCTCCTCGACCAGGTATAGCTGCCCAGGAACTGTAGCCCGTGGCTCATCCGCCTGGTCACACTGGCTTGAAGTGCGTTGTAATTCGAGTCATACGCGGTCTGGCACTCAAGCGAACCCGGCGCGATGCCCTGGTAAGGAACTCGCTGCACCACGTTCGCCACAGTGTTCGCGGTCGCTCCATTCACGGGCGCGTTGGAGCTTGTGAGCAGACTCTGGTTGAACTCGGAGCATCCCGCCACGTGCAGAGTTCGCGTACCCACGTAGCCAACCTCCGCAAGCGAGTTCCACCCCAATCCAACTTGCACGTTGAGGTTGTATTCCTCCGTGTAAGGATCGGTCATGTGGGTAGACAGGCCAACCACCGTGGGGCCGCCGCCTTGTATGCGAGGCAGAAAAATTGGATAGCTCGATTGCGCCGGCAGCAATGGGCTGAACGGCTCTTGCAGGCTCGCGCCGCCATTCTGCGATCCTGAAAAGAACTGACTCGTAGAGAAGGGCGGCTGTCCCACGAGATTTTCGGCGAGGCCGCCGGAGAGGCGATCGAAATAGATGCCGTAGCCTCCGCGCACTACGACTTCCGGATGTTGCCCGATGCGATAGGCGAAGCCCAGCCGAGGAGAGGCATCGACGTACCGTGTTGGCCAGAGCCCGCGCATCCCTGAGTGCTTCACTCCCGTCGGAACTGACCCAGGAAAATTGGAGGACACGACAAAGCCGCTGAGATTGCCGTCGGCAGGCACGCTAAGAGTCGCGATGGTCGGGTCAAAGGTCACCAGCCGTCCATGAACTTCCGATGGGGGCCCGAAAATTTCATAACGCAATCCCACATTCACCGTCAGCGCGGGAGTAAGCTTCACATCGTCCTGAATGAACGCTGCGACATCCGTATAACGTTCGTCTTTGCGAAATAGCCCGGAACTCCCGCCGCTCGACGTCACGTTGCTCAACCCATCGGGGCTTCCATTTTGTTGTGCGCTCTGGCCCAGGAGAAAGTCGCTGAAGGTACGAATGTCGAGCAATCCGTCCGCAGAGAATGGCGCGTCGACCATGATCTGGTGCCGCTTCACTTCGGCTCCTATCCGGATGGAGTGCCTGCGCCGCGTCAGCGAGAACATATTTTGCGCAATGAAGCTGTTCGTTCTTTGTGTTTGCGATGGAGTCCCCGCATCCCCGATCGTGAACAAGCCGTCGACTGTGATGCCAGGTGTCGGAATGCCGACTCCAGACAGCCCGGTCGGCGATTGCGTTCCCAGGTCAGTAGCCGCGATCGGATTTGCAACGGCGGATATTCCGTCGAATCGCATATAGCCAAGGCGCGCCACATTCACAAGGTTCGAGTTCACCACGTGAGTGTCAGACAAGACCGCCATGACGTTTTTATCAACTTCATTCGTGCCCCATCCAGGTACGTTTGCCGCAAAGGGTGAAAAGGGCTGGGTTGTGGGCGCGCGCGAATAGAAGATGCGCGCTGAAAGAGTGTTCTTTGCAGATATCGTTTGATCGAAATCGCCCGTGTATTGATCTTCGTTGTATTTCGCCGGAATCGCGTATACCGACTCACCGATCGGGATCTGTGATGGGTCGGATGTAAGAAGAACTTGCGGACTTGGAATTGCAAATTGCCCGTTGCCAAATTTGTAGTTGAGTAGCCTCAGGGCAACGGGGTTGATGTTCGAACCGTCGCAAGCCACCTGGGTTCCTCCTGCGAACGTTGGAAACGCGCAAAACTGTGCGCCCACCGTCGTTGCGGAGCGGTCAGATGTTAACTGTGGCAGCACTGCGATCGTTTCGTTTCCTTCGCCATTGCTCGACCGCAATCTCTGATATGCCAGGAAGAAAAATGTCTTGTCGCGCACGATGGGTCCGCCCAGCGCCGCACCGAACACGTTTTGCTTGAGTACTGGCTGCGGCTGCGAGGCCGCCTTCGAGAAAAAGTCGTTCGCATTCAGCAGATCGTTGCGCAGAAACTCCCAGGCCGTCCCGTGGAACCGATTACTTCCCGATTTACTCACCACGTCCACGTTCGCGCCGGTTCCGCGACCATAGGTCGCGTCATAGTTCCCCGTCTGGACCTTGAATTCCTCGATCGTGTCCGGTGCCGGTACCGCGACCCCAACTTCTTCTCCATCTCCTGAGGCGGAGTTCTGCGCCAGGTTGTTCGCGTCCACGCCATTGAACTGAATGTTGTTTGCGGTCGGCTTTCCGCCGTTCGCCGTCACGTCCTGCGTGCCGCGCCCCAGTATCGTTGCATCGGGCAGGCTGACCACCACCCCGGGCGACAGGGAAAGTATCTGCGTAAAGTTCCGGTTCGAAAGCGGCAGTGCCTGGATTGCCTGATCATCGACCGCCCGGCCCAGCGCTGAACTTTCCACATTCGCAATATCCTGATCGGCGCTTACTTCAATACTGGTCTTCGCAGTCGCAACATGCAGATGAAAATCGACAGAACTGGTCTCGCTCACCACCACGGAGATGGCCTCGGATTTAGTCTCCGCAAACCCGTCTGCGTTGACTGAAGCCACATAATCTCCAGGGGCGAGCAGGGGAATCCGAAACGTCCCCGCAGCATCGCTGAAAACCATTCGCACGGCATGGGTGCCCTGGTCCTCAAGCATCACCGTGGCGTGTGCAACAGCGTGGCCCGTTGGATCATAGATGGTCCCGCTCACCGCGCCCGTGCCCGGTGCCTGTGAGGCCGCAAACCCACTCAGGAGCAGAGCGCAGAATAGAATCAGGCATTTCCAGCAAATCTTCTTATTCATCGGGTTTACCCCTGTTTCTGGTCTGTCACTTGGCGCAAGAATACGAATAAGTCGAATACTCCCTTGTCAGTAGCATGTCTTTGCTTTGTCATTTCCGGCACGCGGAAACGGGCTCTGCCTTGTTGCCATACGAGCGAATCCTGTGGAAATGGCTTTCGATCCATGAAGTCGCTGGCCGGGCCCGAAAGCTGGCGCGTTCTTTTCTGCTCTTCACAGCATGAGCGACTTACAGGGAGAGGGCTGGCTGCACATTCCGTCGAAGGGGACCTGCTGCGCAATACCTCGCGAAGCTTATGTGACTCGGATGTAGGAGAGTCGGACCCTGCAAGGGTCCATCAAGCTGGAATATGTATCACCGGCAGGTGAGAAGACAACGCGCACTCGGTAAGTATCGCGAGCCGGCTAGCATTGGAACCCTTCCTTCAGGCCGCGATCTCGCGCGATTGCCTGCGGAAAGTCTTCACATCTCGCGCCAACCCAACCAGGCGCAGCACAAGGATTCCGTACCAATTCATATCGATTTCGTACCAGGCCAGGCCGTGGCGCGCCGATTGTGGATGAGCGTGGTGGTTGTTGTGCCAGCCCTCGCCAAACGTCAGCAGAGCCACCCAGAAACTGTTCTTCGAATCGTCATGCGTAGCGAAACGCTGCCGCCCCCACATGTGCGTGGCAGAATTCACCAGCCACGTGGAATGCAGCCCGAGGACCGTGCGGAAGAAGATGCCCCACAGCAAGAACCGCCAGCCTCCAAAGGCGAATATCGCCAGCCCAAGCGCCGTGATCGGAACCCAATGCCAGCGGCTAATCCACGCGTGAAACCGGTCTTTGCGAAGTTCCGGAACGTAGGGCAGCAACTCACTCGCGTTGTGCCGCATGGTGCGGCCAGTGAGAATCCAGCCCATGTGCGCCCAGAAACTGCCGTCCCGCGGAGAATGTGGATCGCCTTCCTTGTCGGCGTTCTGGTGATGCTGGCGATGTGTGGCCACCCAGAAAATCGGGCCGCCTTCCAGTGCCAGCGTGCCGCAGATCGTCAGAACGTATTCCACCCACTTCGGAGTCTTATAACCTCGGTGAGTCAGCAGGCGATGGTAGCCCATGCCAATGCCGAGGCTTCCTGTCGCCCACCACAGCACAATGGCCAGCAGCAGGGCTTTCCAGCTAAAGAAGAACACCGCCGCGATTGCCCCAATGTGAAACGCCACCATAAACGATGTCGTCATCCACACAATGGGCTGGGTGAATGTCCTGTCCTTCCTGAAGCGTCCTGCTATCTTCACGCGTCTCCCTTCAAGTCAGACCTGCCCTGAGCGCACAAGAAAGGCCTCTCACTGGCAATGCCCTTGAGTCGCTCTGCCTGAGTGGACTGCGTTTCTGCTCGCGCCATCGCTGCGTTCCTCAGTGCGGCTATCTTAGCGGATTCGGCGCGTCATTTCACCCACACTTCCGCTTTTCCGCCTTCTACCTGCCGCGCATGAAACATTCCTATCGTGTTGTTGCTCCAGATCGGAAGGCCCGTCCGGCCCACCACGATCACCCCTCCTTCGCCGCCGGGCAGTGCCGGAAGAACGCGATGGATCAGTTGATCGGCGGCCTCTTGTGGCATCTTGCCCTGCCGGCACAATTCACCAACCGTGTGCGTGAGTGACAACCGTATGAAATACTCGCCCACGCCCGTGCCGGAAACAGCGCAGCCGCGATCGTCGGCATAGGTGCCGGCGCCCAGGATCGGCGAGTCCCCGATGCGTCCCGGCAGTTTGCCCTGCATGCCCCCGGTGGATGTCGCGGCCGCGAGGTGCCCCTCGCCGTCGCGCGCCACTGCGCCCACGGTCCCAAACGCGTGCGAAAACTGGATTCCATCACCCACGCGCGCACTCCCGGCTGGCTTCGTGGCAGGCGCGGCAGGCGCCCCTTCCGGCCGCGGTGGAATGGCCCTTCCGTTCTTGCGCATCGCGTCTTCAAACTCCTTCCACCGCATTTCGGTGAAGAAATAGCTGGGCGGCTCCTGCTCCAACCCCTGTTGTTTTGAGAATGCGTCCGCTCCCGGTCCTGCCATCAGCACATACGGCGTGTGCTCCATCACGGCTCTCGCCAACTGAATCGGGTGCCGCGTGTAGTGCACGCTCGCCACCCCCGCTCCGGCGCGATCTGCCCCGTTCATGATCGACGCATCCATCTCGTTGCTGGCGTCGGCGGCAAATGCCGCGCCGCGCCCGGCGTTGAAGAGCGGATCGTCTTCAAGCACCTCCACGGCAGCCTCTACCGCATCCATCGCCGTGCCATGCTTTTCCAGCACCGCCGCGCCGGCGGCAAGCGCCTTCCCCAGCGACCCGCGATACGCATCCGCCGTTGCCTGGTCCATGCTCAGCCACTCGGCCTCGCCCGCCCCGCCGTGAATCTCGATGGCCCATCCGTCGGCGCCTGACTTTGCGGGCGCCTGCGCTCCAGCAGCGCAGCACGCCGCGGCAAGAGCCAGCACCACGCACGCCGGCAGAATCTGCCGATGCGCGTCAATCACTGGGCATTTACGATGGAATATCTTCTGGGCAACCCACATGGCCCCGATTCTAATCGCTCGCCCATGACCGTCCGGCTTGCACCAACGACGCGCGCTGCGGCCATTACACGCCCGGCACCGGAGGACACCCCGGAAATTCCGTGAGATACGTGTTCCCCTTGTATCCGAGGTAGTGGATACCGATCTTGCTGGTGAAGTAGCCGTCCGCCGTGAAGTTGCGCAGAAACGAAAAGAATTCCACCGGCTCCCGCAGGCTCTGATCCGAATCCGCATTCTTGCGATATGCAATCTGATCCAGAATTTCCTGCTGCTGCTGCGGTGTGCAGTCGACCCAACTCTTGCCGTGCTGCGTCGTGCATGTCGCGTCCAGCCACTTCAGCAGCCCTGCGAGCTTCTCCTGGTACTCCGTGTTCTCGCTCGTCAGCAGGTCAATAAACTCCGGTGCGCCGCCCTCAAGCGCGCCGCCTGCATCCGCGTCTGCCGGAAGAATCGTCTCGCACAAGGCGCGCAGCGTCTTGTATCCATGCGCATCGAAAAACTTCGGCGTGTACCCTCCAGCGGCTTGCTCTTCCGCAATCGCATGGTGCGCATGCTCCGCCGCATGCAGGGGAATCACCCGCAGCACCGACCCCGCGGCCACGCTCATGCTCAACGATTTCAACAGCGCCCGTCGTGATACCCGGTCCATAATCAGATCTCTCCTTTCTTCGCCAGGTCGAGCAAGTGCTCTGAGGTCCTCCACGACAGCGCCATGATCGTCAGTGTCGGGTTCTTATCCGCGTTCGACACAAACGGCGCCGCATCCGCAACGAACACGTTCTTCACATCGTGCGCCTGGCAGTAGCGATTCAGCGCCGACTTCTTTCGATCGTCACCCATGCGGACGGTGCCGAGTTCGTGAATGATCTCCCCGCCTTCTGAAATGCGTGCCGCAGGCTGCTGCTGGATTTGATGGCTCTCCCCGGCGCTCGCCGCCGGCGGAGTCGATTGTTCCTCGCCCAGCACTCTCCCGCCCCCCGCCTCAATGATCGATCGAAACGTCGCCCGCATGTGGTTGGCCATCTTCTGCTCGTTCTCGCCCCATTTCCAGTGGAATCGCAGCACGGGAATGCCCCACTTGTCCTTCACCTCTGGATCGATTTCGCAGTACGAATTCTCGTTGGGAATCATCTCTCCGCGCCCACTGAATCCAATAATCGTCCCATAAGATTTGCGGACAGCCTGCTTCAAGCTCACGCCGTAGCCCTCATGCGTGTCGCACGCGTATTGGAATCCGCCCACGCCCGGCATATCGCGGCCCCCGCCGAACTCAATGTGATACCCGCGCAAAAAATCGTTCTTCTGCCCGAACCGCCACCACGGCATATACATGTGCATGCCGCCCACGCCGTCGTGGTTGTGAATCGGCATGCTTTCGAGTTGCGGGAACACTCCTGCAAGATCGCTCCCCACAGAGTCCGTGAGATAACGCCCCACCACCCCCGACGAATTCGCCAGGCCATTCGGAAAGCTCGCCGATCGCGAATTCAACAGCAGGCGCGCGCTCTCGCACGCACTCGCCGCCAGCACCACCGAACGCGCATACACGCGTTGCTCGCTTTTCGTGCTTTTGTCGATGTAGGAGACCGCCTCCGCTTTGCCGTCCGCGCCAAGCACGATCTCCCGCGCCATTGCATTGGGAATCATGGTGAAATGGCCCGTCGCTGCCGCCGGCGGAATCATTACCTGGCTCGAGCTGAAGTTCGACGCAGTCCTGCAGCCGCGTCCGCATTGCGCGCAATAATGGCAAGGATCGCGGTCGTTCAGCGGCTTGGTCAGAATCGCCATTCGCGACGGAATGCACGTGATGTGCAGACTATCGCAGGCCTTCTTGATCAGCGTCTCCGTGCAGCGCGGTTTCGGTGGCGGCATAAAAATGCCGTCCGGCGCATTCGGCACGTTCTCCTTCGACCCGAACACCCCAATGTACGACTCCACCTTGTCGTAATACGGCGCCAGCTCCTCGTACGTGATCGGCCAGTCATCCCCCATGCCGTCCATCGAATATGGCCTGAAGTCCGCCGGCCCCAGGCGCAGCGCGATCCGTCCCCAGTGGTTCGTCCGCCCGCCCTCAATGCGTGAGCGAAACCAGCGAAAAGAGGATCCCGGCGCGGTCGTATATGGTTCGCCCTCGATTTCCCAATAGCCGTTCGGCGCCATAAACTCGTCGCCGATACCAGCCTGCCTGCCGCCCACGCCCACACCGCGATGCGGCAGTTGGTACGGCCACATGTGCTCCTTGAAATCCTTGTCGGGATTCAGCCGCGGTCCGGCCTCCAGCATCGCCACGCTCAGCCCGCCCTCGGTCAGGATCTTCGCCGCCGTTCCGCCGCCAGCCCCCGAGCCAATAATGCAAACGTCATAGACCTTTTTCCGCGGGCTGATCTCGAGCATCCGTGTCTCCGTTGAGGAAGCAATCGCGCCGCGGAACAAACGCGCCAATCGCCCAGCGCGCGGCAAAACCGTTCATTATCCGGGCACCAACACTATACCCGCGTCATCGCAACTCGCGCGACTGGCATCCCGCAAGCTGATAGCTGAAGGTTTTCCTGTCCGCCGCGAGCCGCCGTCGCCAGCAACTAACAACTAGCTTTCTGGCCGCTTGCTCTTGGACCACTGTGGGTGCCCCAGGTCCCGATTTTGGGACCTGGGATCGGCAATCCTCAGATTCGAAACCACGCGGTCGCAGACCTAGAAGCTAGAAGCTAAAAGCTAAGAGCTAATAGCTGCTTCTCACGTCCTCGTCTTCCATTTCGCGGACAGCATCGCCAGCTTGTCCTCGACCGCTACCTCCGCCTTCGGCGCAGGCTTCCCCGCAGGCCTTGCCGCACCTGCGCTGAGCGCCTTGATCGACAACGCGATCCGCTTCGCCTTCTCGTCCACGCTCAGCACCTTCACCTTCACAAGCTGCCCCGTCTTCACCGCCTCCGACGGATCCTTGATGAATTTATTCGAGAGCTCGCTGATATGTACCAGCCCGTCCTGGTGTACACCGATGTCCACGAACGCGCCAAACTTCGTCACATTCGTCACCACGCCCTCCAGCACCATGCCCGCCTTCACATCGCCAATCTCGCGTACTTCATCATGAAACGTCGGCGCCACAAACTTGTCGCGCGGATCGCGTCCCGGCTTGCGCAGCTCGGCAAGGATGTCGTTGAACGTGAACGTGCCTGCCGACACGTGACTCCGGTCCACCTTCTCCAGCAAGTCCGGCCGCTTGATGATCTCAGCCACCGGCGTTTCCAGCATCCTGGCGATCTGCTCCACCACCGCGTACGACTCCGGGTGCACCGCCGTCGAATCCAGCGGATTGTCCCCGTTGCGGATCCGCAAAAATCCCGCTGCCTGCTCGAACGTCTTCGGCCCGATCCCCGGCACCTCCAGTACCTGCTGCCGCGATCGGAAGCTGCCCTTCTCGTTGCGATACGCCACCAGGTTCAGCGCCGTGCGCTCGCTGATACCGGCCACATGCCGCAGCAGCGTCCACGATGACGTGTTCAAATCCACTCCTACGCGATTCACGCAGCTCTCTACCACCGCCTGCAGCGATTCCGCAAGCTGCCGCTGGTCCACGTCATGCTGATACTGCCCCACGCCAATCGATTTGGGGTCCACCTTCACCAGCTCGCTCAACGGATCCTGCAGCCTGCGCGCAATCGAAATCGCGCCACGCACCGTCAGATCCAGATCGGGAAATTCCTGCCGCGCAATCTCCGAGGCCGAATACACGCTCGCACCCGACTCGCTCACCGTGACAGAAAAAATTCCCTCGATGCCTTTGTCCCGTAGAAACCCGCGCACAAACGCGTCGGTCTCTCGCGACGCCGTTCCGTTGCCGATCGCGATCGCGCGCACGTTGTGCTTCCGCAGCAACGCCTCCATCTTCGGCCCCGCCTCCGCGTTGCCCTGTTTCGACGTGTGCAGGTACAGCACGTCGTGCGCCAGCACCTTGCCGGTCTCATCCACCACCGCCACCTTGCACCCCGTGCGCAATCCGGGATCGATCCCCAGCACCGAAATCGCACCCGCCGGCGGCGCCAGCAGCACGTTATACAAATTGTCCTTGAACACTTGGATCGCTTCCGTGTCCGAGCGCCGCTTCAGCTCCAGCCGGATCTCGCCCTGGATTGACGAGTTCAGCAATCGCTTCCACGCGTCTTCAATCGCCATCTCCAGTTGCGCCGTCCAGTCTCCCGCATTGCGCACCACGTGCCGCCGCATTACCGCCAACGCCCGCTCCGGCTCCAACTCGATCAGGAAATAAAGCACGTTCTCGCTCTCGCCGCGCCGAATCGCCAGCATGCGGTGCGATGGAATCGTCTTCACCGGCTCCGAGTACTCGTAGTACATCTTGAACTTTTCCTGCGCATCCACCGCATCCACCGCATCCAGCGTCTTGCGGCTCACCACCACGCCCTCGTCGAAAAGAAGCTGCCGCAGAGCTTTGCGCAGCGCCGCATCTTCGCTGATCCACTCCGCCACAATGTGCCGCGCGCCCTCGAGCGCCTCCTCCACCGTCGCCACGCCAAGTTCCGCATTCACAAACGACGGCGTGAACACATCGAGCGGCTGCGCCGTGCGCTGCTGCTCCCACAAATACTTCGCCAGCGGCTCCAATCCCTTCTCGCGCGCAATCGTCGCCTTCGTCCGCCGCTTCGGCTTGTAGGGCAGATACAAATCTTCAAGCTCGTTCTTGTCCAGCGTCGCTTCGATCCGCTCCTTCAGCTCGTCCGTCAGCTTGCCCTGCTCCGCAATCGAAGCAAGGATTGTCTTGCGCCTGTCCTCGAGCTCGCGAAAGTACGCCAGCTTCTCCTCGATCGCGCGAATCTGCACTTCGTCCAGATTGCCGGTCGCCTCCTTGCGATAGCGCGCAATAAACGGCACCGTCCCGCCGTCATCCAGCAGCTCGATCACCGCCGTCACGCCGCGCAGTGGAATGTTCAGGGTTTGTGCGATATGAAGAAGAATTTCGGGGGAGAGATTTTTATGATCCGTCATGATGAGTCCATCGCTATCCTAAATCGACGGACTGAGGAAAACTTGCTCCTTCGTTACGGCTTCGGTGCGCGTCCCGCTCCTGCGTACATCTCCAGCAGAGCGCGCGCCGCGTGGAACGGCGTCGCACGCCCGTCCAGCACTTCGCGTTCATAAGCCACAAGCTGTTCCGCCACAACTGGGTGCGCGCGAAACATCTCCGCCAGCCCCAACTCCAGCGACTCCCGCAGCCACTTCCTCCGCTGCTCGCGCCGCTTGCGCTCCAGCCATCCGCTCGCCTTCGCCGCCTCCGCGTACTCCCGAACCTTGTTCCACAACTCGGGAATACCGCGCCCGGTGAGAGCCGAACACGCCACCGCGCACGCCGTCCATCCCGGGTCCGCACCTGGAAACAGATGCAGCGCGCGCTCCGCGTCCACGCGCGCCCTCTCCGCAGCGTTCACGTTCTCTCCATCGGCCTTATTCACCGCAATCAGATCGGCCAGTTCCATCACGCCGCGCTTCATTCCCTGCAGCTCATCGCCCGCGCCTGACAGCATCACCAGCACAAAAAAATCCACCATGCCGTGGACCGCGGTTTCGGCCTGCCCTACGCCCGCAGTCTCAATCAGCACATTCTGGAATCCCGCCGCCTCACACAGCAGCATCGCTTCGCGCGTATGCCGCGCCACGCCGCCGAACGATCCGCGCGACGGCGATGGCCGTATGAACGCCTTCTCGCACGCGGCCAGCGACACCATCCGTGTCCGGTCCCCCAGGATGCTTCCTCCCGTCACCTGGCTCGTGGGATCGATTGCCAGCACCGCCACCGACTCGCCGTACTCGCCGATGCAATACTGCCCCAGCGCCTCGATCAGCGTGCTCTTGCCCGCACCCGGCACACCGGTAATGCCCACGCGCGGCGCGCGCCCGCCATGTGGAAGGCATCCCTCCACAATCGCGTCCGCCAACTCCATGTCCACAGCACGCGAGCTCTCAACAAGTGTGATGGCCCGCGACAGCAGCGACCGGTCACCGCGCACGATTCCTTCCACGTACTGTTCCGCGGAAAGCGTACTTCGTGTCCCATTCCGCCGCACGTCGCTCGCACACGTCTTTGCGCGGGCGTGCGACAACGCTGGCTCTGCCGCTCTCACACCCCTGCCTTTTCAATGGAAGTCGCTTGCAGAATGCGCACAATATCCTGCGCCGCCTGCGGCACCGGCGTTCCCGGCCCGTAAATGCCTGCCACGCCCGCCTCGCGAAGAAACGCATAATCCTGCGGCGGAATCACCCCGCCCGCTACCACCAGAATGTCCTCTCGTCCCATCCCGCGAAGTCCTTCGATCAGCCGCGGCACCAGCGTCCTGTGCCCCGCCGCCAGCGACGACACGCCCACCACATGCACATCGCTCTCCACGGCGAATCGCGCCACCTCCACCGGCGTCTGAAACAACGGCCCGATATCCACGTCGAACCCAAGGTCCGCAAACGCGCTCGCAATCACCTTCGCGCCGCGGTCGTGCCCATCCTGCCCCATCTTCGCCACCAGGATGCGCGGCCTCCGCCCTTCCGCCTCTTCAAACTCCTCCACCATCGCCTGCGCCTTGCGGAACTCCTCGCTTCCTCCCTGCGCCGCATAAACACCGGTCGCCGTGCGCGGCACCGCCTGGTAGCGTCCCCACACGTTCTCCAGCGCCGACGAAATTTCGCCCAGCGTCGCCCGCGCCCGCGCCGCGTCCACCGCACACTCCAGCAGGTTCTCCTCCGCGCTCCCGGCACACTGCTCGAGGCGCGCCAACGCCTGCTCCACCGCGTCCGCGCCGCGCGTGCGTCTCACCTGTTCCAGCCGCCGCACCTGCGACGCGCGCACCGCCGCATCGTCAATCGCCAGCACAGCAATCTCGGTTTCCTCCGTCGCGCGATACGCATTCACCCCCACGATCACGTCCGCGCCCGAGTCAATGCACGCCTGCCGCCGCGCCGCCGCCTCTTCAATGCGCATCTTGGGAATCCCCGCCTCGATCGCCTTCGCCATTCCGCCCAGGCGCTCCACCTCTTCAATTAGCTCCCACGCCGCGTGCATCAACTCGTGCGTCAGCCGCTCCACGCAATACGATCCGCCCCACGGATCGATCACGCGCGTGATCCCCGTCTCCTTCTGCAGATAAATCTGCGTGTCGCGCGCAATCCGAGCTGAAAAATCCGTAGGCAGCGCCAGCGCCTCATCCAGCGCATTGGTGTGCAGGCTCTGCGTGTGTCCCATCGCCGCGCCCAGCGCCTCCACGCACGTGCGCACCACGTTGTTATACGGATCCTGCGCCGCCAGGCTCCACCCCGACGTCTGCGAATGCGTCCGCAACGCCAGCGACTTCGGATTGTTCGCCCCAAACCGCTTCACCAGCTTTGCCCACAGCACGCGCGCCGCGCGCATCTTCGCAATCTCCATCAGGTGGTTCATGCCCACACCCCAGAAGAACGAGATCCGCGGCGCAAAATCGTCCACATTGAGCCCGGCCTGCACGCCCGTGCGCAGATACTCCACGCCATCCGCCAGCGTGTACGCCAACTCCAGTTCCGCCGTCGCTCCAGCCTCCTGCATGTGATACCCGCTCACGCTGATGCAGTTGAACTTCGGCATCTTCGCCGCACAATATTTGAAAATATCGCCAATGATGCGCAGCGATGGCTGCGGCGGATAGATATACGTATTGCGCACCATGAACTCTTTCAGAATGTCGTTCTGAATCGTCCCGCTCAGCTTCTCCGCCGCGACTCCCTGCTCCTCCGCCGCCACAATGTAGAACGCCATCACCGGCAGCACCGCGCCATTCATCGTCATCGACACCGACATGCGATCCAGGGGAATCCCCTCGAACAAAATCTTCATGTCTTCGACCGAATCGATCGCCACGCCGGCCTTGCCCACATCGCCCGCCACCCGCGGATGATCCGAGTCGTATCCGCGGTGCGTCGGCAGATCGAACGCCACCGACAAGCCCTTCTGCCCAGCCGCCAGGTTCCGCCGATAAAACGCGTTCGACTCCTCTGCGGTCGAAAACCCCGCGTACTGCCGAATCGTCCACGGCTTCACGGTGTACATCGTGCTGTACGGCCCGCGCAAAAACGGCGCCACCCCCGCCGCATACTCCAAATGCTCCAGCCCCTTCAGATCCTCCGCGGTGTAAAAGCTCTTCACCGCAATATGCTCCGGCGACAACCACTCCGAGGAATCTGGCACTCGCAGGATTGCCGCCTCCCTGTCCCGGCGCCTGCCCTGAGCGAAGTCGAAGGGTCCCTCTGTCCCTCCGTCTCCTTGTTCCCTAACCCCGGATGCCTGTCCGCGAATGCCTAATGCCCGTTGCCTAATGCCTAATGCCTGTTCCCTAATGCCCGTTCCCTTTCCCCTGCATTTCCCCGTCAACGTCTCCACCGCATACGAGCCGCCGGCCGCATCCGCCACCCGCGCCATGTGCGCTTCATGTTTCAAAATGAGCTGCGTATTCCGCGCCAGCCGCCGCGCCAGCTCGCTTCCGCTGTCATCGAACGGCGCCACACAAACGGAATCCGCGCCGCCCAGCACCGCCGCCAGCGCCTCCGTGGTTCCGCGAAGCATATTCCGGTGCGCCGTCTCCGGCTTCTCTATCTCGCGCTCCGTCCGCGCAAACACCAGC